>ERZ1026800.21-NODE-21-length-156401-cov-11.927294_pt1 | contig 156401 bp, 131 predicted proteins | sample MGYA00520873_ERZ1026800 | MGnify/ENA primary metagenome ERZ1026800 (study PRJEB33270, sample SAMEA104284475) | anaerobic digester metagenome | biome: Anaerobic digester microbiome; feature: mesophilic sludge digester; material: Anaerobic digester biomass...
GAGCCCCCACTGCTCGCCGAGGTCACACCAGCAGCCCAGCAGAACGCCGCTGCGGCCCCCTCCAGCACCACGTCCGACCAGCCCGCCGCCTAGTAACACGCAAAAACCCGCGATCTCAACCGCAACCCTCTGCGGTGTCAATCGTTCTATGCCAGCGCCTGTCTAGCAACTGTCGAACGCGGGTGGGCCCGCGCCCGACCTTCCGCAGCCAGACGCCAAAGTCGGGCTGAGCAGGCGCCTTGACCCTGGGGTGGGCCACGCGTAGCCTTGCTCCGGGGGTGGCCATGGCCAAAGACGAGGCGGCTCGGATCGAGCGTCGGGACCTGCTCAGAATGGGATCGGCGGCGGTGGGCGCGCTCGCGGCACGCGTCGCGCTCGGCGAGGTGAAGACCGGGACAGTGCCTCCGGCGCTGCCCTCGAACCCGGTGACACCGAACGCGATGCCGACCCGCAACCTCGGGCGCACCGGGTTTCGCGTCGGGATCTTCTCGCTCGGCGGGCAGGCGGCGATCGAGCAACCGGACAACGACGCAGTGGCGGTGGCGCTCGTCGAGCGTGCCCTCGACCTCGGTGTCAACTACATCGATACCTCGGCGCGCTATGGCGGCGAGCAGCGGTGGAGCGAGCGCTACATCGGTCAGGTCATGAAGCGGCGGCGGCGCGAGGCGTTTTTGGCCTCGAAGACCCACGATCGCACGCGCGACGGCTCCCTCGCCCTGCTCGAGCGGTCGCTCGAGCTGCTGCACACCGACCACCTCGACCTGTGGCAGATCCACAACCTCAGCAAGCTCGAGGAGGTAGAGCAGATCTTCGCCCCCGGCGGCGCCGTGGAGGCGCTGGTGCGGGCGCGGGACGAGAAGGTGGTGCGGTTCGTCGGCATTTCCGGCCATGCCGACCCCGAGGTGCTGCTGGAGGCGGTGCGCCGTTTCCCGTTCGACACCATCCTGCTGGCGCTCAACGCCGCTGACCCGCACCATCTGTCGTTCGAATCGAAGCTGTTGCCGTACGCGGTGGAGAAGGAGATGGGGATCATCGGCATGAAGATCCCGTCGCGAGGGAGGCTGCTCGCTGGCTGGACACCACCGCCGCCGAACCCGGTGCGGCCGTCGCCGTGGCCGCTGCGGCCGGGAACGCTGACGATGCGCGAGGCGATGCGGTACGTCCTGTCGCTGCCAGTGTCGACCGTCATCGTCGGCTGCGACACCGTTGTCCAGCTCGAGGAGAACGTCCAGCTCGCCCGCGCGTTCACGCCGCTGTCCGACAGCCAGATGGCGGAGCTCGTGCAGAAGGCGCAGCCGGTGCACCAGCAGGCGCTCTTCTTCCGCCGGTGGGAGGGCCAGCCGGTGAGGTGACGGCTCTCCGGGCGGGGTGCCGGGCCACGAAGCTGCCCCGGATCTCGTTGCCGTGCGTGGCGATCGAGGCTAAGCTGAGAATTGTGAGCTCTGAGAAAGGAGCCAGCACCGACGGGAGGCTGGGGGTCGAGGACACCCTCTGGCTCCAGCAGATCGAGGCGGCACTGGGCGAGCGCTTCGAGATCCTGGGGCTGCTCGGCAAGGGGGGCGCCGGCCGCGTCTATCGGGTGAGAAACCGACGGCTGGACAGGCTCGAAGCGCTCAAGGTGCTGACCGAGACGGCGGACGACCGCAGCCCGTTCGCGCGCCGCTTCACCCAGGAGGCCAGGCTCGCCGCCTCGCTCAAGCACCCGAACCTCGTATCGGTGTTCGACTCGGGAGACACGGGAGGGGTGCTGTGGTTCACGATGGAGTTGGTGGATGGGCCGAGCCTCGCCGACGTGCTGGGGGCATCGGCTACGCTGACGCCTGAGGACGCCGTCGCCGTTGCGCTGCCGATCCTGGACGCGCTCTCCTTCATCCACGAGTCTGGCATCGTCCATCGGGACATCAAGCCCAGCAACATCATGCTCGACGAATCGGGCACGCCCCGCCTGACTGACTTCGGCGTCGCGAAGGTCGCCGACGGCGCCAGGAAGACCGCTACCGGTGTGCTCCTCGGCACGCCGGCTTACCTGGCGCCCGAGCAATTCTTGGGTGGGCAGGTGGACGGTCGAACCGACGTCTACGCCCTTGGCGTCACCCTTTACGAGCTGCTCACCGGAACGCTCCCGTTCGCGGGGGAAAACGCGCTCCAGATCATGGTCACTCGCCTCTCGAAAAACCCCGAGCCGGTCAGTGCGCGCCGCCCTGACCTGGACCGGACACTCGCCGCGGCGATCACGCGAGCCCTCGAGCGGGACCCGGCTGAGCGCTTCGGCTCGGCGGGGGAGATGAAAGCAGAGCTGCTTCGTTGGTGGGAGCGCGAGCCCCGCGATGTGAGCCTGCGGGCGCTCGCGGCGCGCGGCACGGCAGGTGTCCGGCGAACGTCCGGAAAGCTGGTGCCGCCCACGGTGGTCGTCGGCGCAGCCGAGCGCTTGCCGGGGCCAAGACGGCTCATCGTGGCCGGGGCGGTGAGCCTGCCGCTTCTGGTGGCTGCTGCTTTCTTCGGCCCCCGCCTCTGGCGCGCATCCGCACCGTATGGGGTGCCTCCTCGTGAGCAGGCACCCTCGGGCGCGATGGCCGCGGCGGTGGTGTCCTCAGTACCGTCGCCGGTCATCCCGTCAGCTCCGACCCCTCGACCGACGGCGTCGGCACTGGCACGTGAGCCCGCACCATCGACCTCAGCGCTCCCAGGGGTGCCGCCGACCCAACCGCCGGCTACCCAACCGCCGCCGCGCCGTCCGGTGACGCTGCCCGTGGAGCTTCGGCGGTCCGCGCCTTTCGTGCCGGCAGAGCTGGCCGAGAAGTGCGCCGGGCAGGAGGTCTTGCTGGCGCTCGTCGTCGCCGAGGACGGCTCGGTACGGAGATCAAGGGTCCTGCACGCCGCCATCCCGGAGTGCGGCGAGGTCGCCGCAACGGCAGCCCGGACGTTTGGGTATCGGCCGGCGCTGGATGCCAGCGGTGCGGCGGTGGAGACGACGATTTCGATTGCGATGACCCTCGGGGCACCGGAGGACGCGGTGACCCCGCTACCGGGAGGTGCTTCGCCATGAGGATGAGGATCGCTGCTTTCGCAACGGCTTCCGCCCTGTCGCTCGCGCTGGTGGGATGCACCACAGGCAAGCAGGGCGCGGCCCCTGGGCGCATCACGGAAGGCAACGTCATGGTGCGCGTCGAGGCGGAGCCCGGCAGCGCCGAGGTGACCTACAAAGGCGTAGCTGTGGGCTCGACGCCCACGTCGCTCTTCCTCGCCTCGCTGAACGACATCCTGGCCGTAGCCGCCGCGCGACCCGCCGAGACGTGGGTCGAGAAACGCGTGCGCGTGCTATCGCCGACCGAGATCGAAGTGCTGTTCCGCTTCGGCTCCGATCCCGGGCCGCTGGCGACACGCCTGGGGCTCGGGCGAGTGCTCGTCTTCGACTACTCCTCGAACGCCACGTTCGATGTCGATGCCTACGATCTCAAGCCGTCGATGTGGCCGCTGCTGGAGGAGCAGGCGAAGGTGCTGACCTCGACGTTCGCCACCTTGGACGTCCACGTCTGTGGGCACACCGACAGCTCCGGCAGCGAGGCGCACAACCTCGAGCTCTCGCTGCGGCGCGCGCAGTCCGTGTTCGCCTTCCTCACCTCGCACGGGGTGCCTGCGGAGCGTCTCAAGGTTCTGGGGCTGGCGGCCGAGTTCCCTCTCGCCGAGAACACGACGCCCGAGGGCAAGGCCCGCAACCGCCGCACCGAGCTGGTGCTGCCGCAGTGAAACCTCCACCCGGGCGGGTGGTGGCGTGGGGCTATGTGGCGTGCGGTGTGCGATCGAAAGCCCGGGCGAGCGCCCGCCCCAGGGCCTCGATCTTGAAGGGCTTCTGGAGGAACTGACCCGGCAACGGTCCCGGTCGTGAACCCTCTGCCGAGTCCTCCTCGGAGTAACCCGACATGAAGATCACCGCCAGGTTCGGGTCGCGCTCGCACAGCCGGGCGGCGAGCTCGTCGCCGCGCTCGTCCTGCAGCATGAGGTCGGTGAGCAGAACGGCGAACCGGCCGGGCTCGGCGATCGCCTGAGCCTCGCTCGCCCGCCCCACGGCGGTCGGCTGGTATCCGAGGCAGACCAGCGTCTGCTCCACCGCCCGTCGGACGAGGGGATCGTCCTCCACCACCAGCACCTTGACCTCGCCGGGCCGCGCCTCGGGCAGCTTCTCCAGGGAAGATGGCTGAATATCTTCCGTGCGAGGTCTCTGACTCGGCAGGCTCACTTTGAAGACCGTCCCGGTACCGACGGTCGAGCTGACGTCCAGTTGTCCGCCGTGGGCGGTGACGATTCCCAGCACCACGGACAGCCCGAGCCCCGTACCCTCCTCGGCCGGCTTGGTCGAAAAGAACGGCTCGAAGATGTGCGGGCGTACCTCGGGAGGGATGCCGCAGCCGGTATCCGCGATCTCGAGCCACGTCCACCCATCCTCGGACCGCCCGGTCGCGAGGCGGAGAGTGCCCCCGCCCGGCATCGCGTCGACCGCGTTCACCACAAGGTTCATCAGCACCTGCTCGAGCTGGCCCTGGTCGATCTCGACGAGCAGCGGCCCGGGTGCCAGCGTCATCGCGAACTCCACGTTCTCGCGGGTCAGCCGACGCAGCAGGACGCCGAAGTGCTCCAGGGCCTTGTTGAGGTCGAGGCACTCGGGCCGTGCCGCGCCGCGCCGAGCGAAGAGCAGGAGCTGGCGGGTGACGGTGGCGCCGCGCTGCACGTTGGCGACCACCTCCTCGAGCTCGACCGCGACCGCGGGCTCCCGACGCTGGAGCGACTGCACGGCACCGAGGATCGCCTGCAGGAGGTTGTTGACGTCGTGGGCCACACCGCCGGCGAGCCTCCCCACGGCCTCGAGCTTCTGAGCCTGGAGGAGCTGATCCTCCAGCCGTCGGCGCTCGGTGATGTCGGTCAGCACGCCGCGGACACCCGTCACCGTCCCAGCCTCGAGCGTGGGGACGGTGGACAGCCGGACATGGAGCAGCCGGCCGTCGCGACCACGCACGCCGAGGGTCGAGATCTGCCTCGATCCGCCCCGCGTTCCCTGCAGCGCGCTCCGCAGCGTCGCTTCGTCCGTTACCTGAACGAGGCAGCCGAGATCGCTGCCGACCAGCGCCTCCGGGCTGAGGCCGGTGAGACGCTCGATGACGGGGCTGATGTACGTGATCCGCCCGTGCAGGTCGAGCGAGAAGACGACCTCGTCGAGATCCTCGGCGAGCGTGCGATAGCGACGCTCGCTCGCCTCGAGGTCCCTTTCGACCTGCTCGCGCACCGCGATCTCGCGGCGGAGCGCCTGGTTGGCGGCCTCGAGGTCGGCTGTGCGCTGCCGCACCCGATCCTCGAGCTCTGCGTGGGCCCGGCGGAGAGCGTCCTCGACGGCCTTGCGCTCGGTCAGGTCCTCGCAGATCGTGACCCAGCCGAGCAACCGTCCGTCGCCGTCCCGGATGCTGTCGGTGGTGAGCTGAACTGGGAACGAGGAGCCGTCGCGCCGCCGGTTCACGCTCTCGCGCACGAAATGCTCCCACTTCTGGGGAGCGTCGTCCGGCCAGGACCGCCACAGCTGGGGTGGCGCCAGGGCCCTGCCCTCGAGGCCGCACAGCGCCGCCGGCTCGCCGCCGAACAGCGTCGCCTGTGCCGGGTTGGCATAGATGATCCGCCCCTCCGGATCGGTGACAGTCACGCCGAGACGCATCGTCTCCACGGCCTTGTGGGTGCGCCGGGCTTCATCCTCGAGGTGGCGAAGCCGCGTGAGATCGCTGAGCACCAGCATGAGGCCTGGAGCGTCATCGAGGTCGACCAGACGGGCGGCCACCGACACCCAGCGGTGCTGTCCGTCGGGCCGCACGATCTCGTACTCCGGCAGCCTCCCCTGCGAGCTCGTCGTCATGCCGGGGTCGCCGCCGAGGACGGCGACACCCAGGCTCGAGCCGCCGCTGCCGAACAGCTCGTCGACGGTACGCCCCAGGACCTCCCGGAGCGGCGTGCCGAGCAGCTTCTCGAACGCGGGGTTGGCGAGCCGCACGCGGCCGTCCACGAGCACGAGCACGGCGTGCGGCAGCATCTCGACGAGGCTTGCCTCCAGGCTCGAACGGCGCGCCGCCTTCGTCATCCGGTTCCACTCCTTGCTGCAATGGTACGGCAGTGCCTGACCAGAATCAATGCAGTAACGAGACCGGAAGGGCCGATCAGCCTCGGCAAGAGCGAGGGTCGACCGGTCAGAGCGTGGCTTTCGTCGGCAGGCGACGGCTCGACTCGACCTGGGAGCGCGCCACGATCACAGCTTTGGGGCTGGCGGCCAGGACGACCATAGGGGTGGCGGCGTGCGTCTCGGCCAGGAAGCGGTCGGGCTTGAGAATCGCGTAGGCCTGAGCGAGCGCGTGCCAGCGGGAGCGGAACTCCTCGATCGACGAGATCGCCCTCGAGGGCTCCTCGGCGATCCCCATCGCCAGCTCGTCCTCGTAGCACACCAGCGTCACGGGCCTGCCGATGTGGAGTGGCAGGGTCTGGTCGTACAGCCCGACGCTGAAGAACGGTGCATCGGGGTCGAACCCTCCCTGTGCCTCCTGCGCCTGCTCGACGATGGCCTCCGTCGAGTAGCGCCCAGCAATCGACTGCGAGCCGACGAGCAGGAGCTGAAAGGAGAGCAGGCTCCCCAGCGTGACGGCGAAAAGCGCGACCTCACGGCGGCGGTGTATGGCCAGCGTCGCGAGCCCGGCGCCGGCGGCGAGCACCAGTCCGCTTGCCAGTATCCATGGGATGAGGGTCGAGCTGTGGATGCCCTCGACCGGGACTCCGGGTAGACGGGAGAGGAACGGGGCGGCAACGGCCAGGGTCAGGCCTGCAGCGGCAATCCCAGCGAGGTTCGCACGGCGGATCCGGACCTTACCCGACTCGAGCTGGCAGCCGGCGAGCAGCGCAACGGCCGGGAAGACCGGTAGAACGTAGCCGGGGAGCTTGGACGCCGAGAGACTGAAGAACACAGTGATCACCACGACCCACAGGGTGAGAAGGCGACAGGGGTTGAGCGCCAGCCGGTTGCAGGTGTCCGAGCGCCAGCCGGCCAGCAGCGCCTTGAGGTAGGTGAGCGACCACGGCAGGGAGCCGGCCACCAGGACGATCAGGAAGTAGTACCAGGGACCGTTCCGATCGTGTCCCTGCATGGCGTAACGCGCGAGGTGCTCGCGGACGAAGAAAAACTCGGAAAACCCCGGGTTGCGCACCTGCACCAGCACGAACCATGGAAGCACGATGCCCAGGAAGAGTGGTACGCCCGCGCCCCAGGAGAGCCGGCGCAGCAGGCCCCAGTCGCGCTCCAGGAGGAGGTAGACACTCAGTACGAGCGCGGGAAGGACCACGCCAACGAGGCCCTTGCTCAGCACCGCGAGCGCCATCGCGGCCCACATGACGAGTGCCCAGCCGCGCCGGGTCGCCGGTCTCGAATCGGCATCCTGCGACGCGAGGAAAGCCACGAGCGCCAGCGTCAGAAAGAAGGTGAGGCCCATGTCGAGGGTGAGGATCTGGGAGAAGAGAAAGAACTGGAACGTGCTGGCGAGCAAAGCGGCGGCTGTCGCGCCGGCGCGTACGCCGGACAGGCGTCTGCCGGCCCAGAAAACCAGCCCGACTGTCAGGAGGCCAGCCAGCGCCGGCCATAGCCGCGCCGTCCACTCGTCAGCCCCCAGCACGAGGTACGAGACAGCCGTCAACCAGTACTGCAACGGCGGCTTCTCGAAGTACTTGAGGCCGTTCAACCGAGGCGTGACCCAGTCCCCCGAGGTGACCATCTCGTACGGGATCAGCGCGTACCGGCCCTCGTCGGGGTGGAACAGCTCGCGGTACTCGAGCGCTCCGAACCACACGGCGAGGACGAGGCCAGCCACGAAGCACACGAGGAGGAGCCTCGACACGAGCCGCCAGCCGGCAGGCCGGCACCGGCTCACTGCCGGTGTCGAATCAGCATGGTTTGGAGAGGCTGCCTCGGCGTCGACCACGCTCCCCCCGGATACGCGTAACCGATTCTACAGCAAGTCTGATGCCTGCATCCCGCAGGCCTCTCTGACGCCGGACGTGCCGAACGGGCAGGCCCTGCGAGCGGCAGGCCAGCCCGGCTTCCGATTCCAGGCAATACGGCCGGCAGGGAGCACCAGGGCCCAGGAAATCGCGGGCTACGTTCGTCCCCGATCGCGCCTACCTCGGGGGCGCAGCCATGCTGCGGGGCGCCACGGTGCTCCTTGGTGCTTCGGCGCCCAGTGGGCACGAGGCGCGGTTGGGGACAACCGCGCCCACCTTAGATCGGCCCGCCGCCACTTGGCGACCAGCTCGGACGGGTTCATGGGCGGCATTGTGCCACGAGGTCGGCACGACTGCTCACCCGCGACCCTGTCCTTTGGGTTCTACAATCCACCTGCGGCGAAGGGGTGTCGAGAGTGAGGACCTCCATGAAAACCGGTACGATGCGTCTCGTCCTGGCCGTGTTGGGCGTCCATCTAGTGCTTTTGTCTGGGTTGGCCGCGGGCGCCGTGCCTGAGGTCGGCCAGGTGAGGAGCATCCGGGTCGCGTCCGAGGGAGCGAGCCTGGCGGTCGAGCGCAGTTCCGGGTCTCTCGCGGTCTGCGACGGGGCGAGTGTCACGATCCTGAAGGGACCCGGTGACGCGACAGGACGGAGGCTCCCTGTTCCTGGCCGGCACGCCGATGTCGTGGCTTTTGCTCGCGACAGGCTGCTGCTTGCGGTGGACTGGGACGAGGAGCTGCCAGGCTAGTTCGTGGTGCTCGACACCGCCGGACACGAGCTGCGCCGATGGGGTCCCGGCGACCAGGTCTTTCCGAGTCTGACCACCCGGTTATCGATGGATGGATCCGCACTCGCAGATATGATCGAGGTCAACAAGGAGAGTCGCTCCCAGCTCGCCCTGCCCGGTGACTACGCTGACGGCACTTTCGTGCTGGTTTCCGAACGGTTGGCCGACCGCAGTCGGCGGGTTGTCCAATTGCGACTCTGGGAGGACTCCAAAGGCAAGAGGTCGACCACGACACCCCAGGACATGATCGGTCTCGGGCCTGGCGATTTCCTTGTCACCGTGGGGAACGGTTCCCTGTTGCGGGTACAGGCCGGAGACAAGAGCTGGAGCGTGCAAGGTCAGGCGAACGGACGATGCGTCATCGCAGATGTCGATCCTGGCTCTGACCAGGTCCTCGTGGTGGATGGTAGGGGCGCCGTTACCTCGGTCGAGCTTGGCTCGGGTGAGCGTCGCTGGCGTTGGTCCGGCGCCGACAACGTCGCGGAGGTGGAGCGGTTCCTCGACCAGACCGGCCAGCATGGCGGTGCAAGGAAGGTCGTCGGCGAAGCGCTCAATCGGATGTCGCGCACCGGTCACCAACAGGCAGGGGCCAGCGACGAGACCGCCGCATTGCGGGTGGCCTACGGCGTCGAGACAGCCCGGGCCCTCCCCGATGGGAAGGTACTGCTGGCTTCGAGTCTTGGGGTTCCGTACGGCGGGAGGGCCTGGCTGGCCGTACTTGATCCACAGAGCGGGAAGTTGCTGGGCACCGAGGTCTTTGACACGCTCGCCACGCGTACGCCCCCTGGGGCGGTGGTCAGGCCAACCAGCGGCGGATCGTCCTGGGAGGAGGGGTTGCATGTCCTACCAAGCGGGGAGGTTGTGCTGCCCGCCACACAGACCTGGATAGCTGTCAAGCTGCAGTAGCCCGTGAGCGACCCGCCCGGGCGCCTGCAGTCGAGATCGGGGCTGACGCGGTAGCTCAAGACGCCGTTGATCCGCCAGCCGGTCCGCTCGAGGGAGAAGTGGAAGACGGCGCACTCCGAGCGGCGGAACACGACGGTGCGGTCGAACTGCGCGGCAGTCGAGAAGACCCGCACCGCCGGCCCGTCGAGCGGGTCCACGACCAGCCGGACGACCAGTGGGTCGGTCGCGTTCGAGAGGTCGGCGACGACGATCGCGACGGCGTAGGAATCGCCGTCTGGCGGCCGCGGGTCAGGAGCCGCTCTCGTCGGCCGAGGGGCCGTAGATCGACGGCACCGGGACGTCGAGCAGGCGCAGGTATACGGCGAGCTGGGCGCGATGGTGGATCATGTGGCTGAAGATGAACCCGCGCAGAACGCCGGCGCGCGGCATCGTGAAGAAGGTAGTGGCGCCGTTGCGCAGCGACCACGGCGCCAGCAACGTCGCGTTGTCGGCGCCGGCGAGCGCCGTGCGGGCGGCCGCGGCGTACTCGCCGAACCTACGCACCAGCTCGGCTCGGGATTCGGCCGGGGAGCTGATGGCGTTGGCGTCGCCCGCTGCCAGGTCGGCTCTGTCCTTTTCGATGATCATCGGCATCCACCCGGGGATACCCACGAGGTGGGTGGCGAGCTGGCGGAGCGTCCAGGACTTCTCGTGAGGCTTCCAGTCGAGCTTTTCGTCCGGGATGCGCTCCACGACGCGGCGTGTGACGGCGAGCTCGTGGTCCCACTCGGGCAACAGCGTGTCGGCGATTCGCATCATCTCGGGCCTCCTTGCGGCCCACCACGGTACCCCAGCCGCCGGGGTGTCGCAAGCTTTCGGAGCGGACACGTGGGGGCCGACGACTCTCGACCCCACGCAGCGCCTGGTGCGGTGCGGCACGTGACGCCGTCCGGCGGCGTCCTCCCGGTGTCCGCGAGCGCCGGGATCGGCTACGCGCTCCATTAACGCCGGCTGTAGAATCGGATCGATGGTGCGCCGCTCCGAGCCTGGGCTCTCGCACACACGTTGGTCGGGCGAGGCCGAGGCAGCCGTGACCCCGAGGTGGCTGCGACGTCTGCTCGGCTTCTTTGAAGCTCGCCCGCCCATTGTCGTCCTCGCCGCTGCTATGGTCGTGATCGGCGTGCTGGGGCTGATCGACGCGCTCACCGGCCCGGAGCTGCGGTTTTTCGTCTTCTATTGGCCTCCAATCGCGCTCGTGACCTGGGTCGCCGGGCGGCGACTCGGTCTCGTGGCCGTGGCGCTGAGCGGCCTCGTCTGGCTCGTCGCCAACCTCCCCCTCGAAGGGCCGAGCGGGATGCCCGAGGTGGTGGCGTGGAATCTTCTCGTCAACACGATGTCCTTCGCGGCGCTCGCTCTCGGCGTGGCGTACATTCGCAAGGTCTCCGACCGCCAGCGCACGATGGCGCTGACCGACTTCATGACCGGCGTGCCCAACGCGCGGGCGTTCCTGGCGGCGTTGCCAGGCGAGCTCGATCGCGCGCGCCGTCACGGGAAGCCGCTGAGCCTCGCCTACCTCGACGTAGATGACTTCAAGAGCATCAACGACACGCTCGGTCACGAGGCTGGCAACGAGCTGCTCCGAGTGATCGCCCAGTCGATCCGAGCGGCGTTGCGCGCCAGCGACACCGTGGCCCGCCTTGGTGGCGACGAGTTCGCGATGCTGTTGCCGGAGTCGGATCTCGCCGCTGCCCGGGGCGCCGTCGAGCGTGTCCTCGCCCAGCTGGCCGAGGAGGTTGCACGCCGGCGGTGGCCGGTGACGTTCTCGGTCGGGCTCGTGAGCTGCACCACGCTCGAATGTACCTCCGAGGAGATGCTGCAGCGAGCCGACGCCCTCATGTACGAGGTCAAGCGCGAGGGCAAAAGCAGCCTCCGAGGGTTCGAAATGGGTGCTGCCTCATAGCGCGACCGTGCGCCGTGGCCTCACGTCGCGCGCCGAGAGGGGATGAGCTGTGACACGTACGGCGAGTGACGTTGCAGCTGTCTCAGCCGCTCCGCTAAGGTCAGGATCTCGCCGGCGAGGGGACGCCCGAACCCGCTGGTGGTCTGCATCGGCCTCACCACGGTGCTCTGCGATCACCACTCGGGCTTCTGAGCTACGGTCAGCAACGACGAGGTGGCGAGCGCGGGGCAGGAGAAGGCCCCCTCCCCACCAAACGGGAAGGGGGCCTGAAGGCCCTCGCTGCCGAGAGTCTACCTACTGCGGTCGGGGTAAGCGGGTTTGACCGCTGGCGTCGGCGGGTGCTTGGCGAGCTCGGCCATGACGAGCTCCACGGCCTTCTCGAGCTGCGGGTCGCCACCCTTGGCCATCAGGCCGGGGTCGTCGACCACCTCGACGTCGGGCTCCACGCCGTGGCCCTCGATGATCCACGTGCCGTCGGTCGAGTAGATGCCGAACGTCGGGACGGTAACGGCTCCACCGTCGACCAGCTCGGGTGCACCGGAGATGCCGATGAGGCCGCCCCAGGTCCGCATGCCGACCAGCGGTCCAAGGCCGGCCTGCTTGAAGTAGAACGGGAAGCAGTCGCCGCCCGAGCCGCTCCAGCCGTTGATGAGCATCGCCTTGGGCCCATTGTGCGCGACCGGCGGCCATTGCCAGTCGTGGCCGTCGCGCACACCCCAGAAGTTGTAGAGCGGGCGGTTGAGGAGCTCGACGAAGCGGTCGGGGATCTGGCCGCCGGAGTTGAAGCGCTCGTCGATGATCAAGCCGTCCTTGGTGAACTGGCCGCGGAACTGGCGCACCAGCTCGGTCTGGCCCTCGATGCCGGTGTCCGGCACGTAGATGTAGCCGATCCGGCCGCCCGATAGCCGCTCCACCCGCTGGCGGTTCGACTCGATCCAGGCGAGGTTGCGCAGGCGGTACTCGTCCTCGAGCGCCTGCACCAGGACCTCGCGGGCGCCCTCGAGCGAGGGCTTCGAGTTGACGGTGAGCAGGACGGTCTTGCCGGCCAGGCCGGCGAAGGCGGCGAAGGGGTCGCGCGCAGGGTCGAGTGGGCGCCGGTTCACGGCCAACAGGTAGTCGCCCTCCTTGACGTTGACGCCGGGCTCGGCGAGTGGGGAGCGGCCATCCACGTCATACGGGGCAGCACGCAGGATGCGGGTGATGCGGTAGGCGCCGCTGTCGAGCGTGAAGTCGGCGCCGAGCAGGCCGACGCTAGCCATGAGGGGCATTTCGAGGTCGCCGCCGCCGCGGTACGTGTGCGAGGCGTTGAGCTCGGCGATCAGCTCGCCGATGAGAAAGTTGAGGTCCCAACGGGTGACGCAGTCGTCGAGCAGCTTGCCGTACCGCTCGCGCATCGCGTTCCAGTCGACCCGATGGAGCTTGGGGTCGTAGAAGTAGTCGCGCTCGAGCCGCCAGGCATCGGTGAAGATCTGGCGCCATTCGGCCGGGGGATCGACCGTCATGAGAAGCTCCCCGGTGGGAAGCTTCTTTTCGAGCTTCTGGTCGGGCTTGACCTCGATCACCGCCCAGTCGTCCTTCTTGCGCACCAGCACTTTCTTGCCGTCGGCGGTGAGCTGGAAGTGGTCGACGTCCGCGGCGACGGTCTTCTCCTCCCGCTCCTCGAGGTCGAAGTAGACGAGCGGCTGTGTCTCGTCGTTGCTGCCGCTGCGCGGTAGGCGCCGGTAGAGGACTTTTCCGGACACCGCTGCGATGCGGTCGTAGTTGCCGGCCTTGGGCGGAAGTACGACCAGGCGCTCCTCGAACCCCGCGAGGTCGATCTCGACCGGTTTTGGCGGGTCGGGGGTCTTGGCCTTCTCGCCCTTCTTTCCTCCCTTGTCGTCCTTGGCCTTGGCGTTGGCCTTGTCGGCCTTCGTCTCGTCCTTCGTGTCCTCGCCTTCGACGTCGTTGCGCGGGGCGAGCGGGGAGGGAACGTCGTTACGCAGGGAGATCGCCGCGATCTGAGCGCTATTGGCGTAGATGAAGGAGTTGTCGAGGTCCGAGTAGCTCGGCGCGAAGCTGCGGTTGGTGAGCACGAACAGGTACTTGCCGTCGGGGTCGAAGGCCGGGGCGCCGGTCGAGTAGAACTCCGAGGTGACCTGGGTTGACGTACCGCTTTTGGTGTCGTAGAGGAACACGGCGGTGTTGCGGTTGACGACCTCCTTGCCGTAGGCGATCCAGCGGGAGTCCGAGGACCAGCTCGGCGCGAAGCTCTGAAGGTCGCCCTCGAACCACCACAGGCCTTTGTCGATGACGGTCACCTTACCGGTGTCGACCTCGCAGAGGTTGACTCGCATGGCCTGGTCGACGAAGACGACCCGCTTGGAGTCCGGGGACCAGAACGGGCGGTAGCGGAACCCCGGACCGAGCGTCGTGACCGTGCGGGGCTGGCCGCTGCCGTCGGCAGGCCGCACGACCAGCTCGTACTCACCCGACTGGTCGGAGAAGTAGGCCACGGACGTGCCGTCTGGAGACCACGCCGGGTACCGCTCGGCACTGTCCGAGGTACGGGTCAGATCGAAGACGACACCCTTTTCGGCTGGGACGGAGAACAGATCGCCGCGCGCCTCGAAAATCGCGCGCTTGCCGGAGGGCGAGACGGTGGCGTTCTGGATGAGCTTGGCCGCGTTGACCTGGCGCGGCTTGAGGGTCGCACGATCGGTGACGACCTCGACTCTGACCTCGGTGAGTGCTTCGCTTCCGAGGTCGAGACGCCATAGGCGACCACCTGCCTCGAACACCATGTCGGCCGGACCGATCGAGGGGAAATGCACGTCGTAGTCGGTGAAGTGGGTGACCTGCCGGGTTGTCTGCTTGAGCAGGTCGAAGGCCCAGATGTTGTAGCGCTTGTGGTCGTCGCGGTCGGAAAGGAAGTAGATCGTGGTGCCGTGCCACATCGGCTGGCCGTCGTTGGCTGGCGAGCTGGTCATGTTGCGGGCGTTGCCGGTTTTCAGGTCGAAAAGCCAGATGTCGGGCGCCCAGCCTCCGCGGTACCGCTTCCAGGTGCGGAAATCGCGGCTCTGCGGCATGTAGGCGAGAAAGCCCCCATCCGGCGAGATGGCCCCGAACTCGCCGTACGGCACCGGGAGCTTCGTCGGTAGGCCACCGTTCTTGCTCACCTTGAAGAGCTGGTTGAAGCGGTCCTTGCCCGCCTCCCGCGGTGAGGCGAAAAGGATCGATTCCCCGTCCGGGTACCAGTTGAGCATGCGGTCCGGGCCGGGATGGTACGTGATCCGGGTCGGTACGCCGCCCTCGGTCGGCACCACGTAGATATCGAGATTGCCGTCGTAGTTGGCGCTGTAGGCGAGCTGCGTCCCGTCTGGGGAGAAGCGAGGGAAGGACTCCTCGCCGCGCGGCGTCGAGAGGCGTTGGGCGGTGCCACCCTCTTTCGGAGCCAGCCAGATGTCGCCGGCGTACACGAAGGCGATCTGGGTGGCCGAGACGGTGGGATGGCGCAGCAAGCGTGCGTCGATAGCCGCCGTGGCCGCGGTCGCTCCGAGGAAAGTGCACAAAATGAGGACAAGAGTCAGCTTTCGCATGGGGTTCTCATCTCCTCCGCGAGTGAATACGCGAGACCGCACCGGGTGGTTTCAGCGGCGCCGGAGGTACTGGTGCCCACAGCCTCGATACCGCGCCCAGAGAGGCCGCCGCGGTGATGGTGGGTGCGGACCTCCGGGTCGTGCTGGGCAGGGGTTGTGACGAGGACCGGCTGGGTGGAGTCGGGCTTACGTCGTCTCCGGCTCAACCGGCGGGAGAGCTCGTAGGTGGCGGCGGAGGTCCCAGGTGAGCAACGCAAGGGCGGCCCAGATGCAGGCGAACGTCGCGGCGTGGGAGGAGGTGAACGGCTCGCGGTAGACGAGGACCGCGAGGAGGAACTGGCAGCTGGGCGAGATGTATTGGAACAGACCGACGGTCGAGAGCGGCAACCGTCGAGCCCCTTGCGTGAACAGCACGAGCGGTACGGCGGTCACCGGGCCTGCGAGCAGCAGCAGAGTGCTGGTCCAGACGCCCGCGTGGCCGAAGGCGCCGGCTCCTTGGTGCTCCCGGGCGAGGAGAAAGGCGACGGCGAGAGGAGCCAGAAGGCTCGTCTCGACGAGCAGGCCGATGACGGCGTCAGCCGCCACGGTCTTGCGGGCCAGGCCGTATAAGGCGAAGCTCGTGGCGAGGCCGAGCGCGATCCAGGGGAACCGCCCATAGCCGATCGTCAGGACCGCAACACCGATTCCAGCCAGGGTCACGGCGGCCATCTGCAGGCGCCCGAGGCGCTCTCGCAAGACGACGACGCCGAGGAGAACGTTGACCAGCGGGTTGATGAAGTAGCCCAGGCTGGACTCCATGACGTGATCGTGGGTCACGGCCCAGATGTAGAGCAGCCAGTTGCAACCGATGAGCGCCGCGGTTGCGGTCAGGGTCGCGAGCGTGCGGGGCGAGCGGACGACGGTGCGAGCATCGGCCCAGCGGCGCCGCAACGTGACCCAGACCGCAACCGCGAGCATTCCCCAGACTGTGCGGTGGGCCACGACCTCGATGGCCGCCACCGCAGAGAGGGGTTTCCAGTAGAGCGGGAATAGCCCCCACATGAGGAACGCCGCGACTGCAGACACGACACCATGACGGTGACCGGATCGATCGCTCACGAGGGTAGATGATAGCGGCGCGGCTTCGGGCAGCGGCTCAACTCCGGAAGGGGCGGAGGCCCGATCTACTGGAGCTTCTGGGGCATGGGCCTACGCATCGCCTTCCTGACGGGGCTGAGGACCCGGGACGATGCCAGCGATGTCGGGGTCCTCGCCGGGGGTGAGCGGTCCGCGCTCCTTCTTCTCGGCCCGGCGCTGCGCGCGCTCGGCCGCCTTGGCCTGCTGCTTCTCCTGTCTGGCGCGCTCGCGCGCACGCTTGGCGAAGGTTGCTCCCGGGTTTTTGCTCATCACCGCCTCCAGACGTGCCCTCCGGCCTCCCGGGGGACGGGGCCTGCCGGGCTCGAGGTTGGTTTCGGACACGAGGCCACGGACCGCCGAAAGCGGCCCGTGTGCCCACTGCCGAGGTGACACGGCCGACTGCCAGGCCGGTCGAAGGTGCGATCAGTAGCCGCGACGCCCGCCGCCGTAGCCGCCGCGATCGCCACCATAGCCACCGCGGTCGCCACCGAAGCCGCCACGACCCTCACCGCGATGCCCACCGCCGAAGCCGCGGGGACCGCGGCGCTCGCCGCCGGTGCCCTGAGCGCGGGCCTCGTTGACGGCCAGCGCGCGCCCGCCGACCTCGCGGCCGTTCATGGCGGCGATCGCGGCCTGGGCCTGGGCGGCGTCGTCGAACTCGACGAACCCGAACCCGCGCGAGCGCCCGGTCTGGTTGTCCATGATCACCTTGGCCGAGGCCACGGTCCCGAACTCGGCGAACATCTCTCGGAGCTCCTCGTCACGGGTTGAGTATGGAAGGTTGCCAACGTATAGCTTCATCTCTCTCATCTCCTCGCCGGCAACCCCACAAGCCCCCGCGGCTCTCCGCGGCGTACCCTCCGTGCCCGCCGACTCGACACCGGAGCGTGAATTCTAGCAGGTTGGTGCCAGAGTCAACATCCTCCTCACGGAGTGGCTGCCCCTCCGGCGAGCGGGGTGGGCCGGGGCCGGTCGTCGAGCGGGGGTCGTCCACGAAAGCGTGCGGGCCCTCCTCGTGCTCCTCTCCTGCGCCTGTCTTCTGCGTCGCGCTCCGCCGCCGGCGGGCCGTGCAGTCCGGCGAGCACAGGCCGGTGCGGCGTGCGGTGGCTTGCCCCGCCCGGTCCCGGGCAGCTCGTGTGGTTTCGCGGCGGCGGTGGTGGGTGTCCAAAGAGGGCGGGCGAGCGGCTTGCTGCCCGAACGCCGTGGGAAGACGTGTGGGCCGGGGGCTGGGACGGTGTCCTCCTGCACTTCGACGGCGGAGCCTGGGGCGGCGTCGCGAGCGGCACCACCCGGAACCTCAACGCGGTCTGGGGTGACGGCGCCCGCATCCTGCTCGCCGTCGGCGGGAACGGCACCATCCTCCGGCGCGAGCAGGCCGGCTCAGCCCGCAGAGACAGACTGGTTGGCGAGCGCCAGCCGCCGGGAAGGGGCTCGTCACCTCGGGCAGGCGCACCGTTGCTGGTAGGCGTTGAGGTGCTTGACCATCCTGCCCTTCCAGAACACGTTGCCGAGCAGGCCGACGTCGAGGCCCGAGAAGAACCGCTTGACGAAGGCGATGTTCATCTCGTCGGTGAACGGCACGAAGCTGCGGGAGACATCACCGCCGAGGTCCTTCTGGATATCGAGCGCCAGGACAGGCGTCGCGCAGGCGAAGTCGTGGGCGGCGAAGTCCACCCACCGGAGCTTGCGGTTGTGGTCGGTGGTGAACCACACCCGCATCTGCCTGGGGTCGAGCACGAGCGACCAGCGGTTGGCGCCGCACCACATCTGCTCCAGGATCTTGAACGCCTGCTCATGGGCCGGCGCCGCGGGGTCGGCCTCGGCCTGCCGCAGCATCGCCGCGGCCCACACGAACCGCCGGTCCTTCTCCTTCTCGCCGTAGTCGACGGGCGCCGTGCCGCCGAACCCCTCGAACTCGGCGAGCCGCTTCAGGCAGCTCGGGTAGGTGTAGTTGGTGGAGACGCGGACGGGCAGCGTTGCGGCCGCGTAGGTGAGGGTCTTGCCTTCCTCGAACTCGACGACAGCCGAGCGGCCAGCGCGGTCGGCGACGAAGAAGTGCCACTGGCAGTGGCCGTCGGGGACGACCTTCGCGAGGCTGTCGAGGACCTCCGGCACCGACTCGAAGCTGTCGAGCAGGTACTGCATCCAGGCGTGGTGGTACATCTTCACGAGCGAGGGGTCCGACGGGTAGACCGAGCCCAGCAGGGTCATCTCCCCGACGTGGAGCCCGACCTCGTTCATGCCGCCGTCTGGGAACTCGCGGCCGAAGACGTTGTAGGTGATCGAGCCGTGCTTCGAAACCCAGGTCAACCGCTTGACGGCCTTGTCTCGTCCGGAGAAGGAGTTGAGATCCCGGTACGAGACGCTCTGCTTGGGGATGCCCCGCTTGTTGACGATCAGCATCCCCGGCGTCTCGTTGGCCGCGTCGTCGAGGTTGTGGCCCACCAGCACGGCGTCGTCGCGCGTCATGAGGAACGTCGCGCACGATCGCGGCCCGCCGGCGGGGCCCGACGCTCCCTCGGACGACAGCGCCCAGCCCGCCATTGCGGCGAGGGCGGACAGCGAGGTCAAGAACCGGTTGTGGGCCATGAGGGTCCCTCCTTGCGGGGTCGCCAGACTACCACCTGTCGTGCGTCGGGACGCCCATCGACGGCCACCCAACCGGCGCGACCCTACCGCCGCGGGCAGGGCGGCAGGACCGGGGCGTCGGCCGGCTCGTGCGCGAGCGGTGCCGTCTCCATGCAGTCGAGCGGGTTGCAGCAGGTGTGGCACACCCGCTTGAACGCCGAAAACCCCGTGAGCTCGATCCTGGGCGAGAGGAAGGTATCCTTCACCGGCTCGTCGCGCAGGAGGTCGGTCGACAGGTACTTCTTGTTGTCGTCCGGGAGCACCGTGACGACGACCGCGTCGGGGCCGAGCTCCTGCTGGGCGAGCACCGCGCCGAGGAGGTTGGCGCCCGAGGAGATGCCGACGCCGAGGCCGAGCTCGGAGGCCAGCTTCTGCGCCATCAGAATGGAGTCGCCGTCGTCGACGGCGAGGATGCGGTCGAGCGAGCCGATGTCGACGATCGGCGGGATGAACTCGTCGGAGATCCCCTGGATGCGATGCTTGCCGACCTTGTGGCCGGTCGACATGGTTGGGGAGTTGGCCGGCTCGAGCGGGTGGATCCGGCACGCCGGGTGGACGCTGCGCAGGTACTGGCCGACGCCCATGACGGTGCCGCCGGTGCCGACGCCGGCGACGAAGGCGTCGGGGCGCAGGCCACGGAAGCGAAGCTGCCACCAGATCTCGGGCCCGGTCGTCTCGAAGTGCGCCGTCACGTTGTCGCGGTTGGCGAACTGGCGCGGCAGGAAGACGCCCGGGTCGGCGGACGCCATCTCCTCGGCCCGGCGGATGCTGCCGAGGAACCCTCCCTCCTCCTTGCTCACGAGGTTGATCGTCGCCCCAAGGCTGCGCACCAGGTCCATGCGCTCCCGGCTCATCCAGTCGGGCATGAAGATCACCACCGGGTGCCCGAGCGCCCGCCCCAGCGCCGCGAACGAGATCCCGGTGTTGCCCGAGGTCGCCTCGGCGATCGTCGCGCCCTCGGCGATCGTGCCGTCGGCGTACGCCCGCCCGAGGATGTGTAGCGCCATGCGGTCCTTGATCGAGCCGGTCATGTTGAGGTTCTCGGCCTTGGCGTAGATGGTGCGCTCCCGGCCGTCGAGCGTGAGCTGGATGGCCAGCAGCGGCGTGTTGCCGACCAGGCTCTTCAAGCTGCGCAGGCGTGAGAAGGTCGACATGCCTGTCCCCCCGTCGGCCGCAATGGTAGCCGGCGCGGCGGGCACTGGACAGGGGTCGCGTTGCCTCATCAAGAATCTACGCGAAAGGGAGTCGTTGCCTCACGAGAGGATCTACGCGAAGGAGCAGAGCAAGTGCTTCCTGACGGGGGAAGCGAAGATGAGGCTAGGGATGAGTGAGCGGAGAGTGTTGGTGAAAGCGTGAGCGGGGCAGTACCAGCGAGGGAACAAGCGCGAGCGGAGCGCGGTGCTGGGGCGATTCGTCGCGGCGAGCGGGTATTGCCGAGCCTATGCGAGCTGGCTGTTGCGCTGGCATGGCAAGCGCGTGCGAGTAGGCGCGCGAGTCGTCGTCGTGGGCGACGCGACGACGCGAGTGAGACAGCGGCGAGAGCGGGTCTACGGCGCCGAGGTCGTGACGGTCGTGACGAGGTTGTGGAAGCTTGTGGACTGTCCTTCTGGGAAGCGACTGGTGGCGGCGCTGCCGGGGATGGTGGAGGCGCTCGAGCGGCACGGGGAGCTGACACTGCCGCCCGAAGTGCGGCGGCAGGTACTGACGATCTCGGCGGCGACCATCGACCGTGTGTTGGCGTCGGAGCGGAAGCAGCTCGCGCTAAGAGCCTATCCCTAAATCGGTGCGGCTTTGCGGAAGGCGATGATGGCTGCGGCGAGATGGACGAGGGCGAGGTAGCTGTCGTGGAGCTGCTCGAATCGGACAAGGAGCTTCCGGAAGCGGTTGAACCAGCTGTGGGCGGCCTCGACGACCCACCGTCTGTGCTTGGGTGGCCGTCCTCGGCGGGCCGTGCCCTGCTGGCGAATGCGGGGATGGTAGCCACGCTCTGTGACCGCGTTGAGCGCGGGTCGTCCCGAGTACCCTCGGTCGGCAAGCAGGTACATCCGGCGACGCCGGCGTGGCCTGCAGACAAGCGTGTCGAGGAGAAGCTCAAGCTGGGTCACGTCGTGCCGATTGGCTGCGGTGACGCAGATCGACAGCGGGACCCCACGCGCGTCGACCAGGAGGTGCCGCTTGCTTCCATTTTTTTCCCCGGTCCGTCGGGTTGCGACCGACGGACTCTCGGGCGAGCGGGGCCTTCAGCAGGCTGCCGTCAACGCTTTGCCATCTCCAGGCGATGCCCTCCATCTCGTCGTACTCCGCGAGGCCGGCTTGCCAGAGCGCCAGGAAGAACCCTGCCTTCAGCCAGGTCCGGAAATAGGGGATGGGAATTCCCTTCCTTACCTTGGGCCAAGGTATCACCGTGGCGGGCTCGGTCAATGCATTGGTGGGGGTACTTGTGGGCCTGCAGACGCCGTTGCAGACCTGGACGCCGGGCTGGAGGCGGAGCGGAGGGCAGCAGCGCGTCATGCCCGCAGCGAAGATGAGGCGGAGGTGAACGTCGCCGGTGGCGACTGGGGGTTCGCCGGTGTGGTGAGATCGTGCCTCATGCCGCAGGGCGGTAGTTGTGGGGAGCCTCCGGCGGGCTGCGAGCGTCGACGCCCGCAGCCGCGAGGTGCTCGAGGGTCTGCCAATCACTCGAGGCTCGGTGATGAACGCGAGGCCCCGCTCCGTGTAGGCCGCCATCGTCAACCCACTCGCGGGCCTGGTGGTGCTCGAGTACCGTGAGTGCCCGTTCGCGAGGCTGGCAACCAACCTGCGCGGCGATCTTGGGCGGGAGCTACGAGAGAAGTGACGAGATGAACCAGTACTACGAGGACGAGGTGGCGGTGGTGACGGGCGCCGCCCCGTGGAGCGGCCCGTGTTCGAACGGGTCACGCGGTCGATCGTCGCCGAGCGGCAGAAAAGCTACCGGACCGAGGGTACCTACTACTGAGGCTCGCGCAGGGTCGTCCGATGGCTTTCGTCTCTCGGCTCAGCGTTGGGCTACGCCTTCCGGGTCAGCGCTGCGTGCCGGGGTGGCTCCGGACCATCGGAGGATCGAGCCTCCTACTGGTTTCCAGGAGCGTGCCGCGGCGGTCTGGGAGCATCCGCGAGGGGAATGAGGCTCGAGGTGACGAACAGGTCCCCATCGCTCCTGAGGGCATGCATGGTCCCGGCTGCCACGATGAAGGCTTTTCCGGGACTCAGGGGAACCTCGCTCCCCTCGAGTACTCCAAACCCCTCTCCTTTGACGCAATAGAAAATCTCATCATGCGTTGGATGTTTGTGCAACGTCACGTTACTGGCTGGGGTTATGTGGTAGACCTTGGTGACGATGCTCTGCCGAAATGCCTCTGTATCCATGTCCTTCCTCGGCCGTCAAAGGGTTTGCGTAATGGCTTCCGGGTTCACGACCAGGACCGCTCGCATCCAGGGGAAGCGAGCCTTCATGGCCTCGAAGTCCGGGCCGGAGGTCTGAAGAACGCCCGTGCCCTCGATCAAGTAGCCCGTTCCCGGTCCGCGAAAACCGTCCACCTCGCGGCAGCCGAGGGTGAGCAGGAGCTCGGGCCTGAGGGCCAGATTGGCTTCGGTCCGATGCATCCCTCCCACCGGGATGAGCAGCTTCTGAGCCTCGTTGATGGTGATGTAGCTATTCCAGGTATTGACGAGATGGGGTCCCTTTTCTCCCGTCGTCGCGATCGCGACGACGCCTTCATGTTCGAGTATTTCCAGTAATTTGCCTGGAATCATCGACGCCTCCTTCAGCCCTTCTGTTGTTCGACAACGCGGTCGTGGAACCACGCGCGCACGAAAGCGCGGGTTGCGGGGAGCCCTGAGTTCTGGCGATCGAGATCGCTTCTGCAACCTCGATCTCATCCTTGTTTCCTGCCTGCCGTTGCCGGCCTTGCTTCGCCGGGGATGGCATACCCACCATCCATGAGGCACTCACTTCAAACCCCAGCCCCGCGGAAGCTTTCCTCCACATCCAAGCCCCGACCCGCGAGGGGCGACCGGATCCCTTCCGCTTTCTTGCGCGCTGGGCTGAGGTCACGGTGGGTGGAGATTCCCTCTCTCACCGAGGCAGGGTAGGGCGCGACCGACGTACGGTCAAGGTGTCGATGCAGCGGCAGTGGGGCGCTCGCCAGAGTGCGCTTGAAAGCGTGGCCTTGGCCGGCTCACCCTAGCTCTCGGTCTCGAGGCTCGAGCCCGATAGGTCGATCGACCGTGGTGGCTGGAACGCCACCACCCGGTGCCAGGCGACAGCGAGCCGCCGGTCGGCCCGGAGGCGCGTCACTCTGGCTTCGCGGTATTGACGGTAGCAGCCCCGATCGGGAGCCGGGCGCCGCCGAAACCGCACTAGCTTTGGTTCACTCTGACAGGGCGGCGCGGAGCTCGTGGGCGAGGACATTCATGTCGAACGGCTTCTGGAGGAAGCGCACGCCGCCGATGTTGACGACGTGGCGCACGGCCTCGTCCTCGGCGTACCCGGACATCAGGACGACTTTGAGACTGGGTCAGCGCTTTCGCAGCTCGACCGCAGTGTCCGGACCCGAAATACCGGGCAACATGACGTCGGTGAGCACGAGCTCGAAGGCCGGCTCGGGAGGCAGGGCGAGAGCGGCCTCCCCGGTGGCGACGGCGTGTGGGCGGTAGCCCAGGGTGGTGAGGATGGCGCACAAGGCCTCGCGCGCGCCGGCCTCGTCCTCGATCACCAGCACCTGCTCGCCCCAAGCCTCGGGCATGACCTCGGGGTACTCCTGGGGGACGGGCTCAGCGGGGTGCGCTCGATGGTTCGCGGTCGGCAGCTCCACCCGCACCACGGTACCCTCGCCGACTCGGCTCGAGATCTCGACTTGGCCCCCATGGCTGACCACGATCCCTTGAACGACGGGCAGGCCGAGGCCGGTACCTCTCCCCTGCGGCTTGCTGGTGAAAAACGGTTCAAAGATGCGTTCCTGAATCTCGGGGGGGATGCCCACCCCCTGGTCTTCCACCACCAGCCATGCGGTGCGGTCGGTGATCCCGGAACGCACCTGCAAACGGCCCCCACGAGGCATCGCGTCGGCTGCGTTGAGCAGAAGGTTGGTGACCACCTGCTCGAGCTGACCGAGGTCGCCCAAGACCGGGACCGGACCGGCGTCGAGGTCGACCTCGACGGAAACATTCTCCCGTAGCAGCCGCTGCAGCATCCCGAGCGCGTTCCGGATCGCGTCGTTGAGATCAAGGGGCTGCATCCGTGTCGCCTCGCGTCGCGAGAAGAGAAGAAGCTGGCGCGAGAGCTGGGCGCCGCGGCGAACGTTGTCCTCCATCTCGGCCAGCCGTTTGCGCGTGCGGTCCGGATCATGCAGGCTTACCCGCGTCACCTCGATGGTCGAGAGGATCACCTGCAACAGGTTGTTGAAGTCGTGGGCAACGCCCCCGGCGAGGCTGCCAACCGCCTCGAGCCTCTGCGCGTCCCACAGGCGTCGCTCGCTCTCGGCCAGCGCCTCGGCAGCTCGCTTGCGGTCGGTGATGTCGCGGCAGACCGAAAGGATCGCCCGCGAGCCGCGGAAGGGGATCACGCGGCTGCTGATCTCGGTGGGGATCACTGTGCCGTCACGGCCCACCTGCTCGGTTTCGAACACCGCCCCGCCAGTGGCGAGGATCTCTGCCAGCCGCTCGGGGACGCGGGCGGCTGCGGCCGGCGTGTCGAGCGAGCGAACCGACGCTCCGGTGAGCGCCTCGGCGGAAAGCCCGTAACGCTCACCCGCGGCGCGGTTGCTGGCCAAGATCCGACCGTTGAGATCGACGATGAGAACGGCATCCGCGAGGCCGTCGAACAGCGCCCGCAGCTCCCGCTCGCTGGCTCGCAGCGCCTCCTCGGCTTGCTTGGCTTCGGTGACATCGTCGTAGATGGCGACTACCTCGCCGGACGGGAGGCGGTAGACGTGGTTCTCGCGCCAGCCGGCGATCCGGTCGTCGCCGTAGACGGCGGCTGGGAAACGTGCGGGCTCCCCGCTTTCCCAGACCCGCTGGAGGATACCGAGAAGGCCGAACTCGACGACGCCGGGAAAGACCTCCGTGACCCGCCGCCCGATGACGCTCGCTCGCTCCACCCGCTCTATCGCCTCGGCTGCGCGGTTGAAGTCGCGGAAGACGAAGTCCCGGCCTTGGTCGACGGCCTCGTAAACCGCCACGCCGCTGCGCATGTGCTCGAAGAGCTCACGGTAGCGTGCCTCGCTGGCGACGAGGGCGGCGCGGGTCGCCTCCCGCTCCTCAGCCACGGCGGCCGCCTTCCCGTTGCCCTCGCGGGTGGATGCTGGGTCCGCTGCGGAGCCTCTCGGTGTTCATGTAGACATCCTACTCCACCTAGCACGGTTGTGTTCATCGAATGCTCGGCCGGTGGGTGGCTGCTCGGGTAGAATCCGCGGATGCTCTGGCTCGCCCTCCTTGCCGTCCTGGTCGTCGCCGCAGCCACCCTCGCCGGCGGTGCGTTGCCGTTGTGGTTCGACCGCCACAGCCGCGTGTTTCTCGGGTTTTCCGCTGGCACCCTGGTGGGGTTGGCGCTACTGGAGCTCATCCCGGAGGGGAGTGAGGCGGTGCCGCTCGACGTTCACCCGGAGATGCTCATCGTCCTCGGGGCGTTCCTGACCACGATGCTGCTCGACAAGCTGCATGTGCTGCACCCGCACTCGCACGGCACGGACGTGACCTGCCTCGGCCACGAGCCACGGCCGCTGGCGATGCATGGGGCAGTCGGGCTGCTGATCCACTCAGCGGTGGACGGGCTGGCGCTCGCGGCAGCCTGCCGGCAGTCGCTCGGCACGGCGGTCGCCGTCACGATAGCGCTCTCGGCTCACAAGCTCACGGATGGGATTACGACCGTCTCCCTGGTCCTCAGCCACCGCCATGCGCGGCGACAGGCGGTACGGCTACTGCTCGGCAACGCTGCTTGCCTCGTGCTCGGGTTCGCGCTCGGCATGCTGGTCGAGCTCGGGCAGGAGGGGCTCGGCATGCTGCTGCTGGTCATGGCCGGGTTTTTCCTCTACCTTGGAGCCTCCGACCTACTGCCTTCGGTCACTGCAGCACGCTGCCGCAAGCGCGATGTGCTGGCCACAGCCCTCGGCATGGGTGCGATCGCCCTCGCCTCGGCGCTCGCGCACTGACGAGCGGAGCGGTCGACGTTCTCCGAAGTCGGGCCCGCGGGTCGCTCGGCACCGCTGCGAGGGCGGCTGGGTCAGGGATCCGCTACACTGGTGCTCGTGCTGCTCTCGGCACTCGTTTTTTTGGTGGCCAGCGTGACACCGCCGGTGCACCGCCTGCACCGGGTCGAGCTGGACCTTCCGACCCGCGAGCAAGCCGTGCTCGTGCTGCGCGGCGAGGGGTGCTCCGCACTCTTGCCTCCGCTTTCGACACAACGGTTGAGGATCGCTGGGCTGGAGATCCCGGTCGCCTCGGCGCCCGACTACGCGGTGACTCCGACAGCGAGCCGCGCCATCGTCACCGTGATGCTCGCTCGGGTTGGCGAGGGTATTCTCGGTATCGACTCCTCGACCGTGGAGGTGCGTTGGGAAGGGCTCGACGCCAAGGGCCGGCTCGCGGTCGCTCTGGAGGGGACGATCGACCTCGCCGACGGCGAGCAGGCGGTGTTTCCGACTGAAAAGCTCCGCCGCCACTACGCCCGCCTGGCCGACTACGGGCTGGCTCCCGAGGGCATGCTGGTGCGCGTCTGGGTGCTGCTCGGCGTCTACAACCCGTTCTCTTTCGAGGTCGTAGCCAGCGGGCTCGAGTATCGGCTGGAAGTCGGCGAGACAACGATCCTGAGCTCGCGGCGGGGTGGTTTTCGCCTCCGGCCGGGGCAGGCAAATGAGGTGCTCGTCGAGCAGACGCTGCCAATGCTCGACCTGGCGTCGGGGCTGGCGGCGATGCTCGCGCGCCAGCCGGCGACGCTTACCGGCGTGCTCGCCATCCGTACCCCCGGCGGCGAGCGTGGGATCCCAATTCTCCTGCACTCCGGGCGGTAGCCGAGCGAGTCCACCACGGCCAGCAGTCCCCTCGCCCAGCTTGGCGCCGCTCGTGCCTTCCACCTTTTGGTGCGGGTTCGTGGCGGGGTGCTGAGGTTGCACGCCACCCGCCTTCCTGGGGTACCCTGGGGAGGCTCCCCCGTTGGTGGCGCGTCTCGCCGCGGAGAGGGCGGACAGTACTTGGCGGGGTAGCGTTTTCGGGGCGAGTTGGAGGGGAGCACGGTGGTCCGGCGAATTCTGGTGGTCGAGGATGAGCGGCGGCTCGCCGAGCTCGTCAAGGCGTTCCTGAGTGACAGGGGCTACGCCGTCCTGGTGACGTTCGACGGCCAGAAGGGGGTGGAGACGGCGCTGCGGGAGAAGCCGGCCGTGGTGCTCTCGGATGTGCTGCTGCCCAAGCTCGACGGTTGGGACCTCTGCCGCCGGATCAAGGCGGAGCCGACACTGGCAGCCACCAAGGTGATCCTGATGACGGCGGTCTACACCAAGGCTCGCTACCGCATCGACGCCATCGAGGCCGGCGCCGACGACTTCGTCGCCAAGCCGCTCGATCTCGAGGACCTGGCGGTACGGATCGGCAGGTTGTTCCATCTCGACCGACCACCGGTCCCGACACCCGAGCCGGCCCCAACGACCGAGCGGTCCGAGCCGGAACCGATGTCACGGACGCCCTTGCCGGCGATGCCAGCGCCTCGCCGACAGCAGCCTGTACTCGATGTCGAGGAGGCTTTGGCCGGCCTGGCCCCGAGGCCGCGGGTGGCATCCGGGCAGACGCCGCCCGTGCCGCCCGCGTCCAGCGCCGGCGGCGACTTCGATTCGCACCTCGTGGTCATGCGTCGGCGGTTCGCAGCCGGGCTGCCGGCCACCCTTTCCAAGATCGAGCGGACGTGGGTTGCCGCGGCGGGGGGGCACGAGCAGGGCCGGTGGGAGGAGCTGGCACAGGTGGCGCACGACCTGTCGGGAAGCGCCGGGTCGTTCGGCCTACCTGCCGTCGGCGACGCCGCCCGTGAGCTGGAGGAAGCGGTGCGCACGCACCTCGCCGCCGGTGGACCGATCGGAAGCCGGGCGCGGGCGGCGATCAAGCAGCACGTCGAGCGCTTGGGGGCGTTGATCCACCTGCTCTGAGGCGCTACCGCACCTCGGCGTTCGTTCGGCAGCGAGAAGGTATGGCCACGTCTTTTGCCGGGGGGGTGGAAGCGAGCGTATCGGCCGGACCAACGGCTCTCAGCCCGGTGACACCAACTCATTCGCAGCGGACGCCGCCGATGAAGTCGGGACCCGAGCCGGCAAAGGCGAGGCGCAGCACGTCGGCTGAGCAGGACTGGTCGAACAGCGGTGTGGGCCGATCTCGGAACGCCCTCAGCGTGGCCAGCTCGCGCAGTTGGTTTCTCCGTCGGATCGGCAGCACCCAGGTGCCGGTCATGGTTTCGCGCTATGCTTCTCGACGAGTGAGCATGCCGCTGCCTGCACCTCCAGACCGGGCCGCCAGTCAGCGATGGAGGACCGGTGCGCGTACCTCGCGCCGGCTGGCAGGAGCCCGGTTTCGAAGCTGGGTGAGGCGATCGCTGCTGGTTGCCTCGGGGTTGGCCGCCACTGCCTGCGGCAGCGCTCCGTCGGCTCGGCCGACGACCGGCAGCCCTGCAGTCGAGCTCGTCGGAAGCGCCACGATTCCCACCGGGACCGAGTTTGCCGGCACCGAGGTAGGTGGCCTCTCCGGCCTGGCCTACGACCCAGGTACGGGGTGCTTCCTGGCCGTCTCCGACGACCGCAGCCAGCGGGCGCCGGCGCGGGTGTACACGCTCGCACTCGATCTTGCGCGCGGCAGGCTGGGAGCTGATGGTGTCCACGTCGTCGGGGTGACGGTACTGCGGGACGCGGCCGGGGCCACCTTCGCGCCGCGGTCGGTGGACTTCGAGGGGCTCGCACGGCTAGGCGACGGTACGTTGTTTCTCTCCTCCGAAGGCGACGTGTACCTGGGAACTCCCCCGTTCGTGGGCCGCTTCTCTGCCGAAGGGGTCGAGCTCGGGCGTCTCGCGCTGCCGGAGGTGGTGATACCGCACCCTGAGCGCGGCTGGGGCGTGCGCGACAACCTGGGATTCGAAGCGCTCACTGCAGCGCCGGACGGCCGCTCCCTCTTCCTTGCGACCGAGAATGCCCTAGCGCAGGACGGCCCCAAGGCCGATCTGACCACCGGCACGTACTGTCGGGTCTTGCGTTTTTCATTGCCTGACGGTGGGCCGACCGGGCAGTGGCTCTATCCGGTGGCCCCGGTTCCGGCGCCTCCCGACTCGCCGCGCGGGTTCAGGACCAACGGCCTTTCGGACTTGCTCGCGCTGGATGACGGGCGCTTCCTCGCCCTCGAGCGGGCGTCGGTCGACGGTCGAGGGTATTCGGTGCGCCTGTATCTGACTTCGCTCGCTGGCGCTACCGACGTCAGCGCAGTGCCGGCCCTGACCGGGCAGGACGTGCCCGTCGTCCGCCCGATGGTGAAGCGGCTGCTGCTGGACCTCGGCACCCTCGGGCTTCGCTTGCAGAACCTGGAGAGCATGGCGTTCGGTCCCGACCTGCCGGACGGTCGCCGCGCTCTGGTGGTCGTCGGCGACAACAATTTCGGAGCTCGCGGTGACACGACCCAGATCTTGGCTTTCGCGGTGCGAATCGAGACACTCGATCGGCTGCCTCCGCGCCAAGCGACGATCCCAGGCATCCAGGGGGCCGGCCACGCTTCGCCGTACTTCGGCGAGGAGGTAGTCGGTGTCGCCGGCGTGGTCACTGCAGTGGTCGAGCCTGGGGCCGAGCCGGGGTTCTGGATGCAGGCACCCGTGGACGACGGCAACGAGCGGACCTCGGAGGGGATCTTCGTCACCGCTGGCGGCGTGCGATCGCTTCCGGCGGTCGGCGACGAGGTGCGGGTCGAAGGCATCGTGGAGGAGGCTCTGCGGGGCCGAGACCTCCCGCTCACCAGGCTCGTGGCGACGCGGTTCGAGGTCGTGGGTCGTGGGAGGGTGTTGCCGGAGCCGGTGATCATCGGACCGGATGGGCGTCAGCCGCCGCAAGAAGTGATCGAGAACGACGGGTTCACGGTCTTCGACCCGGTCGAGGATGGGGCCGACTTTTTCGAGAGCCTGGAGGGGATGCGCGTCGCGGTGGGGGATCCTCATGTCGTCGGGCCCACGTCGGCCCGCGGCGAGTGGGTGGTGACGGCCGGCCCGCCGCCGACCGAGCGGCGTACGGCACGAGGTGGGATCGCCATCGCTCCCGACCGGTTCAACCCGCAACGGCTCATCGTGAGTGCGCGGTTGGTTTCCGCCGCACCTCAGGTGGCCGTGGGTGACCGGTTCGCCGGGCCGTTGGTGGGCGTGATCGACTATGCGTTCGGTACCTATCGGCTCGTGCTCACGGATCCCCCTCCGGAGGTGAGGACAGGGGATCGTCAGCCCGAAACCACCGCGCTCGTGGGAAGCAGTGATCGCCTCTCGATCGCCTCGTTCAACGTCGAGAACCTCGCCCGAACCTCACCGGAAGAGAAGTTTTCCCGGGTCGCTGCGATCGTCGCCACGCACTTGCGCGGTCCCGATATCGTGGCGTTGCAGGAGATCCAGGACGACAGCGGGCCGGCGGACGACGGTGTCACCACTGCCCGCGGCACGCTGGCTCGGCTGGTCGAGCGGATCGTTCGCGCCGGCGGGCCGCATTACGAGGCGCGGCAGATCGACCCCGAGAACAACCAGGACGGCGGCGCGCCGGGAGCGAATATCCGGGTCGCGCTGCTGGTCAATCCCGCTCGGGTCCGCTTCGTCGACCGCGGGGTCGGTGGCTCGACCGACCCGGTGCGGGTGATGGAGGGTCCGCAGGGGTTGGCGCTCGCGCCGAGCCCTGGCCGGGTCGACCCCGATAACGCGGTGTGGCGGCCGGATCGTGCCCGCGGGGTCGAAGGCTCGCGCAAGCCGCTCGCCGGAGAGCTGCTCTTCGGCGACCGGCGGGTCTTCGTGGTCAACGTCCACCTCAAGTCCAAAGGAGGCGATGCCCCGCTGTTCGGCCGTGTGCAGCCGCCCTCGCTGCCGAGCCAGGTCCAGCGCGACGCCCAGGCCCGGGTGGTGCGCGACTTCGTCGCCGGTATTCTCGCCCGCGACCCTGCGGCCGCCGTCGTCGTGCTCGGCGACTGCAACGAGTTCCCGTTCGCGCCGCCGATCGAGACGCTCATATCGGCGCCGCTCGTCGATCTAGCCAAACGCCTCGACCCGGCCGACCGCTACACCTTCGTGTTTCAGGGCAACTCGCAGGTGCTCGACCACATCCTGGTGAGCCCGGCGATCGCCGGGGACGCCAAGATCGATGCCGTGCACATCAACGCCGACTTTCCCGATCGCTCCCGGGCCGCCGACCACGACCCCCTGATCGCGACGCTACGCCTGCGCTGACCGCCGCCCGGCGCGGCGATGTCGGCGGGCCGCTACGACCCACACCGCGGTCACGACGCCGAGGCTGACGAGGCCCGTAACCCGGGACCAGCTCAGGGTGCTGCCCAAGGGGGGGCACGGACCTCCGAGCCGCCTCGGGGTGGCCGATGGTTGTTGGAGCCGGTTGTAACCCTACCGCCGAAGCTCGGCGAGGAAGGCGTCGCCGTAGCGGGCGAGCTTGGTGTGGCCGACGCCAGACACGCGCGCCAGCTCGTCGCGTGTTCGCGGTCTGAGCGCCGCCATCGCCGCCAGGGTGGCGTCGGAGAACACGACGTACGCCGGCACCCCCCGCTCCTCGGCGAGCCGGCGGCGCAGGACCCGCAGCCGCTCGAACAGCAGCTCGTCGACCTCCCGCCCGTCCGCCGTGAGCCGTTCGCGTGTGCGTCCAGCGGTCTTGCCGGGCTCACGCTCGCGGGGTACTGCGAGCTCGAGGCGCTGCTCGCCGCGCAGCACCGGCCACGCCGCCGGTGTCAGCTTGAGCGTCGAGTAGGCGGTGATGTCCTGGCGCAGCAGCCCGCGGTGGATGAGCTGCCGCACCAGCGATAGCCACGCCTCGACCGAGTGCTCGCGCCCGATGCCGTAGGTCGAGAGGCGGTCGTGGCCGAGCTCGCGGAGGCGAGCGGTGTCGGCCCCGCGCAGCACCTCGACCACGTGGCGGGCACCGAAGCGCTGGCCGACACGGTAGATGCACGAGAGCAGCTTCTGCGCGTCGACGGTTGCGTCGTAGCGCCGTGGCGGGTCGCGGCAGATGTCGCAGTTGCCGCAGTCGGCGCCGAGCTCCTCGCCGAAGTAGCCGAGCAGCGCCCGGCGCCGGCACTGCTCCGACTCGGCGAGGCCGATCATGGCATTGAGCTTGTGCAGCTCGACCCGGACCTGGTCGGCATCGGTCCCCTGCTCGATGAGCGTCCGTACGGTGACCACGTCCTGCATGCCGAACAGCAGGTACGCCTCCGCCGCCATGCCGTCACGGCCGGCCCGCCCGGTCTCCTGGTAGTAGGACTCGATGCTCTTGGGCACGTCGTGGTGGACGACGAAGCGCACGTCCGGCTTGTCGATCCCCATCCCGAACGCGACGGTGGCGACGACGACGTGCAACCGATCGGCGAGGAACGCGTCCTGGACCGCCGTGCGCTCTGCGGTTGACATCCCGGCGTGGTACGGGCCGGCCAAAATCCCGGCCCGTACCAGGCGCTGCGCAACCTCCTCGGTGCGGCGCCGGGTGAGGCAGTAGACGATCCCGGAGTCGCCCTCGCGGGTCTTGAGGAACGCCAGGAGCTGCTCGGCGGGACGGATTTTTTCGACCACGGTGTAGCGGATGTTGGGGCGGTCGAACCCAGCGACGAACAGGCGTGCCTTGCCGAGGTGGAGCTTGGCGACGACCTCCTCGCGGGTGGCCTCGTCGGCGGTGGCGGTGAGCGCCATCAGCGGCACGCCCGAAAACTGCCCGCGCAGCTCGCCGAGTGCCAGGTACTCGGGGCGGAAGTCGTGCCCCCACTGGCTTACGCAGTGTGCCTCGTCGATGGCGAACAAGGCGAGCTCGATCCCCCGTAAGCGCTCGAGGAACGACTCGGTCATGAGCCGCTCGGGCGAGACGTACAGGAGGTCGAGCTCGCCGGCGTGGAGGCGAGCCAGCGTCCGGCGCGCTGCACCCTCGGCGAGCGAGGAGTTGTAAAACGCGGCGGCCACGCCGTTGGCGGTGAGGGCGTCGACCTGGTCCTTCATGAGCGAGATGAGCGGCGAGACGACGATCGCTGTACCCGGTCGCACCAGTGCCGGAACCTGGTAGCACAGCGACTTGCCGCCGCCGGTGGGCATCAGTACGAAGGCGTCACCGCCTCCCACGACGTGCTCGATGATCTCGCGCTGGAGGAGGCGATAGTCTCGGTACCCGAAGACCTCGTGTAGAACCGCGGCTGGGTCCCGCTGCATGCGCCCAACCTACCACGCGTCGGCACGGTCGACCCCGCGAACGTCGACCTGGTCTTCGGGGCCTTGACGGTGATGGGGCTTCCTCGGCGTACTGCCGAAAACGGCGGTGTCTCTCTCCTTTCTGCCACCCGGGGACTACGGCACCTTTCTCGTGGCACCAACAGGGGTGCTTCCTTTCGGTGTCGCACTGCCTCCCACGTCGACGCCGGTCTCGTTCAAGGTGTCTCGCAGGCCACCTGGGCAGGACCTCGCAGCGCGGGACCTCCACGTAATTGCGGCTTTGCCCGGGGCACGCGGTTGTCCTCGGCGCCTGGAGTGCGGTACAACGCGGCGTTCGGAGGTGGTCGATGGTCAACGTCACGGATCTGGGGCGTGGCGACATCGTGGTGATGGACGGGGACCCGTGGCAGGTGACCGAGGTGTCGTCGCAGACGCCGTCGGCCCGCGGGGCCAGCCTGCTGGTCAAGGCCAAGCTGCGCAATCTCCGCAGCGGCCATGGCGTACAGAAGACCTGGCGGGGTGGCGAGATGGTCGAGACGGCGGAGGTGGCCAAGCGCGCCGTGCAGTTCCTCTACCGCCAGGGCGACGACTTCGTCCTCATGGATCTCGAGAGCTACGAGCAGCTCTCGCTCGACGCCGAGCTCGTCGGCGACGCGGCCGGATACCTGCTCGAGAACCAGGAGCTGCACACGGTGCTGTTCCAGGAGCGGGTGATCGCGCTCGAGCTGCCGATCACCGTCGTGCTGACCGTGAGCGACACCGCCCCCGCACTCAAGGGCGCCACGGCGCAGGCGCAGCTCAAGCCCGCGACGCTCGAGACCGGCATCGAGATCTTGGTGCCCCCCTACGTCGAGGCGGGCGAGCGGGTCCGGGTCGACACCCGCGACGGCCGCTTCGTCGAGCGCGCCAGGTGAGGCAGTTGTCCGTTCGTGGTTGCTAATTGTCGGGTTCCCCCACGCCCTCGGCCTCCGGCTTTCGACCTTCGATCGGGAGGGTGGGGGCGGACGGGCGGTGGCAGTGCCGTGTGGGGGGAGCGGGCGAAAGCTCTCGACTCTCGACCGGGTGGGCGGATGGGCTGGGCAGCCGGGAAGGTCTTCTCGGCCTGGGCGTTGTAGCCTCCGTGAGAGGCGCGCTTGCCGCTTGGCCAGCCCTGAAAACCCGATGAGCCCCCGAAGCGCGACCGCGGTGGCCCACCCCAACGTTGCCCTGGTGAAGTACTGGGGCAAACGGGACGCCGCCCGGAACCTCCCGGCGGTGGGCTCGATCTCGGTGACGCTGGCGAGGCTGTCGACCGTCACCTCGGTGCGCTTCGACCCGGCGTTGCGAGGCGACGAGCTGTCGATCGGCGGCCTGCCCGATGCGCAAGCGCTCGAACGCGTTTCGAAGGTGCTCGATCGCGTGCGGGCAAGTGCCGGCTTCGAGCTGCGTGCGAGCGTGGAAAGCCGTAGCGACTTTCCGATCGGGGCTGGCCTGGCCAGCTCGGCCTCGGCGTTTGCGGCGCTGGCACTGGCGGCGACGAAGGCGGCTGGCCTCGAGCGGTCTCGTCGCGATCTGTCGGTGCTGGCGAGGCAGGGCTCGGGCTCGGCCGCGCGCTCGCTTTTCGGAGGGTTCGTGGAGTGGCACCGAGGTGAGCGAGCGGACGGGATCGACTCCTTCGCCGAGCAGCTCCTGCCGGAGGAGGCGTGGCCGCTCGCGGTGCTGGTGGCGGTGACCTCCGGGGCGCCGAAGTCGGTGGGCTCTTCCGACGGGATGGAGCACACGCGCCTGACCTCGCCGTACTGGCCGGCGTGGGTCGAGGGCGCCCCGGCGGCGCTGACGGCGATGCGGGATGCGATCGGAGCTCGCGACCTCGTGCGGGTGGGGGAGCTCGCCGAGCACTCGTGCCTGGCGATGCACGCGGTCGCGATGGCGGCTCGGCCGGGCCTGGTGTACTGGAACGCGGCCACGGTGGCGGTGATGCACGCCGTGCGGGAGCTGCGCCAAAAGGGTGTCCCCGCGTACTTTTCGATCGACGCCGGGCCACAGGTGAAGGTGCTGGCCGCACCGAGCGACGCGGGTCGGGTGCGGGATGTGCTCCGGGCGGTGCCTGGCGTCGAGCGCGTGATCGACAGCCGCCCGGGGCCCGGGGCGCAACTGGTCGACGGCGAGATGGAGAGCGGCTCGTGATGTCGTCCTCGATTGTCGCCTCCGCGCCAGGCAAGGTCGTGCTCCTGGGTGAGTACGCGGTGCTGAATGGCGCTCCCGCTCTCGTGATGGCGGTCGGTAGGCGGGCGATCGCGACGGTACGTACGACCGACCGTGGTTGCTTTTCGCTCGACGCTCCGGATCTGGCGCTGCGAGGACGCCGACTTTTCCTCGACGAGGATGGTCCGCGGTGGGATCCTCCGCTCGATCCGAGCGCGGCCAGCGCCCTGCGCGTGCTGAACGCGGTCCTGGAGGACATCGGCCGGCAGGTGCGAGACGAGCTCCCGGTGTGCGCGATCGAGACCGATACACGGGAATTCATGTCGCCGGTCGGGAGCAAGTTGGGGCTCGGCGCTTCCGCCGCCGTGGCGGTGGCTACGTGGGCGGCGCTGCGGTCGCTCGCGGACCGTCACCCGCCGACACCCGGGACGGTGCTCGAAGCGGTGTCGGAGATCCACCGCCGGGCGCAGGACGGGGTTGGGAGCGGCGTGGACGTAGCCGCTGCGTGCCTCGGCGGCGTGCTCGAGTACCGGCTGCAGCGGGGGGAACAGGGGCTCGCCCCGACGTGCCGGCCGACCGTCCTGCCGGAACGGCTGAGGATCGTCGCGATCCATACCGGCACGGCGGCGAGCACTCCGCAGCTCGTGGGCCGGGTGCTGGCCCTCGCTCGGCGAGATGCCGGCGAATATCGCGACCTCATGGAGTGTCTGGCAGCTTGTGCTCGAGACGGATGCACGGCAGTCGCGAACGGTAACGTGGTTGGGGTGTTGGCAGCCGCGCGAACGTACGGTCGGCTGATGGCCGAGCTGGGCCATGCGAGCGGCACCGATATCGTCTCGGCTGCGCACCGCCGGGTTCGGACGCTCGTGGAGCGTGCGGGTGCGGTGTACAAGCCCTCGGGCGCCGGGAGCGGCGACCTGGGGCTCGCCTTCACCGCCGACGAGCTCGTCGCGGCGCGCGTCCGTGTGGCAGCCGCTGCAGAAGGATTGCTGGCGATGGACCTCGCACCCGACCCACGAGGTGTCGAGGTCGAGCGTTCGGACCCAAGCTCTGCTCGGGTGGCGGAGGAGGCCTCCAACTCTCGACCTTCGGCTTTCGACCGTGAAAAGGATAGTGGAGAACCGACCTCATGACCGACCGATCGCGATTCCCGGAGTTCTATCGGCGGCCAATGCGCGAGCGGCTGGACCTGCTGCGCGAACGTGGGTTCGTGTCCGAGGAAGACTGGCCCAGCCTTGCTTCGGGTGCGCACACGCTCAGTCGCGAAAGCGCCGATCGCATGGGCGAGAACATTATCGGCGTCTTCGGTTTGCCGCTCGGTGTCGGCCTCAACTTCGTCATCAATGGGCGCGACTACGTGGTTCCGCTGGTGGTCGAGGAGCCGTCGATCGTCGCCGCGCTGTCTTCGGCGGCGTGGCTGGCGCGGCGTGCGGGAGGGTTTACCTGCGAGGCCGACGAGGCCCTGCTCATCGGGCAGATCCAAGTCGTCGAGGTGCCTCACCCGGCGCGGGCCCAAGCGCTGGTGCTGCAGCACAAGAGCGACTTGTTGAACCTCGCCAACAGCCTGCACCCGCGGATGGTGGCCCGCGGCGGCGGCGCCCGCGACGTGGAAGTGGTACTGCACTCCGGTAGCTCGCGACACGGCGACATGTTGGTGGTGCACGTGCTCGTGGACACCCGGGACGCGATGGGCGCCAACCTCGTCAACACCATGTGCGAGGGGGTGGCGCCGCTGATTGAGTCGCTCACCGGTGGAAAGGTGTTTCTCCGTATCCTGTCGAACCTCACCGACCGAGCCCTGGTCAAAGCGAGGGTCGAGCTGCCGGCTGAGCTGCTGGGCGGGAAGGGGTACGCCGGGGGAGAGGTGCGGGACGGGATCATCCTCGCCAACGAGCTCGCTGCGGTCGACCCGTACCGTGCCGCGACCCACAACAAGGGGATCATGAACGGCGTCGACGCGGTGGCACTGGCCACCGGCAACGACTGGCGAGCGATCGAGGCGGCGGCCCACGCCTACGCCGCTCGGGGGCAACGCTACACCGCTCTCACCAAGTGGTTCGAAAGCGACGACGGGAAGCTCGTCGGGGTCTTGGAGATGCCGATGAAGGTGGGGATCGTCGGTGGCTCCCTGCAGTCGAACCCAACCGTGGGCATTGCATTGCGCATGCTCGGTGTGCGCTCGGCCCGCGAGCTCGCGGAGGTGATGGGCGCCGTGGGGCTGGCGCAGAACCTCGCGGCGCTCCGGGCACTCGTCACGGAGGGGATCCAGCGCGGGCACATGATGCTGCATGCGCGCAGCGTCGCTTCGAGTGCCGGTGCACCTCCGGAGCTGTTACCCGAGGTGGTCGAGCGCCTGATCGATTCGGGCGAGATCAAGATCTGGAAAGCGAAGGAGATCCTCGACACCCTGCAGGGACCATCGAGGATGGCGGGTTTCGACCAGGCTGGGGTCGGCTACGGCAAGGTGATCCTGCTCGGGGAGCACGCCGTCGTCTATGGCAGCCACGCGATTGCGGCGCCGGTACCGCTCGCGATCCAGTCCAAGGTCTCGAGCACTGCTGGTGAAGGCGTGCACTTGCTGATCCCGCGCTGGGGGGTCGAGGACCGTTTTGCTCCCACCGGGGAGCACCGCAACTCGCTCCACCAGTCGATCGCGCTGATCCTCGATCGCCTGGGTCTCGCGAGCTACGCGATCCGTCTCGAGGTGGCGCCGCACGTGCCGCGCGCCATGGGGCTCGGCGGCTCGGCGGCGCTCGCCGTGTCGGTGATCCGGGCGGTCTCGCTCCACTTCGGGCTCGGTCTCGGCGACGACGAGGTGTGCCGGCTCGCATACGAGTGCGAGATGGTGGCGCACGGGGACCCTTCGGGGATCGACAACACGCTGGCGACGTTCGGCCGACCGATGGTGTTCCGGCGCGCCGAGCCGCCGTTCGTCAGGGAGCTGCGGGTTCCCCGTCCGATCCCGATCGTTGTCGGCATGACCGGTGTCGAGAGCCTCACCGCCCGGATGGTGGCCGGCGTGCGGGCTGCCTGGGAGCACAATCCGAGCCTGTACGAGCGCCTTTTCCGCGAGATCGACGTGCTGGCACTCGAGGGCGTAAAGGCGGTCGAAACCTACAACCTCGAAATGCTGGGCGAGCTCATGAACGTCTGCCAAGGTCTGCTCAACGCGCTCGGTGTCTCGACCTGGGAGCTCGAGGAGCTGATCCAGATCGCGCGACGGCACGGCGCAGCCGGCGCCAAGCTGACCGGGGGCGGGGGCGGGGGATCGATGATCGCCGTATGTCCCGATGGCACACGGCGGGTGGTCGAGGCGATGGAGCGCGCGGGGTTTCGGGCGTTCGCCATCGAGGTGGGGTGAGACGATGGCGCCCTCGCACCCCGCCGTCTCTTTCGCCGACGAATCGCTCATCCTGGTGGACGAGCTCGACCGCGAGATCGGTTTCGCCAGCAAGCAGCGCTGCCACGAGGGGGAGGGCCTGCTTCACCGTGCCTTCTCCGTCTTCCTCTTCGACGCCGACGGCCGCGTGCTCTTGCAGCAACGGGCCAAGAACAAGCCGCTATGGCCCGGTTTCTGGGCCAACAGTTGCTGCAGCCACCCGCGACGGGGCGAGACGGTCGAGGAAGCGGCACAGCGGCGCGTCACCGAGGAGCTCGGCGTGCGCGCCGAGCTCGAGGTGTTGTTCACGTTCACCTACCATGCGCGGTACCGCGAGCTCGGCAGCGAGCGCGAGCTGTGCTGGGTGCTGGCTGGCCGCCTCAGCGGCGATCTCGGCCCCAACCCCAACGAGGTGGCAGCCTGGCGGCTGGTGACTCCATCCGAGCTGGACTCGGAGCTCGCGGACAGGCCCGAGCTCTATTCTCCCTGGCTGCATCTCGAGTGGCCGCGGATCAGGCTCCTCGGAGCTCGTCCTCGATAGCTTCGCCCGCACCGCAGCCGGTGCCTTCGAGTACGGCGCCGGCCAGGCCAGCGAGCAGGCCCTCTCCAGCCACCCGCTGGCGGCCCTCCCTCGCTGGCGATTCGAGGTCGCGTACCATAGGTGGAGGAGAGAGTCGAGGGGGTTCGGGCGAGTCATGACACGACACCGGTGGTTTGCTGTGGCGTTTCTGCTCATGACGTCGGCTGCGGGAGCGGCGACGTGGTGCGTGGACGGGCGCAACCTCTCCGGCTCGGCGGATGGGTCAGCGCTGCGACCGTTCCCGAGCATTCAGGCTGCGGTGGACGTGGCGGCGGCTGGCGACACCGTCGCGGTGGCAGTGGGGCACTACGCCGAGTCGGTGCACGTCCACGGCAAGGGGCTGAGCCTGCTCGGCGGGTTCGTCGGGGCTCCCTCGTACGATGGGACGGTAAGCGGGGACTTTTCCAGCCGCTCCGACGACCCAGCCGCGACCTGGATCGAGGGTGTGCGGACGGCGCCGGTCGTTCGGCTCACCGACAGCCCGGCGAGCAGCCTCGACGGCTTCCGAATCACCGGCGGACAGCACGGCGTGCTGGTGGACGACGAGGCGTGGCCCTCGCTGGTCGCCGACGTCGTGATCTCCCGCAACCTCGTGGAGGGTAACGGCGTTGTCAGCGAGCCCGGGGGCGGCATCCACGCGCTCGGGCTGCGCTTGCGCGTCGTCGGCAATACCGTGCGCGCCAACGTGGGCGCCAACGGTGCGGGGCTTTTCCTTCACCACTGCTCGGAGGTGCTGGTGGACGGCAACACCGTGGAGTCCAACCTGGGGCACAACGACCACGGCGGTGGCCTCGTTCTCAACGGCTCCGGCACCGTTTCTCGGAACGTCTTCCGTAACAACCGCATCGGCGAGACGGTGGGGTACGGCTGGGGTGGCGGTGTGCTGGTCCTCGAGGCCCACGCGGCACCGGTGCTGCTGCGGGGGAATCGTTACACCGGCAACTTTGCGCCAGGCGCCGGCGGCGCGGTCTTCGTGGACGAGGGCGCGACCGTGACGCTCGATCATGAGCTGATCGTCGGCAACCGGTGCCGCGGCGAGGGTGGCGGTGTGTACGTCGATGCTGCGTGGGATGGGCGCCGGTCACGTGCCACGATCGTGAGCTGCACCATCGCTGACAACGTGGCGGACGGGTGGCCGGGGGTCGGCGCCGGAATCTACGTGCAAGGCTCGGATGTCGTGCTTCGGGACAGCATCGTGTGGGGCAACGCCGGCCTCGACGGTCCAGACGACTTCGCTGTCGCCGACGGTGGAACCCTGGTGGCGACGTACACGCTCTCGCAGGAGGGGCTTTTTGGCCTCGGCAACTTCTCGTCCGACCCCCTGTTCGCCGACCCGGTCGGCGGCGACTACCACTTGCGCTCGCAGGCCGGCCGCTGGAGCCCGGCGCTGTCGGCATGGGTCATCGATCCGCAGTCGAGCCCGGCCATCGATGCCGGCGACCCGAACCAGCCCTTCGCTCTCGAGCCAGAGCCCAACGGCGGACGCATCAACCTCGGCTTCGAGGGCAACACGGCGGTAGCGAGCAAGACGATTGCAACCACCCCCGGCCGGGTCCGGCGGCACCTCGAGCGCTCGTGCGGTGGGCCGATGCCGGTGTTTGCGTGGCCGGCCTCGGGCTTCCTGCTGGAGATGGAGGCGGCCGGCGAGGTGTTCCACGTCTGGGTGACTTCCCCGGCTGGGGTGCAGCATCTGCAGCAATGGCTCGAAGCCGGGCCCACGGTCGAGTCGCTCGGCGTTCCCGGCGCACCGGTCGAGCTCGATGCAACCTTCAACCCCGGCTTTGGGTACCGAATGAAGCCCGACGAGGTCGTTTTCTCCGTCGCCTGGGTCGAGCTGTGCGACGGCCTTCCGTGCGCGGTCCAGCAGGCCCTGGAGCAGTGGTTGATCAACCCCAGGACGTGGTGTCCGTGGATGGCCCGGGTCCGCTTCGTGTGGAGCTGTCTCGGCGGAACCGGTGAGTCGTGCGGGGCGCCGGTGTTCGTGGCGCCTGGAACAGCCGGGCTGGCGGCGTTTGGGCCGCAGATGACCGAGCTCCGACGCTGAGCCTCGCGAGCAAGGCGAGCTCCAGCGCAGGGAAAGCGTCGATGGCTACCTCCGGATCGACCGAAGCAGAGACCGGGACGTGCTCGCTGGCCGGGATCTGCTGGTACTCTTGCGGCGGAGGTGGTGGCATGACGGCTGCGCCCTTCTCGAATGGCACCCCGTCGGTCGGCAAGGCGAGTCCACTCGGAAAGGTCTTCATCGGCATCGCCGGGATCATCGGGGCGGGGAAGACGACGCTCGCGGCGGCGCTCGGCCAGCACCTCGGTCTCGACGTCCACTACGAGCCCGTGATCGACAACGAGTACCTCGACGACTTCTACCGCGAGACCAGGCGCTATGCCTTTGCGATGCAGATCTACCTTCTGAACCGGCGCTTCCAGCAGCACCAGGAGATCATCTGGCGAGGCCGGGGTGGGGTGCAGGATCGGACGATCTACGAGGACGCGATCTTCGCCAAGACGCTGCGGGACATGGACCTCATGGACCCGCGCGACTACGAGACCTACGTCAGCCTCTTCCGCAACCTCTCCAACTTCATGTGCCGGCCGAACTTCATCATCTACCTCGAGGTTACGCCGGAGAACTCGATGGAGCGCATCCGGGAACGTAACCGCGGGTGCGAGACCGGGATCACCGTCGAGTATCTGAGGCGGCTGTACGACGGTTACGAGGAGTTCCTGGAGCAGATCAGCCGGCTGATTCCCGTGCTGCGTGTGCGTTGGGACGAGTATTGGGAGGTCGAGCGGCTGGCTGAGGCGATCACCCAGGAGTACCAGCGCGGGAGCTTCCTGCGCGAGGTCGCCCAACGCGCTTAGAAGCCTGCGGGAGGGAGGCCCGCGTGGCCGGCGTCGTTGGCCTGTCGTGCTCGCCGACCGACTCCCGGTTGCGGCTGGGAGCCGGTCTCGGGCTGGGCAAAGAGGCGAGCTGGGTAGTACAATCAGGTACAAGGCGCGAAAGCGCGAACACCATGCGCGATGGAGGTGGATCATGAAACGGATTCTCGTGGGCCTGATCGTGGTAGGCGCAGCCTTGAGCACGGCGTGCGGTGGCAAGAAGCTGATCGTCGGTGTGGTGCTACCGGAGAGCGGGGTTGCCAAGGCCTACGGACCGTCGCTGAAAGCGGGCATCAAGCTGGCGTTCGACGACGCCGTGGCGAGGAACACGCCCAAGGGGTTCGAGGCTCGCTACCGGGACTCCATGTCGAACCCCGAGTACGCGATCAAAGAGGTCCAGGAACTCGTCAAGGGCGGCGCGATCATGGTCATTGGCGGCGCGACCTCGGAGGAAGCGAAGGCGATGATCCCTGAGGCACGCAAGGCCAACGTCGTCCTTATCTCGCCGTCGGCCAGCGAGCCGGGTCTGGCGTCGTCCGGCAACCCGTTCTTCCGCATGTACCCCTCCGACGATGCGGAGGCGTTGGTGGCTGCGCGGTTTCTGGTGACCACTCGCAAGGCGACGAGGATCCTCGTGCTCTTCCAGAAAGGACTCTACTCGGCGGGCATGCTTCCGGTGCTCAGGGACGAGATCGTCAAGCTCGGTGCCACGGTGGTTGACGAGCTGCCGATCGGCCCCACCGACTGGGACAAGAACATCAACGAGGCGCTTGCGACCAAGACGCCCGACGCGGTGTTCATCTGCGGCTACGGCGAAGAGGCGCTGGCTACGCTGTCGCTGCTGCGCGCCGCCAAGTTCGAGGGCTTTGTGTGCGCCAGCTCGGCGATCGGCACGACCAACATCATCGAGCGAGCCGGCGAGCTGGCCGAGGGGGTGTTCGTGCCCGTGCTCTCGATCGACTTCGACTCCGAAGCCGAGCCCATCGCGTCGTTCGTGAAGAGATTCAAGGCAGCGAACGGTGGAGCGATGCCCGACGTCTACGCGGCACATGGCTACGACGCGGCGATGATGGCGCTGGCCGCGCTGCAGGATCCGCGGCCGAAGGACACCAACGAGATCCTCCATCGTCTTCTCAGCATCGGCACCAAGCGAGGGGTGACCGGGACGTTCACCTTCGACGAGGTGGGCAACTCGACGCACCGGCCGCGCATGCACCAGATCCAGCACGGGCAGTTCGAGGACTGCGACCCAACCTCGGCCTCGTAGTCAGAGCACCGCGACGCTTCGGCCGATCTCAGGCGGCCGTGAGGCGGAGCACCTCGACCAGCATCCGCACCGCCTTCTCCATGTCGGCGACGGCCACGCACTCCTCGGTCGAGTGCTCGTTTTGGGCACCGATGCCCACCACCGCCATTTCGATGCCGCGGTTGTTGTAGATCGAGGCGTCGGTGAAACCGGTGATGAAGACGGCCTTGGCGTCGACGCCAACGGTGGCCAGAGCCTGCTTGGCGATCCGCACCGGCGCGGCATCCTCGGGTATCCGCACGGCGCGACACTTCTCGTCGACGGCGATCTCGACGCTCGCACCCGAGGCCTCCACCTCGCGGGCGATGATGCCGGTCATCTCCTCGGCCAACGCGGCGGCCTTGGCGTGGTCAGCCGAGCGGCACTCGGCGAGGAACGAGCACGATGCCGGCACCCCGTTGCGGATGAGCCCGCCTCGGATAACGCCGACGTTGGCTGTCGTCTCGTGGTCGAGGCGGCCGAGGCGTAGCGCCACGATGGCCCTCGCCGCTGCCTGCACGGCGCTGATGCCTTTCTCGGGCTCCATCCCCGCGTGGGCGGCGCGACCTTTGACGTTCACGTCGATGGCGAAGTACGAGGGGCCGCCGATGACGATGGTGTCGAGGGTGTCGTTGTCCATCAGGAAGCCCATTCGGGCGGTGATGCGCGACATGTCCATAGCCTTCACTCCGAGCAGGCCGACCTCCTCCTGGCGGCTCACCGCCAGCTCGACCGGCGGGCGCACGTCGGCCACTCGCAGCGCCTCCAGCACCTCAGCGATCCCGGCCTTGTCGTCGGCCCCGAGGATCGTGTCGCCGGCCGAGCGGATGACTCCGTCGGCGCCCAGCACCGGCTCGATCCCCACGCCCGGCTGCACGGTGTCGGCGTGGCACGAGAGCAGGATCGGCGCGCACCCGTGGCAGCCCTTGGCCGGGAACGTCGCGATCAGGTTGCCGTAATCATCGAGCGCCGCGTCGCCGCCGACCTCGGCGATCGCGCCGAGCAGGTACTGCATGAAGCGTGCCTCGTTACCCGACTCCGAGTCGATCCGCACCATCTCCATGAACTGCTGCACCATGCGCTCGGACATGCGGCACCTCCCGAGTGCAAGCGTACGGGTCCGGTCGTGCGGAGGCAACCCCGACCCTGGTCAACGTTCGGGTCAACGCCCCCCCTTGCTATTTCCTTGCGGACCTGCGATGGTGGCTTTGCCGCCTCGGCCGTGATGGCCTCTGGGTCATCGGTCGAGGCGGTTCGACTATCACCGTGACCCTGAAGGGTCCGGACGGCAGCCCACCGGCACGTCTCCCGTTCGTCCAGCTCAGCCGGAAGTAGATGCGGCGCGCGATCGGTGCGCGTCGAGAAGATACGAGTGTACTGATGCGATTCTCCGACCTCCCCCTCCACCAGGCCCTGGTGCGAGGGACCACCGAACTCGGTTTCTCCGAGCCCACCCCGATCCAGCAGGCGGCCTTGCCGGCTGCCCTCGGCGGGCGAGACGTGCTCGGAGCGGCCATGACCGGCAGCGGCAAGACGGCCGCGTTTGCCCTGCCGATTCTCCAGCGACTGCTGTCCGTCCCTGGACGCGGCACCCGGGCTCTCGTGCTCACGCCCACCCGCGAGCTGGCGGCGCAGGTGCGCCAGCACCTTGCCGACCTCGGCCGTCACACCTCCATCGCCTCCACCGCCATCTTCGGCGGTGTTGGCCCCCAACCCCAGATCGAGGCGCTGCGCGCCGGCGCGCCGGTGGTGGTCGCCACCCCCGGCCGGCTGCTCGATCACCTCGGTAGCGGCGTTGCCCGTCTGGACGGCGTCGAGGTCCTCGTGCTCGACGAGGCGGACCGCATGCTCGACATGGGTTTCCTGCCGGACGTCCGCCGGATTCTGGCCCACCTCCCGGTGCGACGCCAGACGTTGTTGTTCTCGGCCACGCTGCCGGCGCCGATCGTCGAGCTCTCCCGGGAGATGCTGTCGAACCCCGTCCGCATCGGGGTCGAGCGGCAGGCGGCTCCCGCCACCGGCGTCAGCCACGCGCTGTTTCCGGTCCCCGAGCGGTTGAAGCGGAGGCTCCTCCTCGAGGTCCTGCAGCGCGACGCAGTTGGGACGGCGCTGGTGTTCACCCGCACCAAGCACCGGGCCAACCGGCTGGCGCAGTTCCTGGTGGGCGCCGGAATTTCGTGCGACCGCATCCACGGCAACCGCTCACAGTCGCAACGCGAGAGCGCCCTGGCTGCGTTCAAGGGAGGAAGGCTGCGGATCCTGGTCGCCACCGACATCGCCTCGCGCGGCATCGACGTGCAGGACCTGCCGCACGTCATCAACTTCGACGTCCCGGTCCAGCCCGACGACTACATCCACCGGGTCGGCCGCACGGCGCGGGCCGAGCGCACCGGCCAGGCCATCACGCTCTTCTCTCCGGAGGAAGAGCCGGCGGTGGCGGCGATCGAGCGTGCGGTCGGCAAGCGCCTCCTGCGGCGGCGTCTGGAGGGGTTCGATTACCAGGCCGGAGATGAGCCGTTGCCACACCGCATCGGCCCGCCGCGCCCGCCTGCGAGGCGGCCGGCCCAGCGTCCTCGGGCCGCCGTGGAGCCGAGGGCCGGAACCGTCTGTTCGACTTCACCGCCCTCACACTCGACCGGACCTGCCGTGCGACCGGGAGCACTGACCCGTCGTCCGGCCCGACGTTTCGGCCGCCGCCGTCCGGCGGCTGCATAGGTTTTACGATTTCGCTTGTTGATCCTGAGACGATCGCCGGATTCAAAGCCGGCAGCAAGGAGTTCCAGATGAAGCTCTACTTCGGCAACCTGCCCTTCGATGCGCGCGACGAGGAGCTGCAGCAGCTCGTCGCGGCGTTCGGCACCCCGGTCACCATCCGCGTGATCGTCGACACCCAGCGTGGCCGCTCCCGCGGTTTCGGCTTCGTCGAGTTCGACGACCCGGCGCAGGGTCGGGCCGCGATTGCCGGCCTTCACGGCACCGAGTTCGGCGGTCGCACCATCGTCGTCAACGAGGCCCGTGCCCGCGAGGGCAATGGCGGCTACGAGCGGCGCGGCGGGCGCGGCCCCTTCCGCGGCGGGCGCGGTGACGGGGAGCGGCGTGAGCACCGCTTCGGCAGCGGTCGCTAGCGCACCTTGAGGGTGACGGTGCTTCCACCGTCGCGCAACCGCACGAAGTCGCGGCCGATCTCCTCGACGACGAGCCCCTCGACGATGCTGCCGGGCACGACCTGGGCGCCGTTGATCCCGGCGAACGGGGCGGACGGTTTGTAGACGATGAAGTCGAGGTGGAGTCGGACGCGGCCGAGGTCGGCGTCGAGCACGAAGGTGCGATCGACACCGGTGGGCGGAGTGTGAGGGGCACCCCCGGCTGCGCCCGTTCGCGGCGTCGGGAGGGTCTTTGCCGACTGTCGCGGGGATGGCCAGGTGGCCACAGCCGGAGGCGGCACGACGCCCTGCGCGGCCGGGCTCCGAGCGGGCTCAGGCTGGCCAGCCGCGAGAGCAGGTGCGGTCGAGGCGGCCGGTGTCCCAGCGCCGGCGCGGACGTCGCCGCCTGGTGGGCTGGGGGCCGGGACGGACTCTGGCGAGCCCGATCGGTGGCCTGCTGTCGCCGGCTGCAGACCCCGCCCGAGCACGAGCCAGGCCCCGAGCGCGCCGGCGAGGCCGGCGACGATCACGAGCGCGGCCAGGAGCAGCAGGCGGGGTGTGAGGCTCCGCCTGGTCGACGGCGCCACCAGTCCGGAACGCACCACCCCTCCCCGGCGCGCCGCCTCGCGGGCAGCCGCTTCTTGGCGGGCCTTGCGCAGCGCCTCGCTGACCAGGCTCATGGGTCTCGCCCTTCGAGGTCGCGAATCGCGCGCCGTATCTGGCGCCATCCGAGGTGGTCATGGCCCTCCACGTACCCGCACAGCAGGGCCTTGTCGCACACGGCGTTGACGAGACGGGGAACGCCATGTGAGTAGCGTTGGATCGAGCGCAGCGCCGCAGCGGAGAACGTCGGCCGCCCGGTAGCGCCGGCCACGGTCAGTCGGTGCCTGATGTACGCCTCGATCTCGTCGCGGTCGAGTGGACCCAGGTGGTAGCGCACCGTGATGCGTTGCCGGAGCTGCCGCATCCGGGGGTGCTCCAGCCGGTCGCGCAGCTCGGGTTGGCCAACGAGCACGATCTGCAGGAGCTTGCGGTCGTCGGTCTCGAGGTTGGAGAGCAAACGCACCTCTTCGAGGAGCTCGTCGGACAGGTCCTGAGCTTCGTCGACGAGCAGTACCACGTCCTGTGCCGTGGCGAGACGCGCCAGCAGGAACTCGTTGAGGCGCTGCAGCAGCCGGACCCGGTCGTTGCCCCGGTCGGAAAGGCCGAGCTCGAGCAGGATCGAGCGCAGGAGCTGCATGCCGCTGCCCACGGGGTTGAGAATGAGAGCCGTGGCGTACGCCTCGCCGAGCTGGGCCAGCAGTGCCCGGCAGAGCGTGCTCTTGCCCGCTCCCACCTCGCCGGTGATCTGGACGAACCCCTTTCGCTGGGTGATGCCGAACAGCATGTGCTCCATAGCCTCGCGGTGCCGACGCGACAGGTACAGGTACCGCGGGTCGGGCGTGATCGAGAAAGGCTGGGCCGCGAGGCCGTAGAACTCCTGATACATCGTTGGTATGCGCCGGCTCACATCGGCGGCCCATTCTACCCGGGCGGGAGGACGGTGGCCGGCCCGAGCCGCTGTCCGTCCCGCAGCGGCAGATTGCCCTCTCGTCGTCGAGACGACGCTCCGAGCACCGAACCGTGCGGCGTGCGGTAGGATTGGACATGTCGACCGGGCCACGGCAGATCGGCAAGTACGAGATCCTCTCCGAGCTCGGAAGGGGCGGCATGGGCACCGTTTACAGAGCCCGTGACCCGGTGCTCGACCGGGTGCTTGCCCTCAAGACCATGGCCCCAGGCATCCTGAGCGAAGCCGGGATGCGCGACCGGTTTCTGCGGGAGGCCCGTTCGGCGGCCCGGCTCCAACATCCCAACATCGTCATCATCTATGAGTTCGGCGAGGTCGATGAGGTGCCGTTCATCGCCATGGAGCTGCTCGAGGGCGATGATTTGGTCACCGCGGTCGAGAAGGGCCTCGTGCCCGACCTACCAGCTCGCTTGGGGTTGCTGATCCAGCTCTGCGATGCTCTGGCGTACGCCCACCGCCACGGTGTCATTCATCGCGACATCAAGCCGGCCAACATCCACGTGCTTCCCAGCCGAGCGATCAAGGTCGTGGACTTCGGGATCGCCTCGCTCGAGGGTGCGGGCGCCGTCACCAGGACCGGAGTGCTCCTCGGCACCCCAAGCTACATGGCTCCGGAGCAGTTCGCAGGGGAGGCGATCGACCATCGGGTGGATCAATGGGCGGTGGGGGTGTTGCTGTACGAGCTGGTGTCGGGCCGGCGTCCGTTCGAGGCCAACACCGTGCCATCGCTCATCTACCGGATCCTCCACAGCCCGCCCGCGCCTTTTGAGACGAGCCGGCTGCGAGTGCCAGACGCGCTGCTCGCTGTGATCCAGACCGCGCTCGCGAAAAGCCCGGCCCAGCGGTTCGCCGACCTCGACTGCATGGGTCGAGCGCTGCGTGAGGTCAGGGATGGGCTGACTGCCGCCGTCGCGATAGTCGGGCCGGAGCCGTTGCCGCCTTCCGCCATGCCGGACGCCGCCGCTCGGGATGCGCGGCTGCAGCCGGTTCCCGCCGCAGCGGTCGTACCGACTCCTCGCCCTTCGCTTCGTCTCCCAACGAGCGGGCGGATGTCGTTCGTTGAGGAAGCGGTCTTTGGCGAGCCACGCAAGCTCCAGACCGTGATTCTGTCCCCCGACGAGTCGACGCTCGTGGCGGGTGGCACGGACGGAGCGATCCATCTCTGGGATCTCGGCTCGCGTACGAGAGTCGAGACGCTCCGCAACCGCGTGCACATGCGCACCGGCCACGGCGCCCTGACAACCGCTTTGGTGTTCTCGGACGACGGCTCACTGTTGGTTTCGGCCCATCTCGACGGGGCGATGTACCTGTGGGAGGTGGAGAGCGGCCTGGAACTCGACGTGCGGCTCGGTCATGACGGCGCGGTCGGCGGCATCGCCCTGCCGCCCGGCGGTCGGTCGCTCGTCTCGGGCGGCGCCGACGCCACGCTCAAGTTCTGGGACTTGCAGGCGGTGCTGAAGGGCGATGCCCGGCGCGAGCTGCGTCGGCAGCCGGACGCTATCACCTGTCTCGGGCTCGCGGAGCAGGGGCGGCTGGTGGTGACGGGCCATGGCAACCGCAGCCTGCGAGTGCACGAGGTGATGGGCGACCATCGGCTGGTCGCCACCCTCCACGGGCATCGGGCGCCGGTGGCTGCGCTCTCCGTTTCGCCAGCCGGAGACCTGGTCGCGAGCGGAGGGCGGGACGGTGCGGTGCGCCTGCACCATCTGGCGACCCGGGAGGGGAACGCGGTGCACCACGAACACCCTCGTGCGGTCTCGGCGATCCAGTTCTTCCCCGATGGACGGCGGGTGGCGAGCGTCGCGATGGATAACTCGCTGGTGATCTGGGACCCGGCCCAGCCGGAGATGCCGGTGGTGCTCGCGGGCAGGCCCGACGAGAGCTTCGCTGGTCTTTGCGTTACCGCGGACGGGCAGCGAGTGATCGGTGCTTGCGCCGACGGGCGGTTCCGCATCTGGCACGGGGCGTAGCCGGGCATCACCGGGAAGGGCCACCGGCGTTAGGCTGTTTGCCGAGCCAGGGGGAGCCATGGATACTGTCGGGAGCATCATCGAGGAGAAGGGTGGCGATGTCTTCACGGTCCCGCCCAGCGCGTCGGTCACACAGGCCGTGCAGACCATGAGTCGACGCCGTGTGGGAGCGGTCCTGGTGTGCTCGGAAGGCCGGTGCGTCGGGATCTTCACGGAGCGCGACGTCATGAACCGGGTGGTCCTGACCGGGATTGACCCGGGAGGTACCGCAGTTGCCGATGTCATGACGCCGGAGGTAGCGTGCGTCGAGCCGGGCACCACCGCCGTGGAGGCCATGGCGATCATGACCGAGCGGCATTGTCGCCACCTGCCGGTCATCCGCGGAGGTGAGATCGTCGGCATGATCTCGATCGGCGACTTGGTCCGTCGGGAGAGCCGCAACCAGCAGTTCGAGATCCGCATGCTCACCGACTTCATCCTCGGCAAGTACCCCGGGTAGCGCCTTTGCTGATCCCGTGCTGGGTTCCAACGCAAACCCGTTGGGAACGGCCGTGCCGGTCCACCACCATGGCCGTGACCGGATGCGTGGGTGGTGGATTGGTGCAAGGGGAGCTGGCAGCTCTCCAGCGAGCGAGGTGGTCGCGGTGGTGCCGTCCCCGGCTGCGTTGACCCGAGATTGCGGTGGGTAGGGGCGCCTAACTGATGAATAGCGACCGCGAGGCGAACGCCGGGTCGGAGGTGACGTTCAGCCCCAGGCGCCGCAGACCCGCCTCGTCGCCTGGCGTGGGGATGTGCGTCAGGTGCATCTCGCAGCCCGAGAGCTCCGTGAGGCGCTGCATCGCGACCTTGGCAGCCGGGTTCGAGGTGGCCGACATGCCGAGCGCGGTCAGCGTCTCCTCGAGATCGAGGCTCACCGCTTTCAGGCGCAAGATGTCGGTCTTGAGACTGCCAATGGATTCCATGATGTTCGGCGCCAGCAGGTGGATCTCGTCGGGAATGCGCGAGAGCTGCTTGATGGCGTTGAGGACGACCGCTGACGCGGCATGCAGCAGCGGAGAGTTCTTGCCGGTGACGATGGTCGAGTCGGCAAGCTCGATGGCGGCGCCACAGAAGCTGCCGTTGTGCCCTTTGCCGGAAGCCTCCGCCGTGGCCGCTGCCGCGCGTGCTGGCGTCACGACCCGCCGGTCCTCGGCGCGCAAGCCGAGCTCTTTCATGATCAGCTCAGCGCGCTCGGCATCGTCGGCTTCCACGAGGCCGACGGCGTACTCGCAAGCGTAGCGGAAGTACCGTCGGATGACCTCTTGGCACGCTGCCTCGCGTGCGACCCCATCGTCGACGATCGCGAACCCGGCTCGGTTGACCCCCATGTCGGTCGGCGACCGATAGAGGGCGAGGTTGCCGGTGATGCGGCCGAGGATGCGTTGGACGACCGGGAACGCCTCGACGTCGCGGTTGTAGTTGACCGCCTGCTCGCCGTACGCGGCCAGGTGAAACGGGTCGATGAGGTTGACGTCCCTGAGCTCGACCGTGGCCGCCTCATACGCCACGTTGACCGGGTGCTTGAGTGGCAGGTTCCAGATCGGGAACGTCTCGAACTTGGCGTAGCCGGCCTGCACACCCCGCCGGTGCTCGTGGAAGAGTTGCGAAAGACAGGTCCCGAGCTTGCCACTGCCGGGGCCGGGGCCGGTCACCACCACGATGGGGCGCTCGGTGCGGATGAAGGGGTTGGCGCCATAGCCCTCGTCGCTGACGATACGGTCCACCTCCGTGGGGTAGCCGAGCGTGGCGCGGTGGGTGAAGACGGCGACGCCGCGTCTTTCCAGCCTGGAGCGAAAGACCCTCGCCGCGGGTTGCTCGGCGTATCGAGTGATGACCACACCGGACACCCGTAGGCCCCACTCGCGCAGGTCGTCGATGAGCTTCAGGGCATCCACGTCATAGGGGATGCCGAAGTCCGCCCGGACTTTCTTGCGGGCGATATCGCCGGCGAAGATGCAGACGAGTATCTCCGCCCGGTCCTGCAGCTCCCGCAGTAGACGAATCTTGACGTTCGGGTCGAAGCCCGGGAGCACACGGGCCGCATGGAAGTCGAACGCGAGCTTGCCGCCGAACTCGAGGTAGAGCTTGTTTCCGAGCTGGCGGCAGCGCTCGACGATGGCCTGGGTCTGCTCGGCCAAGTACCGCTCGGTGTCGAAGCCGACGGCTTTGTGCACAGGGTTTCCTCCCGGCGATCGTCTCTGCACCCGGGTGGAAAGCGTAGCACGGACGCCGACGAACGAAAGGGCAGGAGATGCCGCCTACGCAGACAGTGGCCGGAAATCAGCGGTCGGAGATTGGGAGGAGAACGAAAGGGACAGAGAGAGAAAAGAGGACGATAGAACCGAGATGCTCTCGCTATTAGAAGCCGTGTTGTGATAGTGTTTCTTCTCAGAGAATGAGTCGCAGGATGTGTCCGTGCCTTGCTTTCGTTCCCGCAATCCCCTACAGTAGGCCGGCCCTTGAAGCGCCGGGGCTCGAGGTCATATGCCAGCGACGATCGACACCACCGAGGGCACCTGCGCTCTGGATCTCCTGAAAGCGCCGGTCACCGTGCTCGTGGGTCATTTCGGCTCCGGAAAGACCGAGATCGCCGTGAACCTGGCGGTGGCGCTCAAGCATCGGGGGGAGAACGTCACCCTCGCCGACCTCGACCTGGTAAAACCGTACTTCCGCTCCCGGCTCGCCCGCCATGAGCTGGCGAGCCTCGGTATCCCGGTCATGGTGCCGGAAGGCGATCGTGTGTACGCCGATTTACCGATCCTCGTGCCGCAGGTCAAGGGACTCGTCGCCACTGCCGGCAACGGGGTGGGGCGGGCGGTCCTGGACGTGGGTGGAGACGATCTCGGGGCGCGGGTGCTCGGTGCCATCGCGGGCTTGACGGACCCGGCCCACACCGATGTCCTGTTCGTCGTCAACGGTCGCCGCCCGTTCGCCGAGACGCTGGAGGAGGTCGTGACGATGCTGCGCGAGGTGGAGGCAGCGTCCCGGCTTCGGGTTACGGGGCTGGTGGCCAATACGCACCTGATGGATGAGACCACGCCCGAGGTCGTCGGCGAAGGGCTCGCCCTCGCTCAGCGGCTGGCTGGGCTCACCGGTATTCCCTTGCTGTTCTGCGCTGTTCTGGAGAAGCTCTCGGGCTCACCTGACATCCGGGCGGTCGTGGGTGAGCTCCCGGTACTGCCGCTGGTGCGGCGCATCACGCCGCCCTTCGCGGTCAAGGCGCGTCTTCCCGTGCCCCAGAAGGGCGCGGCGGTGGTGTAGAGAAAGGAGCGACGAGTGCCAACCCCAATCATCACCAAGGATCTCTGCAAGGGGTGCGAGCTGTGCGTGCATGCTTGCCCCGAGGGCGTCCTCGAGATGTCCACGGAGATCAATGCCAAGGGTTACTTCTTCCCCGTCGCGGCGCATCCGGAGAAGTGTACGGGGTGCCGCTACTGCCTGCTGGTGTGTCCGGACACGGCGATCCAGATCGAGGCCAAGGGCAAGGTCACGGTGCGGACCGAAGGTCTGACCGACAAGCAGTTCCATTACTGTCCGGGTTGCACGCACGGCGTCATCCACCGGCTGGTGGCCGAGTGTCTCGAGGAGCTCGGCATCCGTGAGCGGACGGTCGGTGTGGCACCGGTGGGGTGCTCGGTGCTCGCCTACGATTACTTCAACTGCGACATGCACGAGGCGTCGCACGGCCGCGCCATGGCAGTGGCCACGGGTATCAAGCGCGGGCGCAAGGACCTCGTCGTGTTCAGCTACCAGGGAGACGGCGACCTCGCCTCGATCGGTATGGCCGAGACAGTACACACAGCCAACCGCGGCGAGAAGATCACCGTGATCTTCGTCAACAACGCCATCTACGGCATGACCGGTGGCCAAATGGCCCCCACGACGCTGGCTGGCCAGGTGGCCTCGACCTGCCCCCTGGGCCGCGACGTCAACCACGCCGGCTGGCCGATTCGCGTCGTTGAGCTGCTGCAGTCGCTACGCACCCCGGCCTACCTCGCTCGGGTGTCGGTTCACGACCCGAAGAGCATCCTGGCCGCCAAGCGTGCAATCCGGAAGGCCTTCAAGTACCAGATCGACGGCGTCTGCTTCTCGTTCGTCGAGGTCGTCTCGACCTGCCCCACCGGTTGGGGCATGCAGCCCCACGAGTCTTGCAACTGGCTCGAGGAGAACATGATTCCCTACTACCCGCTCGGCGAGGTCAAGACCCCCGAGACGGCGGCCTGAGGCGGGGAGGCGAGCATGCACAGCGAGATCATCATGGCCGGCTTCGGCGGTCAGGGCGTGCTGCTGATCGGTAAGCTGCTGGCGTACGCCGGAATGAAGGCTGGTAACGAGGTGACCTGGATGCCCGCGTACGGGCCCGAGATGCGTGGCGGGACGTGCAACTGCACCGTGGTGCTATCGGACAAGCCGGTGGGCTCACCGATCACCCGGAGCCCACACGCCCTCATCGTGCTTAACCTCCCGTCGCTCGAGAAGTTCGAGTCCGCGGTGCGGCCGGGCGGGGTGATCGTCGTCAACACCAGCCTCATCAACCGTCTTCCGGCGCGGTCCGACGTGCGGACGGTGCCTGTGGCCGCCAACGAGATCGCCCAGGAGGCAGGCACCCCCAAGGCCGCCAACATGGTTGCGCTGGGTGCCTTCCTGGGCGCCACCGGGCTCGGCGACATGGCGGTCGTCAAGGAGGTTCTGGGCGAGACATTCGCCAGTCGGCCGAAGCTCATCGACCTCAACCAGACCTGTCTCGACCGCGGCTACGAGATCGGCAAGGCCTGCGCGGCGCAGGCGCGAAGCTAAGGAGCGAGCGATGGCCAAGAAGCTCATGAAGGGATGCGAGGCGATCGGCGAAGCGGCGATCAACGCCGGCTGCCGCCTGTTCTTCGGCTACCCGATCACCCCCCAAAACGAGATCCCCGAGTATCTGTCGGCCAGGCTGCCACAGGTCGGCGGCACGTTCCTCCAGGCCGAGTCCGAGGTGGCGGCCTCCAACATGCTGTACGGCGCTGCTGGCGCGGGCTGCCGTGTGTTCACCTCTTCGTCGAGCCCCGGTATCTCCCTGATGATGGAGGCCATGTCCTACCTCGCGGGGGCCGAGCTGCCGGTCGTGGTGGTCAACATCATGCGTGGAGGCCCGGGCCTCGGCGGGATCCTGCCGTCGCAGTCGGATTATTTCCAAGCGACCAAGGGCGGGGGTCATGGCGATTACCGGGTGCTGGTGTTGGCGCCGTCGACGGTGCAGGAGGCGGTGGACCTCACGCAGGATGCCTTCGATCTTGCCGACGAGTACCGCAATCCGGTGATGGTGGTGGGCGACGGCCTCATCGGCCAGATGATGGAGCCGGTCGAGTTCAAGCGCACGATCAGCCCGGAGGACCTACCTCCCAAGCCGTGGGCGACTACCGGGTGCGCGGGTCGCAAACCCAACATCATCAACTCGCTGTTGCTCAATCCCGAGCACCTCGAGGCCCACAACTGGCACCTGCACCGCAAGTACCAGGAGATGGTCAAGGAGATCCGTTGGGAAGACTGGCTGCTCGACGAGCCAGTCGACGTGCTGATCGTTGCCTATGGCACGGTGGCTCGCATCTGCAAGACGGCGATCGATGTGCTGCGGGCCCGCGGGATCAAGGTCGGGCTGTTCCGTCCGATCACGCTGTACCCGTTCCCCGAGCCGCAGCTTTCGGCGGCGGTGGACAAGGCCAAGAAGGTCCTCGTCACGGAGCTGTCGACGGGGCAGATGCTGGAGGACGTCAGGGCCGTCGTGGCGGGCCGGAAGCCCGTCAGCTTCTTCGGCCGGGTCGGTGGCATGGTCATGACTCCGGAAGAGATCGAGCACGAGGTCGACAAGCTCGTCGTCCAAGGGTGACGGGACAGGGAAAGAGGTGAGCACGTGCAGACCCGCGATGTAATCCTCGACATCCTTCGAAAGGCCTATCAAATCGAAGTGGACGGCCACACGTTCTACGCCATGACGGCGGCGAAGGCCGCTAAGCCCGCTGTGCGGGAGCTGTTCGAGAAGCTGGCGGAGGACGAGGTCGAGCATCAGGCGTTTCTGCGCAACGTCGCCACGAGCTACGACCAGCAAGGGCTGGCTGCGTTTCGTACCGGCCGAGCGTCCGACTGGACGGCGATATCACAGACGATCTTCTCGGATCGTTTCCGCGAACAAGCGGCGGGCGCCGAGTTCGAACTGGCGACGCTGTCCATCGGTATGACGCTGGAGAACAACGCCATCGCCTACTTCTCGGCCGCCGCCGCACGGGCCGAGGAGAAGGAGGTCAAGGGTTTCTACGGCTTCCTCGCCGATTGGGAGAAGCAACACCTGGAAGCGCTCCGCAACCTCTACAACGCGGTACGCCAGGACTTCTGGGGCGCGGGCGGCTTCTCGCCGTTCTGACCCCCACCTGGAAGGCGAGGTGCTCGCTGGTGAGCAGCGCCTCGAAGGCCGGAAGGTGGAGCCCAGCCGCCTGACCAGGCATGGTCCGTAGCACGCAATTGAACGAGTGCGCGGCGCGGGTCACAAGGTGCCCCACCGTCTCGGGCTCGGGCAGCTACGTGATCTCCTGCTCGTCATGCACCCGCTCGCTGATGTCACGGGCGACCCCGAAAAGGACGAGCTTCGCTCCCCAGTGGCCGCGAGAGGTCGTGACCTCGACGGGGATGTGCTGGCCGTCCTTGGCTACGAGAGGCAGCTGGAACGACGAGATCCGGCCCAGCGCCACGGCTGCTACGGTTCGGTCCACGACCTCGGAGCTGCCCGCGGGGTGGAGGACGCTGACATGGCGGCCGACGAGCTCGTCCCGGGTGTAGCCGAGAAAGGCGCAGGCGCTCCGGTTCACGTCCAAGAGGTTGCCCTCGGTATCGGTGACGAACACCAGGTCGCGCAGCGAGTTGAACAGAGTGCCGAGCTCCTCTTCACGCTGCCTGACCTTGGCTTCGGCCAGGATTCGCAGAATCGCGTTGGCAACCTCCGCAGCGATCGTCTCCAGAACCGGTCGCACGGCCTGCGGCACCTCGTCCAAGGCGTGGCTCCCCAGGTTGAAGCAGCCGACGAGCGTGCCCTCGTGGAAAATGGGGAGGATGGCCGCGGAAAGCAAGCCCTCCTGCTCCCAGTCCGGCCTCGAGCTCTCTCCCAGGTTGGCAATCGAAAGGAACGCGGCTTCGCCGGAATGAACCTGTCGGTGGCGAGGCGAGCCTGGGGCAACCCGCCTGACGTTCTGGAAAAACGTCGGAGAGACGCCGCCCGAGAAGGCGAGAGCGAGGCCACCGTCGTCGCCAACGAGATAGATCCCCCCAGAGTCGAGCCCCGACGCCTCGAGGGCGGCTCGCAGGCAGACCGGGAGCGCCTCCTCGAGGTCCGAGGCAGCCGCCAGGTCGCGGGCGAGGTCGTGCTGGATACGCAGGAGTCGGCTGGCGTTCTTGCGGTCGGTGATGTCGACGAACGAGGCTTCGACAACCGTCAGCGCGCCCTGGGTGTCCGGCGTCAGGGTGGCGTTGACGAGGCTCCACAAGGAGGCTCCGCCCTTGCACCGAAGCTCTGCTTCGAAGTTGCGCAGACGCACGAGTGCTGCGAGCTCGGCCAGAAAGGTACGGCAGTGATCCGGGGTTGCGAAGAGCTCCGCGAGCTGGTGCTCGAGAACCTGGGCCGGGTAGCCGAAGCCCAGCATCCGGGCAAACGCCTCATTGCACTCCAGCACCCGTCCGTCAACGCTGCAGCGGAGCAACCCGGCGACGTTGTGCTCGAACAGCAACCGGAAGCGATCCTCGCCAGCGCGGAGACGCTTTTCTTCCTGGCGTTGGGCGGTCAGATCGTAGGCATGGGCCAGGACGCACATGGGCCTCGCGTCGCCGTCGCGCACCGCCGAGACAACTAGCCGCAGGCAGGCCACGCTGCCGTCCTTTCGGTAAGCCAAGCACTCCAGGTCGTAGCTCTCCCGGCGGTTCTGGACCAGGCTCGCGAACAGGGCGTCGTTGGGCGCCCTGTCGTCGCCATGCAGGAGCTGGGTGAGGCGGCGGCCGACGAGCTCCCCGGCGTCGAATCCGAGGATCTCGCCGAGGCGTGGGTTGCATTGGAGGATGTGGCCGTGCGCGAGGTCGAGCGTCGCCAACCCCACTGTCGCCTGGGCAAACAAAAGCTGATAATAGGCTTCGGTGACATGCCGACAGAGCTCCTGTCCGCCGCTCTCGCAGACTATCAGCACGAGGACGTCGCCTCCTGGCGAGAGGGGCCGGAAACGGACGAGGCACGGGACCTCCCGGCCGCCCGCACCGATGACGCGCAGTGCCAACCAGCTCGCACTGGTGTCCATCGTGCGCTCGTGGGTGAAGCCAGGCAGGATCTCGATCATGGACCTGCCAGCGAGCAGCTCGGAAGGTTGCCCGAGGAGCGACACCGCCGCACCATTGGCGGCCACCAGCCGCCACTGCGAGGTGCAGACGAGAGCTGCACACGGCAACGCGTTCAGGATCGCACCGAGGTCGGAAACCCGCCCGTCGGGTGGATCGTCGGAGAAATAGCTTCCAACCAAGCAAGCGTCATCTTAGCACAGTCGGACGCGCAAGCTGCGGGGCCGTCTTCAGCCGATGGTCGAACTGGCTGGCTGGCGCTCTGTCCTCTTGCCGAACAACCAGGCTACCACGATACCGATCAGGTAGAGGCCGATCATCGGCAAGGCGAACACGCACTGGGTCGGGATATCCGGTGTGGGGGTGATGATCGCCGCGATGACGAAGATCGCCAGCACCGCCCAGCGGAAGTGCCGCAACAGGAAGCGGTGGCCGATCACGCCGAGACGGGCGAGAAAGCCGATCAGAACCGGTAGCTCGAAGACCAGCCCCAGGCCGAGGATGATTTTGCTGGCCAGGGCGAAGTACTCGTTGACGGTGATCACCTGCTTGAAGTCGGCACCCACGGAGAGCAGGAAGCGGCACACCATGGGGAAGGCGACGGCGTACCCGAAGTATCCGCCGGCGAGGAAGAAAACCGTAGTGGCAAGGATGAACGGTACCGCTACCCGGCGCTCGTGACGGTACAGCGCCGGGGCGATGAACAGCCACACCTGATGGAGGATCACCGGAGAGGCGAGGAAGACCCCGGCCAGGGCCGCCACCTTCACGTAGAGCATGAAGGGATCCACGAGCCCGGTGAACGCCAGCTTGTCCCCCTCCGGGAGGAACTGGGTGAGCGGGCGTGAGAGCCAGGCGAAGATCGGCTTGGCGAAGTACCAGCAGCCGAGAAAGCCGACGAACAGCGCCAGCAGACAGACCACGAGCCGTCGTCGTAGCTCGTTGAGATGATCGACCAGAGACATGCGTGTCAGCTCGTCGTCCAGCCGAGGCATGCCGGTGCTCGGGGCGGACATGGCCTACTCGGACTCCGGGCCGAGGGTGGCTTGCTGAGCTGCTGCCGCGGGTTCGTCTGCAGGAGCGGTCGTGGTCGCTGCCGAATCGGAGGCGAGGATGTCCGGGTCCGAGTCGGGTCGCCCCGCCGCCGGCGGCTCCGCCGAGTACGGGTCCGCAATCACGCGCTGGAGGTCACGGTGTGCGGCCCGCAGATCGTCGGCCGCCACCTCGTCCTCGAGCGTCCGCTTGAGGTCGTTGGAGGCGCGGCGGAACTCACTCAGCGCCTTACCGACCGTCCGACCGATCTCAGGCAGCTTGCGCGGCCCGAAAAGGAGCAGCGCCACGATGAAAATCATGACGAGCTCCGGGATACCCAGCGAACCGAACATGGCGTGCTCCCTCCGGGCCGGACCCGGGAAGCCCCGAGTATAGTGTGCTAACCTCCGCTTCCCAAGGGGGGGTGTGATGAAGGTCTCCACCCGGATCTTGCTGTCGCTTGCCGTGATCGTCGTGGGGGCCCTGGCCGGCGCAGTGGCCGGCCCAACCGGGCAGGGTCTCGACGACGCCGACGCATTCCTGCGGCGCTACAGCGAGGTCCTGCGCGTGCTGAGGGAGAACGGACCGCGGGATGTCGAACCCTCGCAGATCGTCTACTCCAGTCTCGCCAGCATGCTCGAGCTGCTCGACCCGCACACCAACTTTCTGCCGCCCACGGGATATGCGCAGATGCGCGAGCGCCAACAGGGGTCGTTCCACGGCATCGGGGTGCAGATCTCGCTGCGCGGCGGCCGGGTAACCATCATCACCCCGATCGAGGGCACCCCGGCGGCCCGAATGGGCTTGCGGGCGGGCGACATCATCGACTCGGTGGATGGTGTTTCGACGCAGGGCCTGGACCTCGACGAGACGGCACGGCGCCTGCGTGGACCCGAGGGGTCGACGGTTCGGATCACGATCGTTCGCCCCGGGCTCGCCCGCCCCCTCGAGGTCTCGTTGCAGCGGGCCCGTGTGCCGACCGACTCGGTGAGGTATGCCTTCCTTCTCGACCCGACAACGGCCTACATCCGGATCTCCGACTTCACTCGCACCACTGGGATCGAGGTCGGACGGGCACTCGAACGGCTGTTGGGAGAGGGCGCCACGCAGTTGCTGCTCGACCTGCGAGATAACCCTGGCGGCATCGTCGACACGGCGGTTCAGGTCTCGGGGATGCTGGTCGAGCCGGGACAGCTCGTCTTCTCGACCAAGGGACGGACGGCCGACTCGTTCCAAGACTACCGCGCGTCGCGTGACGGTCTCCATTTCACTGGGCCCCTCATCGTGCTCGTCAATCGCGGCTCGGCCTCGGCGGCGGAGATCGTCGCTGGCTGCATCCAGGACCACGATCGCGGCCTCGTGGTCGGTGAGACGAGCTTCGGCAAGGGGGTTGTCCAGACCATCTACCCGCTCCGCGACTCGGCGCTGGCCCTCACGACCGCCAAGTACTACACGCCCTCCGGTCGCTGTATCCAGCGGGACTTCGACTCTTTCTTCGGCTACGTCAACCCCGACAGCAGCTCCGAGAGCCCGCCTTCGGGGTCGAGGGACAACGGGCCGGCGTACTTCACCGACGGTGGCCGGAAGGTCTACGGCGGCGGCGGGATCGCACCCGATGTGCAGGTCGGGGCGGGGCTTTACAGCGAGCGCGTGGCGCGGCTGCTGAGCCAAGCTGCGTTCTTCCGTTTCGCGGTCGGGTATCTGGTGGACAAGCCCGACAAGGCGGCGGCTGCTCGCGCGTTCTCGGTCACGCCGGAGGTGTGGCGGCTTTTCCGCGAAAAGGTCTTGGCCGAGAAATGGCTACCGGCGGGGGACCTCGAAGCGGCGCTGGCCAACGCCGAGGAGAAGCGGGATATCGAGCTCAATATCCAGGCCGAGATCCTCAACGCCGGGCTGTCGCTCTCCGACGGCTACAAAGTCCTGCAGCACGCCGACAACCAGGTGCAAGAGGCCCGCAGGCGCTTCGCCGAGGCCAAGGCCCTCGCCGAGAAGGCCCGTGACTCCAGCACCGCGAGCCGGTAGAGAGGAGGCCAGCATGCCACCCACCAACGAAGGCCTCGACCGGTTGCGCGAGGCGCTTCGTCTCACCACCCCGATCGTTGCTCTCTACGACTGTGAGCCCTCGGCCGACCTCGAGCCGCTCGTCGAGGCCAAAGGGAGGGCGTGCTGCTTCGCGTACTACCAGCGCTGGGCTGCTGGGGAGACGCTGGTCGTGCGCCGGGGTGAGGAGTCGTTCGCCGCACCTCGCCACGGTTGTCCCGGGATGCAACGAGCGCTCGGGCTCGTCGAGGCCTACCCGGTGTGGATGGCCAACTTCCTCACCGATGGGGCCAACGGGGCGCCGATGGGCGAAGGGCTCAAGGCGTCGCCGAAGCTGGCGCAGGAGTTCCTGGATCGTGCGCGTCCCCCACGCCCGAAGGGCGACACCGTGCTGATGGGACCGCTCCGGTGCGAGCGCTGGGCCGATGTGCGGACGGTGACGTTCTTCGCCGATGCGGACCGCCTGTCAGCGCTCATGACGCTGGCGTCGTTCTGGTCGGGGCGCGACGACGAGATCGCCGCGCCGTTCTCGTCGGGGTGCGGCCTGATGTGGCGGGAGGTCGTCAACCAGGAGCGTGACCGCGCTGTCCTCGGATGTACCGACATCGCGGCCCGCCGCTTCCTGCCCGCGGAGATCCTCAGCCTCACCGTCTCGCCGGCTCGCTTCGAGCGCATGCTGACGTTCCCCGACACCGCCTTTCTCAAGCGTGAGTGGTGGGGGGAGCTGCTGCGGTCCAGAGGGCTGTGACGGCCGGGGAGCCAGTCGAGAGTCGGGAGCCCAGGCTCGAGAGGCCGGGCACTCGCGTTCCCACGGTCAGCGGTTGAAGAGGCGGCGACCCCAGCGCTTGAGCGGCCCGAGCGGTACGAACCGCTCCAGGCGGGTGCCGACCTGAACCAGCCCGTCGTAGAGCCGGGATTTGGCGGCAGGATGGCGGAAGCACTCGCCGCAGCGCGGCAGCGTTGCCCAGTCACGGGCCCGAAACGCCGCCGCGAGCTCCCGGAGGCGGTCGGATTGCACGATCTCCTGCACGGTCTGGGTCCACATGTCACCGATACATTGTTGGCCATCGGCGTCATAGCAGCAGTGAGTCACGCCGCCGTTGGCAAGGACGATGAACCAGCGGAAGGGATAGCCCTGGAAGCAGCCGTAGTACGCCTGGTGCCAGCTCGTCTCCTCCACGGTGTCGAGCGGTTCGCAGGTTTTCTCGATGACCTCGGCGTTGGGGTAGCGATCGAGCTCGAAGAAACGCACGAAGTCGCGCACGCTCTCGGAGTGCGTTTCGTGGGTGATGAGACGTTGAATCTCGACCCGGATCGGACTCTTTTTGGCCGCTTCGAGGAAGCGCCTAATGTTGGCGGTCGTCTGGTTGAAGCGGGCGCCGATCCGGATCTGCTGGTAGAGCTCGGGCTTGAGGGTGTCCACGCAAAGCCTGATTCGGCGCAGCGACGAAGCGAGGATTTCCTGGGAAACGGTAGGTGTCAAGGCGACTGCGTTGGTCGACAGTGAGCACCCGGGAAAGAGGTCGATCGCCTCGCGCAGGCGTGGGTAGAGGAGGGGATCGCCCATCTCGTGCAGCCAGCTCACGGTCAAGCCGTTGGTCCGGAAGTCGGCTGCCACCTTCTCGACCAGCTCCCACGGCATATCCTGGAGAGGGCGCTGCAGGCTCGCCATCGGGCACATCGCGCAACGCAGGTTGCAGCGGCTCGTCAGCTCGACGGCGATCTTGGCGTGACGCAGATCGAGTATGGGCTTCATGATCAAGCGAACCGCACGCTCGGCGCGGCTGTTCCAGCTCGCCCGGCGCGCGTCGTGGGCGAGTATTGTACTCTCGCAGCGAGCGTGGTGCCTCCCATCCACGGGAAAGGCACCTCGCCACCCGGAGGACAGGTGAGGACCATCATCGAACCATTCCGCATCAAGGTCGTCGAGCCGATCCGCATGACCACGCGCGAAGAGCGCCGCGGGCTCATTGCCGAGGCCGGTTTCAACCCGTTTCGTCTCAAGGCTGAGCACGTGCTCATCGATCTTCTCACAGATTCCGGTACCGGTGCGATGAGCACGGCGCAGTGGGCCGGAGTGATGGAGGGCGACGAGTCGTACGCCGGGGCGCGCAGCTTCTTCCAGTTCGAGGCGGCCGTGCGTGACGTATTTGGCCACCGGCATGTCATCCCAACCCACCAAGGCCGGGCCTCGGAACGGTTGCTCTGTGCGGCGGCCGTGAACGACGGCGATGTGGTGCCTGGAAACACCCACTTCGACACGACCAGGGCCAACATCGAGGCGGTGCGGGCCGAGGCGAGAGATCTCAAGCTCCCGGAGGCCGCCGACCCCGAGAACGAGCACCCGTTCAAGGGCAATATCGACGTCGAGAGCCTCGCAGCAACGATCCAGCAGGTCGGTAGGGATCGGGTGCCGTTCGTGCTCATCACCGTGACCAACAACTCGGGCGGCGGTCAGCCCGTCAGCATGAGTAACCTCCGGGCGGCGAGACAGGTGTGTGACCGCTGGGGGATCCCGCTCATCCTCGACTGCGCCCGTTTCGCCGAGAACGCCTACTTCATCAAGCTGCGAGAGCCCGGCTTTGGTGCCAAGGCGCCGATCGAGATTGCGCGGGAGATGTTCTCCTACTCGGACGGGGCCGTGATGAGCATGAAAAAGGACGCCTTCGGCAACATCGGCGGGGTCATCACGGTCAACTCCGATGAGTGGGCGGAGCGCATCCGCACCCACCTCATCCTCACCGAAGGGTTTCCGACCTACGGTGGCCTGGCCGGCCGCGACCTCAGCGCCCTCGCGGTGGGTATCAGAGAGATTCTCGACGAGGATTATCTTCGCTACCGGATCGCCTCGACCGCGTACGTCGGGTCGCACCTCAACGCGGCTGGGGTACCCCTTCTCAAGCCCTACGGCGGGCACGCCATCTTCCTCGATGGCCGGAGGTTCTGTCGCCATCTGAGGGACGAGCAGCTCCCGGGATGGTCGCTCTCCGTGGCCCTGTACGAGCAGGTGGGGGTGAGGGCGTGCGAGATCGGAAACGTCATGTTCGGTCGGCCGAGGGCGGACGGTGGCGGATGGGACTGGCCGACGCTCGATCTCGTGCGCCTCGCCATCCCGCGGCGAGTCTACACTCAAAGCCATATGGACTACGTCGTCGAGGGGATCATCGAGCTGTTCGGGCAGCGGGAGAGCATCCAGGGTCTCCGCTTCGTACACCGACCTGCGGTGCTTCCGCACTTCACGGCTACGTTCGCGCCCGCCGAGCCCTAGGCAGGGGCGGCATGGGGGGCTCGGGCGCCGACCCGGCTTCGGTGGCGGCCCTACAGCCTCGACGAGGCGGTCCCAACGCTGCGGGAGCGCTTGATGATGAGACCGGCCGCGGTTTGTACTCTCAAGCTCACAGTCGCTGATCGCCGACTACGAGGTGGGCACTGTGAGCCGAGTCGCGGCTACGGGGTGAAGTGGGTACCCGCCTCGCCGCGCAGCGCCCTGCCGATGCTCTCTGGGCTCGTGATAATGGCGTGCTTGCCGCCCGCCTCGAGGTACCAGATGATCGCCTGCACCTTGGGCGCCATCGATCCTTTGGCGAAGTGCTTGCCCTCGGCGAGCAAGTGCCGGGCCTCAGCGAGCGAGACGTGATCGAGCCATCGCTGGCTCGGCTTGCCCCAGTCGATCGCCACCTTCTCGACCGCCGTCGAGATGACGAACAGCTCGGCCCCGATGTTCCGAGCCAGGAGCGAGCTGGCGTAGTCCTTGTCGATGACCGCGGCGATCCCGGCGTACTCGCCTGCACCCCTGTCAACGACTGGGATGCCTCCCCCTCCGACCGTGACCACGGCAACGCCAGCGCGCAGCAGCGCCTGGACCGAGTCGAGCTCGACGACCTCCTTGGGCAGCGGTGAGGCGACCACCCGCCGCCAGCCACGGCCGGCGTCCTCGACCACATTCCAGCCCAGCTCGCTGCGCCTCCGCTCCGCCTCGGCCTCGCTCATGAAGCCGCCGATCGGCTTGGTAGGGTTGGCGAACGCCGGGTCGGCCGCGTCGACCAGCACTTGCGTCACGACGGTCGCGCAGGGCTTGACGATGCCGCGCCGGAAAAGCTCATTCTGTAGCGTCTGCTGAAGCGAGTAGCCGATCGTCCCCTGGGTGTCGGCGACACACACTTCGAGCGGCACCTCGTGCACGCCCTCCGCCTTGGCCGCGATCTCCGAGCGCCGCAACGCGAACCCAACCTGGGGCCCGTTACCGTGGCCGATGGCCACCTCCCAGCCAGCCTCTATCATGTCGGCGATATGCCGAGTGGTCTCTTTGGCTGCCTGATGCTGGTCTTCGACCGTGCTTCGCTTCTCGTCCTTGATCAGGGAGTTGCCGCCGATGGCGACAACCGCGATGCGCTTTTTTGTCGGCTCGGTCATCGAGTCACCTCAAGCCGCGCATCATACCTGCCAGATCGCCGAAGGTGAACCCCGCGCGCGGTGCGCAGGCCGAGCCACCGGGCCGTGGTCAGCAGCGACCGTTCACCCTGCAGGAGGGGGTTCCGGAAGGGAAAAGGAGAAGCGCGCACCCTTGCCGGGCCGGCTGGTGACCCAGACGCGGCCGCCGTGCAGCTCGACGAGCTTCTTGACGATGGCGAGGCCGAGCCCGGTCGATGGCTCGCCGCCGGTGGGCCGGGCGGAGAGCTTCCCGAACCGTCGGAACACGGCCTTGAGGTCGTCGTTCGAGAGCCCCGGCCCGGAGTCTTCGACGTGAGCCACGAAGCCGTCCGGACCCTGCTCGCACCACACTTTCACCCCGCCTCCCGGAGGCGTGAACTTGATGGCGTTGGAGATCAGGTTCGAGAGCACCTCGAGGATCCGGTCACGGTCCGCCTGCACCGGCGCTGGTCCCTCGCCCTGCAGCACCGACAGCGCGATGCCCTTGTCTGCCGCGATCCGACCGAACAAGTGCTCGCACTCGCCGATCAGGCCCCGCAGGTCCTCAGCGCCGGCGCGAATCAGGACCTTGCCGGACTCGATGGCCGAGATGTCGAGGAGCTCGGAGACCAGCCGGTTCATCTGCTCCGCTTGGGCGACGACCCGCCCGAGGTCGCGGATCCCCTTCTCGGGCTGGAGGCTTCCGTTCTGAAGCTGGCGGAGGGTCATCCCCGCCCAAGCGCCGATGAGCCCCAGTGGGCCGCGCAGGTCATGAGCGGCCATGCCGAGGAACTCGTTTTTCTTGAGGTTGAGAGCCTGCAGCTCGGCGAGCGTTTGAGCCTTGATGAACGCCGAGCGGATGTGCTCGCGCAGGCTATCGAGCAGCAACCCGTCGCGCTCGGAGAAGGCTCGCTCGTCGCGCGTGCTGTCGAGGATCAGGTAGCCCTCGACCCGCTCGCCGACCCGGATGCGGAGGATGAGCATCGCCTTCCATTGCCGGGGTTGGGTGAGCTCCTCCTCGGCCGGGTTTTGGCCGGTGCTGCGGGCCACGAAGATATCCGGGAAGATCTCCTCGGCCTCTCGTTCGTAGCGCTCCTTGGCTTGCTCTGCTGTCATCTCGATGAGATCGAGCTCCTCCATCGGCCAGCCCCAGGCGGCCCGGAAGCAGAAGACGCTCGCCTCCCGGTCCCAGATGAGGGCGGCAGCCTTGTCGACGCCGCGAATGAGCCGCATCTGGGCGAGGAGAGAGGACAGCAGCTCGTGGAAGTCGTGAGGGGAGTTGATGGCTTTGACGATCTCGTTGATTTGCTGGAGCTGGTCCCGGTGCTCTGCGAGTAGGTCCCGGCTCTGCGCCAGCTCGCTCGTGCGCTCGGCTACGAGCAGCTCCAGCTTCCGCCGCTCACCTTCCAGGTGCCGGATCCGGGCGCGGTACGCCGCGATTGCGAGGCTGGCAAGCGCCAGCCCGGCGACGGTCCGGAACCACCACGTTCGCCAGACCGGCGGCGTGATGATGACCGGGAGGGTCGCTCCCGTCTCGTTCCAGATCCCGTCGTTGTTGCTCCCCACCACGTGGAAGAGATAGCGTCCGGGTGGCACGTTGGTGTAGTTGGCTGGCGACCCTGCCGTGGCCTGGACCCACTCTGGCTCGAACCCCTCCAGTCGGTAGCGGTAGAGGTTGCGGGACGGGTCGGTGTAGTCGAGGGCCGCGAAACCGATGGAGAAGAAGTTCTCGGCATGGGCGAGGCGGATCTCCGCCAGCTCGTGAAGCGGGCGGGCGAAGCGCATCTCGCGGTCCGGGCGGGCGAAACTGCGGATCACGACCCGAGGGACATTGGGGTTGGGCTGCACCCGGCTCGGGTCGAAGGCCGAGAACCCATCGAAGCCACCGAATATGACCGTGCCGTCACGGGTCGCGAAGCAGGCTCCCGGGGTGGCGAGGTTGGCCTGCAGGCCGTCGCTCGACGTGAAGGTACGGAACCTCCCGCTCGCGGGGTCGAACCGCGTCAACCCGCCGTCCGTCGAGAGCCAGAGCCGCCCGGCCTTGTCGCTCTGAATGGCGTAGACGTTGTCGGACGGAAACCCCTCTCGGGCCTGGAACCGGGTGAACCCTCCGGCAGCCGGCTCGAAGCGGTTGAGACCGCTCGTCGTGCCGACCCAAACGGTGCCACGGAGGTCCTCGTGCAAGCTCCACACCCGGTCGTGGCTGAGGGAAGTGAGGGAGGATCCCTGATAGACGAGCGACTGGCAGGTGCCGGACGGGCTCGTGCAGCGGAGCAGCCCCTGCCCGTCGGTGCCGATCCAGAGCAGGCCTCGTGAATCCACGAGGAGGGTGGTCACGGTGGCACCGCCAGTGGGATCGCCAGTGAGGCTCGGTGAGCCGGTCGCACTGTCGAAAGCCACAAGACCGTGCTCAGTGCCGATGAGGATCGTGCCTCCGGCCAGAGGGTGAAGGTCCTGGATGCCACCTTCGTCACGGCTGGTCGAGCTGCCGAGGACCAGCCGCGTGGCTTGGACGACCTGTCCGTTGGCGCTCAAACGCACCAGCCAGTCAGGTCGCACCACGGCCCACACCTCGTCACGCTCTCCTCGCGACAGCTTGGTAACCGGCCCGTCGGTGAGGCCGGGCCAGCGCGGTTCGGCGAGCTTCAACCTCGCGAACCGCCTTCCGTCCGGGTCGAAGCGGATAAGCCCCCTGTCGGTGCCGACCCAGAGCCCACCGTGCGCGTCCTCGAAAAAGCTCCAGGCCCGGCCCAGCGGGACGCTGCGCTCGCCCAGGAGGTCATCGGAGACGCTCACGAACTTGGCCGGCTTGAGATCCAGCCGGTCGATCCCGGCACCGTGGGTGGCGATCCAGAGCACGCCCGAGTGGTCCTCGAACAGGGCGTGGATGTCATCGTGCCCCAGGCTGCCAGAAAAAGAGGGGTCGTGGGTGAGGTGCTCGACCCGGCCCGATCCCAGATCGAGCCCGTACAGCCCGGCGTTCCTCGTGCCCACCCACAGCGTTCCGGAGTGGTCGGTGAACAGCGTCGAGCCGGCGGCGTCGTCGAGCGCTGCTGCGGCCGGGATCAGCTCGCTGGGCGGGAGGAACCCTCGCTCGCGATCGAGAACCCTGAGGCCGCTGCCGCTCGCGACCCAGAGCCTGCCCAGGCGATCGATGGCCAAGGCGCGGACACGGCCTCGCGGCAAGCTCTTGCCGGTCGCAACCGGTTGCCCAGCCTCGACGAGCAGCTCCGACTGCCGATTCAGGCGAAGCAGCCCCGCTCCTGTTCCGACCCACAAAGTCTCGAACAGATCCTCGCAAACCGACCACACGGCAGGCTGACCTTCCGCGACGACGGTGGTCGCCGGTTCGTAGTGGGTCACGCGCAGGGTGTCGCGATCGACGCGGTCGAGGCCGCTGGCGGTGCCGACCCAGAGCGTGCCGGTACGGTCTTCGAACAGTGCGAGCACGCGGTCGTCGCAGAGCGTGCCCGGGTCACCGTCGCGATGCCGGAGGTGGGTGAATGTGTCCGTCGCCCGGTCCAGCCGGTTGAGCCCGCCGCCCCAGGTTCCCACCCAGAGAGCGCCGGAGGAGTCGACGAGCAGCGTGGTCACGGCCTCGCTGCTGAGCGAGCCGGGGGCCTCGGGCGAGGGACGGAACGTCTCGAAGCGCAGGCCATCGTAGCGTGCCAGGCCCTTCTCGGAGCCGAACCAGAGGAAGCCGACGCGGTCCTCGGCCACGGCGTTGACGACGTCCTGGACGAGCCCCTGCCGGGCGGTGACGTGACGCAGCACGCGACGAGACGGGAAGCGATCCAGCAGCATCTCGGAGCGGCCGATGCCGGCTACCGCCGCACTCAGGGCGAGAACCGTGAACCAGGGATGCCGCACATTGGGAATAGTACCAACTTCCCGCCCGGATCCTACTCAGCGTAGATCTCCTGGGGAAGCGCCCAAAGCCCGGCTCGCAGGCCGAGGCGGAAGGGCCGCCTGACCAGGGCGAAGCGTGCGTGGTGGTAGAGCGGCAGGTAGGGGCGGTCGCGGCCGATCGCCGCCATGACCTCGGCCAGCAGGCGGAGGCGGCGTGCCGGGTCCGCCTCTTGTGAGAGCGCCTCGATCGCCGCATCGACGGCCGGGTTGGCGTAGCCGCTGCCGTTTTGCAGCCCCAGGCGACGCTCGGTGGTGCGGCTGTGCACCATGCTGTCCAGGAAGTCCGAGGGATCGGCGATGCGGAAGTTCCATCCGAAAGCGAAGAGCTCGGTATCGGCCTCCATCATCCGCCGGTACGAGAGCTCGTACGAGGCCTGGGTCGGCTCGGCGACGATCCCGACCGCCGCGAGCTGCGCCACCAGCTCCTGTACCGCCCGCTGGTCGATCGCGAGCACCAGGAGCGAGAATCGTGAGCCGGGGGGCACACCGGCTTCGGCCAGGAGTCGACGGGCGCGCTCGCGGTCGGGAGGTTGCCGCCGCTGGGCCGGGTCGGTGCCGAAGACGCGGGCCGGCAGGAACGTCCAGGCTGCCGAGCCTCCTCGTTCGGGAAAGGCGTGCTTCGTCATCGCCTCGGGATCGATGGCGAGCTCGATCGCCTCGCGGACGCGCGGGTCGACAAGGAGCGGCTTGGTGACGTTGATGCCGAGCATCGTCGTGCCGAGCGTGGGGATCTCCACCACGTCCCAGCCACGCGGCAGCGGTCGGGTACGCAAGTAGTCGAGCGTAACCCCCGACATGACGTCGAGGCGAGACTCCCGCAGTGCCGCTTCCAGGCGCTCGCCGACGGGGACGAAGGTGACCTCGATCTCGGCCATCGGTGCCGGCACACCCCAGTAGCGATCCCAGCGTTTGAGGACGATGGGACCGCGCTCACGGCCGGAGTCCCAGCGGTACGGTCCGGTGCCGATGGGGCGCTGAGGGTCGAAAAACTGCGGCGCGATCGCCACCATCCCGATCCGGTGTAGCAGCAGTGGGGTCGGGGCTAGCGTCAGGACCTCGACGACGAGCGGGTCGCCCTCGACCTGGCGGACTTCCTCGACGATGTCCATGTAGGTTGCGACGGTCAGGCCGATGTCGAACCGCACGCGCTTGAAGGTGGCGACCACGTCATCGGCGGAGACCGGGCGGCCGTCGTGGAACAGCACGCCGGGGCGCAAGCGAAACCGCCAGAGGGTAGGAGAGGGGTTGTCCCAGGAAACCGCGACGCGCGGTTGCGGCCCCGCTTCCGGGTCGAGGGCGACGAGCGGTTCATAGATGGCTGAAAGCAGTGTGCCGGTGGTCGAGTCGTTGTGGTTGTGGGGATCGAGTGTCACCAGCTCGTGCTGGTACGCGAGGCGGGCCCGCTCGGGCGGTGGGCTTCCGCAGGCCGCCGGCAGGAGTGCAATCGCGAGAGTTCGAGCGAACCACCGCATGGTCTCTCGGTCATGGTACAGCACCGGCGGACGGAACGGCACCGTCAGGTCGTTCCGCCGCCGTCTCCACGGCTGGGAAGTTGTAACCTTGGCGGGGCATTGGCGTATTCGCCAGGGAGGAGGCTTCATGGCCAGAAGGTGGAAGCTCGCACTCGTCGTAACGTTGGGTCTCGCTCTCGCCGCCGCCGCGCAGGCGCAGACCAAGATGCTGCGGTTCCCGGATATTCACGGTGACCGCGTGGTGTTCTCATATGCCGGAGATCTCTGGACGGCGTCGAGCTCAGGCGGCGTCGCAACCCGGCTCACGTCCCACCCGGGGCTCGAGCTGTTCGCCCGCTTCTCGCCGGACGGGAAGTGGATCGCCTTCACCGGGCAATACGATGGCGATGAGCAGGTCTATGTCATACCGGCGGGTGGAGGTGTGCCACGGCAGCTCACGTTCTACCCGGCACGCGGGCCGATGATGCCGCGCCACGGCTATGACAACCTCGTCTATGGCTGGACGCCGGACGGGTCATCGGTGCTGTTCCGCTCGCTGCGCGACGCAGACGAGATCGAGAGTGAAGGCAAGCTGTACACGGTACCAGCGGCCGGTGGCCTGCCGGTGGCGCTGCCGATGCCGACCTCCGGTGCCGCCGATTTTGCCCCCGACGGCAAGCGCCTGGTCTACTCGCCGCTGTTCCGCGATTTCAGGACGTGGAAGCGATACGAAGGCGGGTGGGCCCAAGATCTCTTCATCTACGACTTGGCCACCAACCAGGTGGAGAGGATCGCGTCCTCGAAGCGAACCGAGCGCGACCCCATGTGGCTCGTTGACGGGATCTACTTCGTCTCCGACCGAGACGGGACGCTCAACCTTTTCAAGTACGACCCGACGGTCCGCACCGTCTCGCAGCTCACCAGGAGCACCACCTGGGATCTGCGGTGGGCGAGCTCGGACGGGCGGCAGCAGATCGTCTACGAAGTCAACGGCGAGCTGCGGGTGTTCGACACCGGGGCGGGCACTGAACGGGCGCTCGCGATCACGGTGCCCGACGACGGTGTGGCGAGCCGTCCGTCCCACTACGCTGTCGACAAGTACATCGAGGGTTTCGGGCTGTCGCCCCAGGGTGAGCGGGCGCTGTTCGTCGCCCGTGGTGACGTCTTCACGGCGCCGATCGAGCACGGACCGACGCGCAACCTCACCAACAGCTCGAGCTCGCACGAGAAGTGGGCGCGCTGGTCGCCCGATGGCTCACGCATCGCCTTCGTGTCCGATCGCAGCGGCGAGGACCAACTGTACGTCGTCGCCCAGGACGGATCCTCGGCGGCAGAGGCGTTGACGACAACCCACGTGGGGATGATGTACGCCCCAGCCTGGTCACCCGACGGCAAGCGCCTGGCGTTCGGAGACAAGGATGGCAGAGTCTTCGTCGTCACGGTGGCGGATCGCACACTCGTCGAGGCGGTGCACGATACCCGCGGCGAGGTGCACGACTACACGTTCTCACCCGATAGCCAGTGGCTGGCGTTCTCACTGTCCGACGACAACGGCAACCGCTCGCTGTGGATCTGGGGTGGCGGCGATGGGAAGACCCGCCGGGTCACCGACGAGTGGTGGAACGAGACGAGCCCGGCCTGGGATCCGGAAGGCAAGCACCTGTACTTTCTCTCGGACCGCGAATTCGCACCGCTGATCTCCGACGACTGGAACTATGCGATCACCCGCACCACGGGTATCTTCGCTTTGACTCTGCAGAAAGATGGCCCGAGCCCGTTCCCGCCGCGCTCGGACGAGGTGAAGGCAGAGGCCGGGAAGAACGACGAGGCAGCCAAGGACGCCACGGTGGGCAACCGCAAGCAGGACCCGAGCAAAGCAGCCAAGAAGGCCGACCCCAAGCCGATCAGGATCGATTTCGACGGCCTCGCCGAGCGGGTCACCCGGGTGCCGATTGCGGCGGACAACTACGGTGGTCTCACAGCGACCAAAGGCCACTTGCTGTACGTCAAGTTCGGGAGCGGCTTTTACGGGCGCGAGTCGTACGCCAAACCGTCGCTGCGCATCTTCGACCTCGAGCAACGCGAGGAGTCAACGCTCGTCGAGGGCTGTGAGGGCTTCGCCGTGTCGGCAGACGGCTCGAAGGTGCTGGTTCGGTCGGGTGGTTCATACAAGCTCTACGATGCCAAGCCCAAGGCGAAAGACGCCAAGACCGTCTCGACCAGTGGCCTGTACGTGGACCGCGTGCCGGCTCAGGAATGGGCGCAGATCTTCGACGAGACGTGGCGCCGGTTCCGCGACTACTTCTACGCTCCCAACATGCACGGCTACGACTGGGCAGCGATTCGCGAGCAGTACCGGCCGTGGGTGAGGTGGGTGGGGCACCGCTCCGACCTGAACTACCTGCTCGGCGAGATGGTGGGCGAGCTCAACGTCGGCCACGCCTACATCCAGGGCGGGGACTTCGAGCTCCCGGAGCGGCCGAAGGTCGGCCTGCCCGGCGCCCGCTTCGAGGTCGACCCGGTGTCGGGTCGCTACCGGGTCGTCCGTATCCTCACCGGCCACAACCAGGAGGAACAGTACCGCTCACCGCTGACCGAGGTCGGCGTTGGCGTCGAGGCGGGTGACTACGTGCTGGCAGTTGACGGCAAGCCACTTTCCGGGACCGACAACATCTATCAGGTACTGCGGTTCAAGACCGACCCGGTGACGCTCACGGTCAACTCGAAACCCACGCTCGAGGGCGCGCGCGCGGCGACGTATCGGCCGATCTTCTCCGAGGCCGACCTTCTCTATCTCGGGCAGGTCAAAGCCAATCTCGAGAAGGTGAGTGCGCTCTCGGATGGCCGTGTCGGCTACCTGCACATCCCGGATATGGGCGCGCCGGGGATCTACGAGTTCATCAAGTGGTTCTACCCCCAGATCCGGAAGCAGGGGCTGGTCATCGACGTGCGCTCCAACGGCGGTGGCAACGTCAGCCAGTGGATCATCGAACGACTCGACACCAAGCTGCTCGGCACCCGGTTCGGGACCGGCTCGGAGCCCGGGACCTACCCCAACGTCGTCTTCCATGGTCACAAGGTCTGCCTACTCAACGAGACCTCGGCCTCGGACGGCGACATCTTCCCGTACATGTTCCGGCAGGCCGGGCTCGGGCCGCTCATCGGCAAGCGCTCCTGGGGCGGGGTCGTGGGGATCTCCGGGCGGGGGCCGCTGATCGACGGTGGGCAAGTGTTCGTGCCGCAGCGCGGCACCAACGCTCCCACCGGCGAATGGGTGATCGAGGGGTACGGCGTAGATCCGGACATCGAGGTGGAGAACGACCCGGCCTCGGTGATCGCTGGTGGCGACCCGCAGCTCGAGCGCGGGGTTGCGGAGGTGCTCAAGGCCATAGCGGCGCAGCCGATGAAGCTGCCCACGCGGCCGCCCGACCCGGTCAAAACGAAGTGAGCGATCGACAGTCCGGGAGGGGTGGGCCCCTCCCGGACTCGTCGTGGCCAGAAAGCTTTGGAAGCCGAAGGTGGCGGGTGGGTGGCCGTGCTGTGTGGGAAGGGCGTGGGGGAGGGCTCTCGACCCCAGGCCGGGCGGGTGGTTGACAGCCACGGCCGGCACGGGAGAGAGTGACGCTCCCCGGCTCGGGGGAGCATGAGCCCTGTCGAGATTCTCGTCGTTGCAGTCGGCCTCGCCATGGACGCGTTCGCGGTCGCACTCGGGGCCGGTGGTGGCCTGCCCGACCGGGGACGAGGAGTCCTCTTCCGGTTGGCGTTCCATTTCGGACTCTTCCAGTCGCTCATGGCGCTGGCGGGGTGGTTCGCCGGTGCCCGCGTGGTGGGCATCCTCGATCATGTCGACCACTGGTTGGCATTCGGGCTTTTGGCGTTCGTCGGAGGGCGGATGGTGGCCGCGGGGCTACGCCAGGACAACGAGGGCCGACGGAACGACCCGTCGCGCGGTTGGACTCTGGTCCTACTCTCTGTTGCCACCAGCATCGACGCCTTGGCGGTCGGCTTCTCGCTCGCTCTTCTGAAGGTACAGATCTGGCTGCCGGCGTTGGTGATCGGCATCGTGTGCGCGGCTCTTTCCGCCTCCGGGGTCCGCCTCGGCCGCGAGCTCGGCCCGCTCGTCGGCAAGCGCATGGAGTTGGTCGGCGGGCTCGTCCTGATCGCCGTTGGAGTGCGGATCCTTTTCGCCCACGGTGTGCTCTGAGCCGCGAGGCTCCGGGTCTATACTGATGCGGTGCTGAGCTTCGACCTGCCGAAGTTTCTCTCCGCCATCACCTCCGCGGCGCCGCAGGCCGGCGACGTTTTGCTCGCGGTTGGGCTCCCGCCGCAGGTGCAGATCGAGGGCTCGCTCGTGCGCCTCCAAGTGGCAGGGCTCGAGGCACTTACCCCCTTCCAGACCGAGGCCGTCGTGCTCCATCTTCTCGCCGTGGCTCCGCCGACCGCAGCGGTGCGGGTGCGGGAGATGGGGGCGGCGAGCTTCGCCTACTCGATGCCGGGAGTGAGTCGCTTCCGAGCCTCGGTGTTCTCGCAGCGGGGGACGTTCGCGGTGACGTTGCGGACAATCTCGGAAAGCGTCCCGAGCCTCAGCGAACTGGGTCTGCCAGGGGCGATGAGCGAGGCCTGCAAGGAGCGCAAAGGGATCGTTCTCGTCAATGGCCCGGCGGGCTCTGGCCGGAGCACCACGCTGGCAGCGATGCTGACCGAGGTGAACGATACCCGCTCCTGCCACGTGATCACGGTCGAGGATCCGATCGAGTTCCTCCACCGGCACCGCAAAGCCACGGTCAACCAGCGGGAGGTCGGGAGAGACACCTCGACACTGACGCAGGGGATGGCGGACGCGCTCAGGCAGGGCGCCCAAGTGCTGATGTTCTCTGAACCCCAGTCGGCCGAGGATACCCACCTTTTGCTCGAGGCGGCCGAGACCGGCCACCTCGTCTTCACCTCGCTGCGAGCGTTCGACACCGCCTCGGCGCTGCGGCGTCTGCTGTCGTTTTTTTCGGGAGACGAGCGGGCCGACATCCGGCTGCGGCTCGCCCGCTGCCTGCGCTGGTCTTTTACCCAGCTCCTCCTTCCGCTGCGCGGCAAGCGACAGCCGATCGTCGAGGTGTGGCGGCTCACCAGAGCGACAGCCGCTCATCTGGTCGACGGTGCGCTGGACTCGGCGGCTCTCGGTGACGTGCTGCGGGACGGGGAGAAGGAAGGGCTCATCGGGTTCGACCGCGAGCTCGAAAAACGCGTGCGCCAGGGCGAGCTCGACGTCGAGACGGCGCTCGCCAGCTCGGTGCTGCCGCAGCAACTCGAGCTGCGACTGCTCGACCTGCGGGGGGTCAAGCCGTGAGGCGCGTGGTGCTCCTCTCCGACCCCCTGGTGCGGCTCGAGGCGGCGGCCGGCACGCTGGCGGCCGCCGGGCTCGAGGCCGTGATCTCCTCGGATCTCGCTGAGGCCCGGCACTTGGTCGAGGGTGGGGCTTTGGGAGTGGTGATCGGTGTGGGAGAGGGGGGCTGGTCGGGCGCGCGCCCGGCGGCGCTGGCGACCTGGCCAGCGGCGGTACGGCGCCGGTGTGTGGTCGCTCTGCTCGGGCCCGGGCTGGTGACCGGTGACGGGGTGCGGGCGTTTCTTCTCAGCGTCGATATTCTGGTCTCGGGTGCCGACCTCGGGCGGCTGGGGGAGATCATGGTCGGTGCGCTCCAGGCCAAGGGAGCGCTTTTGGCGCCGCTGGATCCGGCGACAGCAGCCCGCTTCGGAGGGTAGGCGGAGCGAATCGTCTCGCCGGCAAGCTCGAGCATCGGTCGGGGGTGAGCCAGTGGTCGATGCGGTCACCAAGCTGGGGCAGCTCAAGTCCTCGGTGGGACGGGTCATCAAGGGCAAGGCGGAGGTCATCGACTGGACCATCGCCGCCCTGCTGGCGCGCGGCCATGTCCTGATCGAGGACGTGCCGGGGGTCGGGAAGACGACGCTGGCACAGGCGCTCGCCAGATCGCTGAACCTTGCCTTCAGCCGCATCCAGTTCACCTCCGATACCCTGCCTTCGGATGTCATCGGTGTCTCGCTGTGGCGGGCGGAAAGAGGCGAGTTCGAGTTCTTGCCCGGGCCGATCTTCACCAACATCCTGCTCGCCGACGAGATCAACCGCGCCACCCCGAAGACACAGGCGGCACTGCTCGAGGCCATGAACGAGCGCACCGTGACGGTGGAGAAGACGCGCTATCGCTTGCGCGAGCCGTTCATGGTCCTGGCCACCCAGAACCCGGTCGAGTACCTGGGGACGTATCCCCTGCCGGAGTCGCAGCTTGACCGGTTTTTGTTGCGTATCTCGCTGGGGTACCCGGCGGTCGAGGAGGAGTTGGAGCTGCTGCGGCTGGGGGGCGTTGAAGACGAGCTCGAGAGTGTGGCGCCGGTGCTGAGCGAGGGCGATGTGGTCGAGCTGCAAGGAAAGGCCCGGCAGGTGCGGATCGCACCGTCGCTCGCCGAGTACCTGCTGGAGCTGGTGCAGCGGACCCGCAGGCACCCCGGGTTGGCGCTCGGGGTGTCGACACGGGGCGCCCTGGCGCTGCAGCGAGCCTGCCAGGCGCTCGCGCTGGTCGAGGAGCGAGAGTACGTGATCCCTGACGATATCGCCCGTATGGTGGTGCCGGTGCTGGCCCACCGGGTGCTGCTGGCTGGCGGCGAGCTGGGCGAGGGTTGGAGCCGGAGTGAGAGCGAACGCGAGATCATCCGCGAGGTGCTTTCGTCCACTCCCGTACCGCTGTGAGCAGCCGCCGGTTCGAGGCCCGCTTCCCCGGGTTCAGGCTCCGTGCCGCGCCGGCGCTGTGGGTGTTCCTGGTGGCCCTGCCGTTGCTCGGCGTTGCGGCGCTCAACACCGGCAACAACGCCCTATATCTTTTGGTCGCGCTGCTCCTCGGGACGTTCGCGGCCTCCGGCGTGTTGTCGCGCTACTGCCTGCGCAACCTGAGAGTCGAGCTGCGGCCGGCTGGGGACGTGTTCGCGAGCTCTCCGGTGCGGCTGCTGCTGCAGGTGGAGAACCGCTCGACCTGGCTGCCGGCGGCCGGAGTGATGTGCCGGCTGGCCGGGATGCCGGGGCAGGCGTTGGTGCCTCCCGTACCACCCAATGACCAACGGACGCTGACGATCGCCACCATGTTCCCGCGCCGAGGGCAACACCGGTTGCCGGCGGTGCAGGTGGAGGTGCGTCTGCCGCTGGGGTTTTTCGTCAAGACCGTACGGTGGCCGCAAGAACGCCAGATCCTGATCTTTCCCCGCCGTGTCACCGGGGGCGTGCCGCGCTGGGCCGACCTCTCTCGCCGGGAGGCGCTGCTGCGGCGGGGGAGGAGCGAGCCGGGAGGGGACGTCGAGCAGCTTCGGGAGTTTCACACCGGCGACGACCGGCGTGACATTCACTGGAAGCAAACCGCCCGCCAACAGCGGCTCATCGTTGTCGAGCGGCGCCAGCGGAAAACGTCTCCCCGCTACCTCGTGCTCGACCGCCAGCTCCCCCGACGCAACGATGCGCTGCTGGCCGAGCACTTCGAGGCCTTGGTGAGCGAGGTGGCCTCGGCCGCGCTCGCGGAGCTGCAGCTCGGGCGTGAGGTCGGCCTGATCGTGGGATCGACCGTCACTCCCCCAGCCTCGGGCCCGGCGCAGACGCGTCGCCTGCTGACGCTGCTGGCGCTGACGAAAGCCGTCGGACCGGGTGAGGATCCGCTTCCATCGGCGGTTCAGGGTGACGGTGTCTATCGGCTGGTGGAGGCGCGGCGGTGAAAGAGCTCGAGCGCCAGCGTTGGCTGGCCGGCCTCGCGTTGCTGGCAGCCCTCCCGCTGCCGATCACGGGGACCTCGACTTGGGCGTTCGTCTTGCCGTACGTAGCCACGGCGGCTTGGATCTTGTTCCGCCGCCAGGTTGTCATGCCGCTTTCGAGGTGGGTCGAGAACCTTCTGGCGCCGCTGGTGTTGGTGGCAGTCGTGGCGGCGGGTGGACTGCAGGTCGGGGTGCTCAGGCCCATCTCCCACCTCGCGCTGTTGGTCGCCGCGATTCGCCTGCCAGGCGCTGCTTTGCCTGGGCGCTCACGGGTAGCGATGGTGACGACCGCAATCATCACTACGGCAGGGGTCGCCTCGTCGACCCACCCGAGCCTTGTCGTCTACCTGTTGGTGGCGTTGGGTGCCTGCATCGTGGCGGCAGGGCGGAGCATCCTCCTCGGCCTCGCTGCGTCGGTACGTGAGCCGGCAGGACGGGCGGCGTGGCCTCCAGCACGCCTGGTTGCGCTCACGGTCATCATCGCGATCTTGATCTCGGTGCCGCTGTTCGCCGCGTTGCCCCGGTTGCGCTCCCCGTTCGTGGGCGCCAGGACCGGGACGGCGAGCGTGAGCGGGTTCCGGTCCGAGGTCACGCTCCACGGAATCGGTTCCATCAAGGCCTCCGAGGAGCCGGCGCTGACGGTGCGTTTCCCTGACATACCCGAGGTGCCCCAGGCCTGGCTGCGGCTGGAGGGGGCGACGCTCAACCACTACCGCGGCGGGACCTGGGTCGAGGGGCGAAGCGCGCTGCCGCTCCCCCTGGCCCGGCAGGGACAGACGATCGCGCTCTGGCCTGACCAGCCGACCGCCGCCCTGCCGCGGGCCGAGGTCACACTCGAAAAGCCGGGCGAAAACCTCTTCCTGCCCACAGGGACGGTGGCGATAGAGCCGCCGCTCGCGGTCGAGGTGGGCAGGACGGCGATCGGCGTCTTGCGCATCCCCCGCGACACGCGGGTACCGCTGCGCTACACGGCGACGTTCGACCCGGCGGCGCCGCGCTCGCCGCCGCCGGACGAGGTCGATCTCGAGGTGCCACGTGCGGTCCGCGAACGCATCGCACCGCTCGTGCGCGAAGTCGTCGGCCAGGCACCTAACCCCCTGGCCATCGCGGTCACCGTCGAGGACCACCTGAGGGCGAGCTATGCCTACACGCTCCACCCTCACGCCCCGTGGCGCGAGGACCCGGTGATTTGGTTTCTCTTGCGGGGTCGCGAGGGGCATTGCGAGTTCTTCGCCTCGGCGATGGCGTTGATGCTCCGCGTGGCCGGCGTTCCAGCTCGCATCCAGGTCGGCTTTGCGGGTGGCCAACGGCAGCCGGACGGCAGCTTCCTGGTCCGGGATAGCCGCGCCCACGCCTGGGTGCTGGCGTGGGTGAGCGGCCGCTGGCAGGTATTCGACCCGACGCCGCCGGAAGGGCAGCCGCTGATCGAGGGATCGGGCTTCAGGCTGCGGCTGCCATGGCGGTGGGAGGACATGGAAGCGGCTTGGGATCGCTGGGTGCTCACCTTCACGCTGGTCGATCAGGCGGACCTCGTGCGCTCGCTGATGACGTGGATGGTCGGGCATGGCCGGACGCTCGGGCTGGCTGTGGCAGCAGGGGGAGCGGCGTGCTGGCTGTTGATCTTCTGGAGGCGAGGACGGAAGCCCCAGTCGACGTCGAGCGACAAGCGGAGCCCGCGCCGCGAGGATTACACGGTTCGGGCGCTCCAGCGGGTGATGCGAGCCGGTGCCCAAAGCGGTCTCGATCTGGCGCCGTCGCTTTCGCCGCGGGCGTTCGCGGCGGCTGCCACGGCGGCCTTTCCCGCGGCTGGGGAGGCTTTAGGGTGGCTCGTGCAGGCGCACGAACGTCAGCGCTACGGCGGTGGTAACCCTCCGCCGCGCGGTGAGCTCAGAAAGCGCGTTGCGATCGTGCGACGCTGCCTGGCTACGGGTCACTCCCGGGTAGTGCGGACAGCCGGCTCGGCCGGGGGCACCGGTCCCGCAAGCCAGGCCGCCAGCCACCAGGCAGCCACCAGGAACGGGAGCGCCGCCAGCAGGTCCACGAGGTAGTGGTAGGTCAGCAGCACCGTGGCGGCGATGAGCAGCGAGCCGATCGGCAACAGCACGTCGTACACATCGCGTGCCCGCCGTCGGGCGCAGATGAGCGTGGCGAGCGTCGCCATGGTGTGGCCGGACGGGAACGCATCGGTCTTGGTCGCCTCCAGCTCGTCGAGTGCAACTCGGAGCTTGCCTCCCACGAGCCCATGCGGGAGCGACTCCCAGCGGTGCTTGGCGACCGTCGCACGGGGCCCGTACGCGGGCACCAGGAAGTACCCGGTGTACGAAACGAGGAACGTGAGGGCGAGGACCGCCGTGACGCGCTGGAGCGCGGGGTCGTGGCGCCAGGCCAGGACGATGACGAGTGAGAGCGGCAGGAAGAAGAACGACGAGTACGCGAGGCTGAGGACGTCCACCGCCGGCGAAGGGAGCGGGAGCGAGTAGAGGGCGGCCTGCACCTCGCGCCCCAGGATCGCGGCGTCCCAGCGCATCAGCAGCTCGTCGGCAATGCGCGGGTTGACCACCGGGATGAGCGGACCGAGGTTGAGGAAGACGTACGGGATGAAGGGGGTGGGCAGGAGCTCACGGGCCCAGTAGCGGAAGCCGCCGATGGGCTCGCCCAGGACCAGAGCCAACCCCCATAGGAGGGCTGCCGCGAGGGCGAAGCGGAGCCCGTGCACGAACGGGAACGGGGAGAACGGTGACCAGGCGAACGCGGCCATGAGCAGGAGAGCCACGACCAAGCCGCCCTCGGCGACTCTCAGGCGTCCCTTGCGACTACCTGACCCCGGCTCTAAGATGGCTGACATGCTGGTACGTTCCCTTGCCGCGCTGGCCTTGCTCGTTCTTTCGCCCGCCGCCTGGGCCGGGCAACGAGTGGTGATTCTAACCTTGAAAGACTCGATCCAGCCCGCTTCACTGCGCTACCTCGAACGTGGGCTAAAAGCGGCCGAGACATCTGGCGCTACCCTCACTGCTGTCGAGCTCAACACGCCTGGCGGCCTGCTGGTGTCGCTGCGGGAGATGACCACCGCCATCACGACGGCGTCACGGCCGGTGGTCGTTTATGTGACACCCACCGGAGCGCACGCGGCCAGCGCTGGGTTTTTCCTCCTCATCGCCGCAGATGTGGCCGCCATGGCGCCCGGCACCAACTCCGGAGCGGCCCACCCGGTGGGCGGGCACGGAGAGGAGCTCGGGAAGACGATCGCCGAGAAGGCGGCCAACGACGCTGCGGCGCTCGCCCGCTCGCTCGCAAGTCAACGAGGGCGCGGGGTGGAGTGGGCCGAGAAAGCGGTCCGCGAGTCGGCCTCGTACACGGATCGCGAGGCTCTCGAGCACAAGCTCATCGATCTGGTGGTCAACGACAGGGACGAGCTGCTCAAGGCCCTCAACGGTAGGGTCATCAAGCGTTTCGACGGCCGGGAGGAGAAGCTCGTGCTCGATGCTCCAGAGGTCGTAGAGGTGGGGCCGAGCCAGGCTGACAAGCTGCTCTCGGCGATCGCCCACCCGAACATCGCGTATCTGCTGCTGCTTGCGGGGATCGTCGGCATCTACTTCGAGCTCTCGCATCCGGGGGCGATCTTCCCCGGTGTTCTCGGCGGCATCTCCATCCTCCTGGCGTTGTTCGCCCTCTCCGTCCTGCCCGTCAACTACGTCGGTATCATGCTCATCGTGCTCGCCATCGGCTTCTTCATCGCGGAGGTCAAGGTGACCAGTTACGGCCTGTTGACCGTGGCCGGCCTCATTAGCTTCGTGATCGGCTCGCTCATGCTCATCGACTCGGAGATCCCTGCGCTGCGCGTCGGGCTCGAGGTCGTTCTGCCGGCGGCGCTGATGGTCGCCGTCATCGTCATCTTCCTGCTGACCAGAGTGTTGCGGGTACACCGCGAGGTGCCGTTGACCGGCGCCGAGGGGATCGCCGGCGAGGTGGCGGACGTCGTCGTGGCCCTGACGCCACACGGTAAGGTATTCGTCCACGGCGAGTACTGGGATGCGGTGGGGACGGCTGAGCTGCCGGCCGGCAGCCACGCTCGGGTCGTCCGTATCGAGGGGAAGATCTTGGTCGTCGAACCGCTCGAGGACGCTGCGGCGCCCTCGCGCTAGGAGGACAGCATGCCACCACAGATCAACGTCGGCGTCGTCATTGCGGTTTTCATCGGCCTCGTCCTGGTCGTCAAGTGGATCAACATCCTCAACGAATACGAGCGGGGCGTGATCTTCCGCCTGGGTCGCGTGCTCGGGCAACCAAAGGGGCCGGGCTTCGTTTTCGTTTTCTGGCCGATCGACCGCATGGTCAAGGTCGGGCTGCGCACGGTCGTGCTCGATATCCCACCGCAGGACGTCATCACGCGCGACAACGTCTCGGTCAAGGTCAACGCCGTCGTTTACTTCCGGATCATCAATCCGATCAAGGCAATCATCGAGGTCGAGAACTATATTTACGCGACCTCGCAGCTCGCTCAGACGACGCTGCGCTCGATCCTCGGCGAGGTGGAGCTCGACGAGCTGTTGGCCGAGCGCGAGAAGCTCAACCAGCGTTTGCAGGAGGTGATCGACCGCCACTCCGATCCGTGGGGCGTGAAGGTGGCTTTGGTCGAGGTCAAGCACGTGGACCTACCGCAGGAGATGCAGCGCGCCATGGCTCGCCAAGCCGAGGCCGAGCGCGAGAAGCGCGCCAAGATCATTCACGCCGACGGCGAGTTCCAGGCGGCGCAGCGGCTGTCCGACGCGGCCCAAGTAATGCAGCGTGAGCCGGCGACGTTGCAGCTCCGCTACCTGCAGACTCTGACCGAGATCGCCGCCGAGAAGAACTCGACCATCGTCTTCCCGTTGCCGATCGATACCCTCAAGCCGTTCCTCGACGCGGTGAAGCGGTAAGATCGGCGGAGCCGGGAGGAGCGGGGCAGGATGCCGAGCCGCTATTACGAGGTCATCATCACCGGCCGCCAGCTCGCCGGGCTGTTGACGGCGTTGGTGATGCTGCTGTTCGTTGCCTTCGGTCTCGGCGTGGCGGTCGGGCTGGTGGAGCCGGAGCCGGTGCCGGCGATCGCGATGGCGGCGGTCGCGAGCCCGACCGCGACGCCCGAGCCCGAGGTTCGGGAGGCACCGGCCCTGGAGCCGACAGCGGTCCCGAGCGAGCCCTCGCCGCCGCCCGCCACCCCCTCGCTGACGCCTACGCTGACGCCGTTTCCCCCCGTGGTGACTCCTGAACCCTCGCTGCCTTTGCCGTTGCCCACCGTCGCACCCACACCCCGTCCGGAGCCGACGCCGGTCGCCGTCACGCCTGGCGGCGGGGTCTGGGTGCAGGTTGCGGCAGTGTCTCGGCCGGACCTTGCCGAGGGTGTCGTCCAGCGGGTCATGGCGTTCGGGTTCAAGCGCGAGCAGCTCCGTGTGCTGACAACGCAGGAGGGGCGGTTCAGGGTGCGCCTCGGACCGTTCCCGGACCTCGAGAGCGCCGGCCGCGTCATCGGTCGCCTGCAGGAAGCCGGCTTCGAGAAGCCATTTATCGTCAAGGAATGAGTGGTACTTTCCTCCCAGAGTGGATCCGGGCCCGCAAGCTCCAGCTCGGGGAGCTTCACGACATGCGCCGGCACATGGTGACGGGAAAGCTCCACACGGTGTGTGATGAGGCGCGCTGTCCCAACCGCTCCGACTGCTTCGGGCGCGGTACGGCGACGTTCCTGATCATGGGCGAGACCTGCACTCGGGCATGCCGCTACTGCGCCGTCGCGCACGGCCGTCCTGGCCCGCTCGATCCCGACGAGCCGGCCCAGCTCGCCCGAACGGCGAGCGAGCTGGGGTTGAAGCACGTGGTCGTTACCTCCGTGGACCGCGACGACCTACCCGACGGCGGAGCCGCACACTTCGCCGCCACGGTGCGGGCTCTGCAAGCACTCGATCCCCGGCCCACCATCGAGGTTCTCACCCCCGATTTCCGCGGCAGCCTCGCGTCCGTCGACGTGGTCGTCGCGTCCGGCCCGGAGGTTTTCAACCACAACATCGAGACTGTGCGGCGGTTGTACCCCGCGGTGCGCTCGGCCGGACGCTACGACTGGGCGCTCACGGTGCTGTCCCATGTCGCCGGTACGGCCCCCGGGATGACCACGAAGTCCGGGCTGCTCGTCGGTCTGGGTGAAACCCACGAGGAGGTCCGGGAGACGCTCGAGGACCTCCGGCGGGTGGGGTGTCGGATCGTCACCGTAGGGCAGTACCTGCGCCCCAGCCGCGAGCAGGTAGAGGTAGTCGCCTATTGGGCTCCCGAGGAGTTCGCCCAGCTCGAGGTGTTCGGTCGCTCGATCGGCCTCGAGGTGGTTGCCGGCCCGTTCGTGCGCTCGTCGTTTCGGGCCGAAGAAACGCTGGCGCGGACGATGAGAACAGGGGATAGGGGGAGGCCAGCAGGCCGGATCTCCGGCTCCTGATCTCGATGCCCTGGACGCGAGGCGGTTTGGGTAGTCAGCGCTTCTGAAGCTTGCGTTGTTTGCCGTAGGTCAGGCCGACCGAGAGGCGGGCGTAGCGGACGGTGCCGGAGCGCGACGAGTCGTTGAACGCGTAGAAGTTGAGACCGGGTGAGAGGGCCAGGGCTCCCTTGAGCGCCACGAGGAGCCGGAGGTCGAGATCGAGGCGGGTGATCGTGGCGCCTGCACCGTGCATGCTCTCGGCGAGGAGCCGGGCGTCGATGCCCGGACGTCCTTGTCGTGGCGGTACGAGAAGCTGGGCCTCGCCCACGAGGCCGGCTAGGGTATGGTCGGGGCCGCTCGCGGAGCGCCGAGCCTGGACACCGACGCGCAGACGGGGCCATCGCGGATGGGTCCACGCCAGCCCCGCGGCCAGCGATCGGTCGAGCCGGCGGGGAAGCTCTTGGCCGGTCGCGTCGAGGTTACGCCGCAGCTCGCTGTCGAGTGTGAGGCCAGCGTAGGGCGAGCCTCCGACCAGGCCGATGCCGGTCAGGATCAGCGACGAGTCGAGTGCTGCGACGTCGTCGGTCTCCCGCAGCTCGGCGTCCTGGGCATTGATGAGCCCGAACCGCAGGCGAAAACGGTTCTCCCACGCCAGCCCGGTCTGATAGCGGTCGGCCCGCAGGCGCGCCTCGACGGTTCCGGCGGCGCTGTCCCGAGCCTGCACCCGCGAGTCCGGAACCTGATCGTAGTCGGGGTTGCGCGAGACCTTCACGCCTTCGAAGACGAGACCGAGCCGGTCGATACCCCAGCGCCAGAGCGGCCGGCGCGCCAGGTCGGGAAATGGGTCGGCGGGGCGCCGGAGGCGCGGGAAAACGATGTCGTCGCGCAGCTCGGCCGCGCGCCCGCTGGGGCCAGGCAGCGGCTGGCTGGGAAGCCCCTGCAGCGCCGCGAAGTCGTCGCCACCGGCCAGCAGGTACGAGCTCGTGGCCACGAGATAGGGGTCGTCGAGCTGGATCGGTCTGCCGTTGATCTTGATGTTTTTGAGCTTGGCCGTGAGCCCTGCCGGGCCGTCGAGCTCGTATGTCAGGCCGGCGAACAGGAGGCTGTCCATGCGCGGCGCTCCGGTCGCGTCGACGCGGCCGGCGCTGATCGTGGCCAGATCGACGAGCTGTCTCCCGGTCAGTGTGAGCGTCGCCATGTGCTGGTCGATGGACAGCATGCGCCCGACCGTCTCGAGCGTGAGCGGCAAGGTAGCGAAAAACGACGGGTCCACAGGCCGGATCGCACCGTAGTTCAGCATCGCGACCTCGGCTTTCGCGGCCTCGCGCAGTGTCTCGAGTACGAAGTCTCGCAGGCCTTCCCAGGTTGTCGGTGCTCCCAGCGGAAGTGGGACCGACAGCGCCGACCGGAACTCGCCCAGGAGCTTGTGGACTTCGGCCTCGAGTGCAGCGTCGGTCGGGATGTCGAGGTCGGCCTCGATGGTGCGCAACACCGGTGTCGTTGGAACCCACTCGGCCCCCGAGCGGACGAGCTCGAGGTCGACGCGGGCGAAGCTCCACGGCTGCTCCTTGCGCTGGCGCCGACCGATCAGCACGACCGGTCCCTCGCGGGTGTCGTGGCGGGCGGCGATATCGGCCCCGAGGTCGGGGTCGATGAGCACACGGAACGGCGGCCCTTGCCACACCAGGCGCCAGGTCAGCTCGTGGCTGGCCAAGTCGCGGCTGTGGCCGGCCGAGTGGACCACGGCGATGCCGAGATCGCCGTCGAGGGGGATGCTGGAAAGTGCTGCGGCGGGGTCGGCGCCGAGATCCTCCTCCACGCCGGCTGCCGCCAAGTCGCCGGCGAAATGGCGGTCCAGCAGGTTGGCGATCCGCAGGTGGAGCTCGGGGGTCACCGCGAGGCGAGTGCTGCGGACGAGCCCATCACGGGCGGTGCTGTCGAACGGGCGCAGCAGCGGGAACGGGGCCTGGGCGGCGAGCCGCGACATCCCGACGGGCGTCACCGAGTAGTCCATGGCGTCGGGCGCGAACGCCCGACACCCCGCAGCGGCGAGCATCCTGATCATCGTCTGCCCAGCATCGAACCGCGATTCGGCGTAGGGCGCGAGCGTCCGTCCGGCATCGAGCACCACCACATGACGGCCTTCCGCTGCGGCGAGCTCGGCCTCACTGCGAACGGTGGCGACCAGCGCCGCCACGGTGTGCCCGGGCGTCGCGACGAGACGGCCGGACAGCCCCGAGGTGATGAGGAGCGTGAGCTGCATCCGCTCGGGCTCTGCAGCGAAGGCTGTCCAGGCGAGCAGAAGGACGGCAGCAACGCGGCCGGCTGACATCAGAGCTCTCATCTCCTCACCATAACCAACCGTGGTGTACGGTCAAGACCCACGCCTCGTGATGTACGAGGCGATCTCCACCTCCATGCTCAGGTGGGCAACGGCGATGGTACCGAGGTTGGGCGGAGAGGCGGAGCGCACGTGGCAGCTCCCAGTCACTGACATCCGGGCGGGCAGGCGGAAGGGTCTGCTACCCTCGGTGGCGATGCGGTGGGAGAGGGCCCGTCCGTGGGTACAAGCGGTGGGGGCCGGAGTGAGCCTGGCGCTCGCTCTGCCCGGGCCGGCGCTGGTGCCACTCGTGCTCGTCGTGCCGGGATTGTTGCGGCGGGCGCTCGCGGGGCTGCGGCCCAGGCGCGCGTTTCTGGTTGGTTGGGTCGGCGGCGTGGTGCAGTGGGCGATCGCCGTCGCCTGGGTGCTGATCGTGCTCGGGCGTCACGGCGGGCTCGCCTGGCCGCTCGCCGTCGTCGCCCTCGCAATCATGAGCGGTATTTTGGGGTGGATGTGGGCGCTGGCGGCGACGCTCGTGGCCTGTGTTCCCGAGCGCTGGCACGGCTGGCTGTTGCCGTGGCTGCTCGTGTGTCTCGAGATGCTCCAGCACCTGCCGCCGTGGATCTTCCCCTGGAACCCGGTGGCCGCGGTGGCGACGCCGTTGCCGTGGCTGATGCTGCCGTTGCCGGTGGTGGCGGCGCCGGGCCTGTCGCTGCTGCTGCTGCTGGCGGGGTCGGGGCTCGATCTGCTGCTGGACCGGGGGTACCGCCGATGGGGAGCGCTGCAGCTCGCACTCGTCGGTCTCGTGTTCGCCGCGGCGAGTGCTTTGGCACCGCCGTTTCGGGCGGCAGGAGAGCCGTTGGTGGCTGCCGCGGTGCAGCCGAACGTGCCGCTCGAGGTGCGGTGGGAACCCGAGAACGAGCGGATGATCGAGGAGCGCGTCTGGCGCCTGTCCGCAGAAGCTGCCGCTCGCAAAGCGACCCTCGTGGTGTGGCCGGAGAGCGCGGTGCCTCGATATCTGCAGCAGGACGGCGTGTACCGCCAGACTGTCGAAGGGTTCACACGGCGGCGAGGCGTCTGGCTGGTCATCGGCTCGATCGGGTTCGGCCAGGGGGAGGATGAGTACTTCAACTCGGTGTTCGTGGCTGCACCCGGCGGCCTCGTGCCGTACCGCTACGACAAGATCCACTTGGTGCCGTTCGGCGAGTACCTGCCGTTGGTGGGGAAGGTGCCGTTCCTGCGGCCGCTGGTCCGAGAGGTCTCATCGTTTACGCCCGGGACGCACGCCCTCCCGCTCCCCGCAGCGGGGACGACGGTGGGGCTGCAGGTGTGCTACGAGGTGACGTATCCATCGCTGGTCGCCGATGAGGTACGCCGGGGTGCCGAGCTGCTCGTGACCATCACCAACGATGGGTGGTATGGCGACAGCGCCGCTCCGAGGCAGCACCTCGCACTCGCCATCTTGCGGGCGGCAGAGAGTCGGCGCTTCATGGTGCGGGCGGCCAATACCGGGATCTCGGCGATTATCGGCCCCGACGGGCGGGTGCTGGAACGACTCGGGGTGGGGCTGGAGGGGGTGATCCAGCAGCGGGTCCAGCCAGGTCGTGGCGTCACACCGGCCGTCGCCGGCTTCGTCTGGATCCGGGCGGGCATCCTGCTCGTGGCTGCCGGTGCTATCCTTTGCGGCGCGTGGAAACGGCGGCGAGGCACGCCGTAACGCCACGCCGGGAGAGACGATGCTCGAACACGTGATCGCGCAGGCCCAGGAAGTGCGGCAATCCCTCGTCGCGGTGCGGGGGTACCTTTGACGCCCCTCGCCTGCGCGAAGAGCTGGAGCGGTTGAGCGCCGAGACCCAACGTCCCGATTTCTGGAGCGACCAGAACAAAGCCAGAGAGCTCATGCGCCGGCAACGTGCCGTCGAGGCGAAACTCGCCTGTGACGCATTCTTGGGCGAGGCAGCCGAGGAGCTCGAGGTGCTGATCGAGCTGATACGCGATGACCCGGAGGGCGAGCAGGAGCTGGTAGCGACGCTCGCGCGGGTGCGACCGCGGCTCGAGCGTATCGAGCTCGAGACCAAGATGACCGGCGAGCACGACAGAGCGAACGCCTACGTCGAGATCCATCCCGGCGCCGGCGGCACCGACTCGGCAGATTGGGCCTCGATGCTCCTGCGCATGTACCTCAAGTGGTGCGAGCACAGGGGGTTCGAGGTCGAGATCCTGGATACGCAGGAGGCCGAGGAGGCGGGAATCAAGTCGGCCACGCTGTTGGTGCGAGGCGAGTACGCGTACGGGTACCTGAAGGCGGAGAACGGCATCCACCGCCTGGTGCGGATCTCGCCGTTCGACGCCAACGCGCGCCGGCAGACGTCGTTTGCCTCTGTCCACACCTACCCCGAGGTCGACGAGGAGGTCACCGTCGAGATCGACGAGAAGGACATCCGCATCGACCGCTTCTGCTCCTCGGGGCCAGGCGGTCAGGGGGTCAATACGACCTACTCCGCGGTGCGGCTGACGCACCTGCCGACCAATATCGTGGTGAGCTGCCAGAACGAACGCTCCCAGATCAAGAACCTGGCTACCGCCATGAAGGTCCTCAAGGCCCGCTTGTACGAGCTGGAGCTGGCCAGAAAGGAGGAGGAGCTCGAGAAGATCAAGGGCCCCAAGAAGGACATCTCGTGGGGACACCAGATCCGCTCGTACGTGCTCCACCCGTACCGCATGGTCAAGGACCTCCGCACCGACCACGAGGTGGGCGACACCGATCGTGTGCTCAACGGCGATCTCGACGGGTTCATCGAGGCGTACCTCAAGTGGAGCGCTACCAGCTCGGTCACCGCCACCGAGGCGTGAGACGAGAGTTGAGAGCCCACGACCACTCCTGTCCGCCCGCCGGTCGTAGGCCCTCGGAGGGCAGCCGACGGTCCGAGGATCGCGGCCCCACCGGCTCACTGGCCGGGGGCCGCAAGCCACAGCTCCTGTGGGGTTCACCTCTGCCCCCGACTCGTTCTGGTATCGCCGACTACGCTGCCGAGCTACTCCCGCACCTGGCCCACCACGCCGACATCCGCGTTCTGACCCCGCCCGGTTGGGCAGGTGACGATAGCTACCTTGGCCTCCCCATGATCTCCCTCGGCCGGGACTCCGAACCCGGTGTCGGGGGCCGAGGCCCGACGCCGCTGCTTCACCTCGGCAACAACCCCTATCATCTTTGGATCGCGGGCTATCTCCGCCGGCACGGGGGCTTCGTCGTGCTGCACGACACGGTGCTCCACCACCTGCTGGTGGAGGAGGCCGCAGCCGATGGTGGCTGGGAGCGCTTCGAGGCCGAGCTCTCCGAGGCCCATGGGCGAGCCGGCACTGCGCTGGCCGAGGGGCGCCGCTGGGGGATGCACGGGCCGAGTGACCCGTTTCTCTTTCCGGCCCGCTCCGTTTTCCTGCGCCTGGCGCGCGGGGTCATCGTGCACAGCCGGCGGGCGCTCGTCGAGGTCGGGCGCGATTGCCCCGGGCTGCCGGTGCGACAGGTCCCGCTGGCGCTGGGAGCGCTCCCGGCGGGTGACCGGAGTGCATGGCGGCGACGGCTGGGTGCCGGTGAGCGCGAGCTCGTCCTGACGCACTTGGGGTTTCTGACGCCGGCCAAGGGGCTGAACGCCATCTTCAAGGCCATGCTCACGCTGCGCGAGCTCGCTGTGGCGGTACGTCTGATCGTCGTCGGGGAGGGGAGCGAGGGTGCCACCATCGAGCGGATAGTCGCAGCGGGCGGGTTGGGCGACTCGATCCGGCTGTGGGGGTTCGCCTCCGAGGCCGAGCTCGGCGGGATTCTGGCCGCTTCGGACCTCGGCCTCGTGCCACGTTTTCCGACCGCCGGGGAAACATCTGCCGCTGCGCTGCGTTTCCTCTCGGCGGGGGTGCCGGTGGCCGTCGCCGGGTACCGGCAGTTTCTGGAGCTGCCGGCCGACGCAGCGTTTCGTCTCGCTCCCGGCCAGGGGGGAACCGCCGATCTGGTGCGGCTCGTCGCCCATCTAGCGGGCGACCCAGGGCGGGTGGCGCTGGCGAAAGCGGCGGCCAGGGCCGCTTGGGAGCGCGGAGGGCATCCGCCGCAGGTGGCGGCGGAGAGGCTGGCCGGAGCGCTCGGGGAGCTGATCGGTGAGCTGGCTTGAGGAGGTCGAGAAGCTGCTGCAGGGCGCGCCGGTGCAGAGGGTCGGCGCGACCGACGGTCTGACGCACTCGGCGGTTCTGGTGCCGCTGTACATCGCGCACAGCGAGCTGTGGGTGCTCCTGACGCGGCGTTCCGACTCCTTGCCCCACCACGCCGGGCAGATTGCCTTTCCAGGTGGGGCGGCCGAGGCCGGCGACGCCGACGAGGTCGCGACAGCGCTGCGGGAGACCGAGGAGGAGATCGGCATCCCAGCCAGCCAGGTGCTCGTGCTCGGACAGCTCGACGACCTCGCGACGCCGACGGGCTTCATCATCTCGCCGGTTGTCGGCGCGATTCCCTATCCGTTCGAGGTCCAGTTGGCTGCTGGAGAGGTCGAAGCGGTGCTTCCCGTGCCATTCTCGTTCCTGGCCAACCCCGAGATGATCGAGCACCAGGTGTTCGAGCACCGAGGCAAGCAGGTCGTATCGCCGGTCTACCACTATCGGGGGCGGCGGGTGTGGGGCGCGACGGCCAAGATCATCGCCGACTTGGTGCAGCGACTCACCGGCACGATGTTGGTCCCGCCGAGCTGAGCAACCGAAAAGAAGCGGGGCTGCGGACCGCGGAGGGCCCGCTGGCGCGGGGAGCGCTTCTCGCGCGTGGGAGCGAGCAGCGCGTCTTTCGAGGTCCCGGGTGCGAACGCCTGCACCCGGCGATCCGCAAAGTCTGGTCAGGGCGTCGGGACAGGGGCGGGCTGCGGCTGGTTCGCCGGCTGGATACCGATCGCGGGGTCGAGCTCGATGCGGCAGGCATCGGACGTCAGCACGAGTGCGCCGACGAAGAGCAGAATCGCCAGCCCGACCGCGGCCACGAAGAGCTCTGTGGGCGAGTGACGGGGGCGTTTCGGGCGCTTGCGGCCTCGACTCACTCGCCTATCTTACCGGAAGTGCCGGAGCTTCTCCTGGAGGCCTTCGGCCAGCAGAGCGGTGGCGAGCACGGTTCCAGCGAGCAGGCAGCCCGGGAAGACGACGAGCCACCAGCCAGAGCCCAACGTCGCCTGACCGTCGGCGAGCATCGAGCCCCACGAGGCAGTCGGCGGCGGCACTCCGAAGCCGAGGAACGACAGCGAGGACTCGATGAGGATGAGGTCGCCCAGGCGCAGCGCGGCGTCCTGACCGAGTGGTGTCATGGCGTTGGGCAGGACGTGCCGCAGCAGGATACGCGTCCGGCTGGCGCCGATCGCCCGGAGCCCGAGCACGAAGTCCCGCTGTTTGAGCGTTTGAACCTGTGCCCGCATGAGCCTGGCAACACCCATCCACGACGACGAGCCGATCACCACCGCCAGCACCCCGAGCGACGGGCGCAGGAGGGCGGTCAGCAGCAGGACGAGCACCAACATCGGCACCGCAAGCACGGCGTCAGCCAGCCGCATGAGGATGGTATCGAGGGCCCCACCAGCCCAGCCAGCCGCCAGACCGACCAGGGTGCCGAGCAGGGTGGAGATCACCAGCGCGAGCAGCCCCAGCGCCAACGAGACCCTGGCCCCCCACACGAGGCGCGCCAGCACGTCACGTCCGAGGGCATCGGTTCCGAGCCAGAAGCGTCGGCTCTCAACCCCTTGGACGTCCGTATCGGACACCACCTGCACCTCGCCCTGACGGCGGATCTCCCAACCGGTGGCGACCGGCGCCATGGTCTCGGCAGCCACGGTCGATCCGTCGGCGAGCAACAAGAAAAACCGCTGGCTTCCTGGAGCCAAAAGCGCCGTGCTGGAGGGATCGCGAATCGTGTCGGGGGCTGGGCAAACGAGCGGGCCGACGATCGCCAGCCCGGCCACGAGACCGAGAGCCAGCCCGGCATGGCGTGCCAGAGCCGGCCAGCGCGCGCACACCCGCTTCACGGCCGCACCCGTGGGTCCAGGAGCGAGACCGAGACGTCGGCGAGCAGGTTGCCGAGCACCACTGCTGCGGCGCCCACCAGCGTGCCCCCCATCAGCAGCGGGATGTCCCGCGCCAAGGCGGCCTGCAGCAAGAGCTGGCCCATGCCGGGCCAGGCGAAGACGACCTCCACCAACAGCGAGCCCGAAACCAGCACCGGCAACGAGAGCCCGAGTACGGTAACCAACGGCAACGCTGCGTTGGGCAAGGCGTGCGTGAGGACCGCCCGGCGGCGCGAGCAGCCGCGTGCGCGGGCTGCCAGCACGTAGCCTTGGCTCTGCTCCTCGAGCAGCGACCCGCGGGTGTAGCGGGCGAGCGCTCCCATTCCCGTCAGGCCAATCGTCGCCACCGGGAGCACGAGGTGCAGCGCCCCGTCTCCCAGACGCGCCCACCCGGACGCTGCCGCCGTCGGCGATAGCATGTGCGAGGCCGGCAGCCAGCCGAGGGCGTACGAGAACACCCAGACCAGGCCCATTCCAACTGCAAACGAGGGCATGGCGTAGGCGAGCAGGCTGGTGATGGTGAGGGCGCGGTCGACCCGCGAGCGAGGGCGCATCGCCTGCCAGGTGGCGATAGCGAGGCCGCCGAGCGTCTCGGTGAGCAGCCCCAAACCGGTGAGCAGCGCGGTAGGCGGCAACGCCTCGGCGAGGAGGGCACGCACCGGACGGCGATGCTGCCAGGAGATGCCCATGTCGCCGCGGACAGTAGCCGCCAGCCAGCTCAGGTAGCGGGCTCGAAGTGGCCGGTCGAGGCCGAAGTCGCGACGCCAGCGCTCACGTGCAGCGGCCGGGAGGCGTGGGTCGGTGATGCGGCTGGCGGCGTCCCCGGGAGCGAGCGATACGAGGGCGTACGTCCCGGTGGCAACCGCCCAGAGCACCACGAGCGAGGCCGCCATGCGGCGTAGCGCCACGCTTCTCATGGGGGGACCATATGCCAGCTCGCGATGTCGAAAAAGACCAGCGCCGGGTTCGGCGTCGCCCGCAGGCGCGACGAGAACGCCACGATTTGCTGAGCTTCGTACAGGAACGTCACCGGCTGGTCAGCGACGATGAGCTGCTGGGCGCGGGCGAGCAGCGCTCGCGTACGCTCGATGTCCGGCGCCGCGCCGACGTCGGCGAGGACGCGGTCGAGCTCGGGGTTGGAGTAGCCGAAGAAGTTCCCCGAGCCGGCCTGCTCGGCCGCTGTGGCCCAGCCGCTTCCGAGGTCCACCTTGGTGGCCTCCTCCCACGCCGTGAGCACGGCGTCGAACTCGCCAGCGTCCTGGCGCGCCATCAGCGCTCCAAACTCAGTCGGTCGAGGAGAGGCAGCGACCCCGACCCTGGCGAGATCGGCCTGGACGAGCACAGCCATCTGGGCGCGCATCGGGTTGGTGGCGGGGTAGAGGAGCTCGAGCTCGAAGCGCTTGCCGTCACGATCGAGGATCCCGTCGCCGTCGCTGTCGCGCCAGCCGGCTTGGACGAGCAGCCGCCGCGCCTCGGCCGGGTCGAAAGGCAGCGGTGAGAGCGTGCGGTCGAACGCCCACATCGAGGACAGCACGGGGCCGGCCGCCACCTTGGCGTGGCCGAGGTAGACCGCCTCGACCAGCGCCGCTCGGTTGATCGCCAGCGTCAGGGCGCGCCGTACCTGGCGGTCCTGCAGCGCCGGGTGGCGGTGGTTCCAGGCCAGGAACCCGAGCAGCCGCGATGGGTAGCTGACCACCTTGACGGTGTCCGACTGTCGCAGGCGCGCCGCGTCGCGGGGCGGCACCATGGGAATGAAATGGATCTGGCCAGCAAGGAGCTGGCCGACCTGGGCGGCGGCGTCCGGGATGACGCGCAGCACCAGCCGATCGAGGCGGGCCGGGCACCAATGGTGGGGATCGCGTTCGAGGATCGTGGTCTGCTGTGGGATCCGCGACGCGAGCCGGAACGGGCCGCAACTGACCAGCTCCTTCGTGAAGTCGGCGTGCGGCCACTGGGAAAACGGGGTGGCCGACCAGGCGTTGGCGGGCACGATGTGGCCGTCGTTGAGGTCCATGAGCTGGTACGGGTAGACTCTGGAGTAGTGGGCCAGGAAGGTGAAGGAGTCGAGCACCTCGAGACCGCGGATCGCCGCCTTTTGCTCGACGAACAGCGAGCCGGCCTCCTCCGACTTCTGGGCCATGAGCGTGAACCGCACGTCGTCAGCGGTGACCCGGAAGCCGTTGGACCACACCGCGTCCTGCCGTAGCTTCACCCGCAGCGTGCGCCTGTCCGGGGAGAACTGCCACTCGGTGGCGAGCCTGGGGGCGAACGAGGGAGGACGCTCGGTGAAATCCGGCTGCTCCTCGAACAAGGTCGGGTACAGCAGATCGATGATCGCGTTTTCGAGCGCCTCGCCGGCCGACTGGTACTCGTTGAACGTCTCGACGTCAGCCGGGATCGCGACGATCAGCTCCTGCCCGACGCCGTGCGGCCCACTGCCGTCTCCACACCCTTCCAGCACCGCAGCCAGCGCTGCCATCCCCACGAGCCTCAGCGTCTTGTTCACCATGCGCTCCCATCGGCATTTTACCTGTTTCCCAGCCCATCCAGATCATGATCGGCAATCGAGACCGAGGGTGGGAGGCCGGGGGTGTGGGAGAGGGCGAACCAACCACCGCCAGCCTGACGTGAACGAGCCCCCATCCCACCTCGACCCGGCTGGCGGGAATGGTCGGGAGCGGGGGGAAGTTTGTTTTCAGCGACGCCAACATACGGTCGGGCGTGGTACGCCCGCCGAAGCGCGGGAGGCACGATGGAGAAGCGGGAGAGCGCGACGCTGGGGCGAGAGGATGTACTGCGGGCCTATCGGCTGATGCTGCTGTCGCGGCGTGTCGACGACAAGGAGATCCAGCTCAAGCAGCAGAACCTCGCCTTCTTCCAGATCAACGGCGCGGGCCACGAGTGCATCCAGGTGGCGGCGGCCATGCACCTCTTTGCCGAGCGTGATTGGTTCTTCACCTACTACCGCGACCGCGCCCTGGCGCTGTCGCTCGGCGAGACCGCCGAGGAGATGCTGCAGGGCGCCGTCGGCGCCGAAGCCGGCCCCGATTCACGCGGGCGCCAGATGCCCAACCACTTCTCGATCAAGCGGCTGCACCTCGGGCCCGCGTCCTCGCCCACCGGCACCCAGTTCCTGCAGGCCGTCGGCTTCGCCGAGGCCGGCAGGTTTCTCGACGGGGTCTCGACGGCACCCCAGCGGCTATCGAAAGGCGAGGTGGTGTGGGTGTCCTCGGGCGACGGAACGACCTCGCAGGGCGAGTTCTGGGAGTCGCTCAACACCGCCTGCAACCTTCGTCTGCCGGTGCTCTACTGCATCCAGGACAACGGCTACGCTATCTCGGTGCCGACCAGGGTGCAGACCGCCGGCGGCTCGATCTCCAAGCTGGTCGCGAGCTTTCCGGGCTTGGGGATCTTCGAGGTGGACGGCTGCGATTTCGTCGAGTCGTACCGTGTCATGGGCGAGGCTGTCGCCTACGTGCGCGCCGGCAACGGCCCAGCGCTGGTACACGCCCACGTCGTGCGGCCGTACTCCCACTCGCTGTCCGACGACGAGCGCTCGTACAAAACCGAAGAGGAGCGCCAGCGCGAGGCCCAGCGCGACCCAATTATGCGTACGGCAGCGCTGCTGCGCGACCACCACGGCGTGAGCCAGGAAGAGCTGGATCGGATCGGAGCGGAGGTGCAGGCCGAGGTCAACGTCGCTGCCGACCGCGCCCTGGCGTCGCCGCAGCCGGACCCGGCAGACTGGGCGGCCAATATCTATTCGCCGTCGGTCGATCCGACCTCGCCGTCGTTGGCAAGCCAGCCGGTCTTCGTTGACAGTGCGCCCAAGACCATGGTCGACCTGCTCAACGCCTGCCTGCGCGACGAGCTCGGCCGTGACGAGCGGATCGTGGTATTCGGCGAGGACGTGGCGGACGCCTCGGACGAGGAGCGGCTCGAGGAGGTCAAGGGCAAGGGCGGCGTGTTCAAGGTCACACACGGCCTGCAGCGGCAGTTCGGCGGCCGCCGGGTGTTCAACTCGCCGCTCGCCGAGGCCAATATCGTCGGTCGGGCGATCGGGATGGCACTGCGCGGTCTCAAACCGGTGGTGGAGATCCAGTTCTTCGACTATATCTGGCCGGCGTTCATGCAGCTCCGCGATGAGCTGGCCAACATCCGCTGGCGCACCGGTGGGGCGTGGTCGAGTCCGGTCGTGGTGCGAGTTGCGATCGGCGGCTACCTCAAGGGCGGCGGGCCCTACCACTCCCAGTCCGGTGAGGTGACGTTCACCCACATTCCCGGGCTGCGCGTGGTCATGCCCTCGAACGCTCTCGACGCCAACGGCCTGCTGCGCACCGCCATCCGCTGCGACGACCCAGTGATCTTTCTGGAGCACAAGCACCTCTACCGCCAGACCCACAACAAATCGCCGTACCCCGGGTCCGAGTACACGGTGCCGTTCGGCAAAGCCGCCGTGGTGCGGGAAGGGGAGGACCTGACGATCGTCACCTACGGCGCCACCGTCGTGCGGTCCGTGCAGGCCGCGAAGCGGCTGGAAGCAGAGCTGGGGCTCTCCGCCGAGGTCGTGGACCTGCGCTCGCTCGCACCCTACGATTGGGAGGCGATCGCCGCCTCGGTCCGCAAGACCGGGCGGGCGCTCGTCGTCCATGAGGATGCGCTGAGCTGGGGATACGGCGCGGAGATCGCCGCCCGTATCGGCGATGAGCTGTTTCCCTGGCTCGACGCCCCGGTCCGTCGTCACGCCGCCAAGGACACCTTCGTCGCCTATGCGCCGGTGCTCGAGGAGACGATCCTTCCGCAACCGGAGTCGATCCTTGCCGCGATGAAGCGGCTCGCTTCGTTCTGACCACCCGCTGGGTGGTGGTCGGTCCACGATTACCGCGGCGACCACGACCGCAACCGGCCAGGCCTGCGGCACCGTCCGACCTGCCGTGGTGACAGCGAGCGGGGCCGACGCCGGCTGGAGCTGCGGTGGTCGCTCACGGTCACGATGGTGCCGGAGGCGGGATTCGAACCCGCATGCCCGTGAAGGCCGAGGATTTTAAGTCCTCTGCGTCTGCCGTTCCGCCACTCCGGCCGCGGTCACGAGTGTAACAGCGCAGCGACCTCCGCCACCTGGCGCAGTGCCTCGGCAGCCGGGCCATCGACCATCTCGACGTGTCCGCCCTGGTCGAGGACCGCCCGCGACATGCGGTCGATCATTCGCGGCTCACGCTCGAGCGGCTGGCCGCAGATCGGGCATCGCTCGTTGGCTGGGTCGAAGAGCATGGAGCACGCCTCGCACGCTGCGCCTTCGACCACCAATCCCTGTACGTAAACGAGCTTCCAGATGCGCCCCTCGTTGAGGTTGTCGAGGACGGCGGACAGGCCGGCTACGGCGCGGCCGCCTTTGCGTACCTCGCGCAACAGCTCGCGGATGATTTCGAGCTCCTCGGCCCGCTCCAAGCGCGTCTGTACCTCGGCAGTGCGAGCGAGTATGTCCTCGGCGGTGGCGGTGACGGGGATGGGCTGCACCTCGACGAGCTTGGCGCGCAGCCGTTTGGGCAGGATCCGGGCGAGCTCGGAAGCGGGACCGACGGCGCCGCCGATGATCAGACGGTCGATCTCGAGCTGGTCGAGCAGGCGGCCGATCTCGCCGGCCACGATCTTGAGGTGTCCAGTCACGCTCTCGTCGTGGCGACGCTCCATGCGTGGCTGGGAGCGTTGCTTGTCTTGGGAGGGAGCGTCAGGCCGGGGTGGGATGTTGGCGGTGAGGTCCTTGTGCTCTTCGATCTCGCCCAGGAAGACGGTGAAGAGCCGAGCACGCTTGCTGTCCACCAGCACGATGCCAAAGCGTTCATGCTCGTCGAATGCCTCGATGAGCGGACGCATGAAGGCGCCGTTGCCCCAGTGCACGCCGGGTGGCAAGGTGATCTTCAGCAACTTGCGGAACGTGACACCGAGCTGGGAGTGGCGCGCGATCACGAGCGTCTTGCCGGTCGGCTCGAGGCGCCTGATGATTTCCTCCACCTCGGCTGCAGTGGTAGCGAGCTCCTCGTTGTCCTCATGGGCAGCCCGCAGTTGGCGCAGCAGGTCCTTCAGCCGTGTTTCGAACTGCCGCTTGCGGTTGGCGACGTTGGTCTGGTCCACGTCGAGGTAGACGGTCAACGTCTTGCCTGGGGCCTGGGACAGTTGTTGGAGCTGCTCCACATCTCGGTGGCGAATCATCATGCCCTCCGTTTCCTGGTGCACTTCTCAAGTATAGGGTCAGCCGCAACCCCTGCGAGCGCCGCCAGGAGGATGCCGGCCGCAACGGCGACGTTGAGGGACTCGACGCCGCGCGCGAGCGGGATCGTGACCCGCTCGGTGCAGGCTGCGAGGGTTGCCGGTCGGTGCCCGTGTCCCTCGCTGCCGAGCACCAGCAACAACGGCCGCCGTGGACGCCAGCCGCCCAGCGCCTGCCCACCCTCACCGAGAGCGGCTGCCACGGTGCCCCCGGCGAGTCGGAAGCGTGCGGCCAACGGTTCGAGCTCGAGTGCCGGGCAGACGGGAAAGCGCAGCGACCAGCCGGCGGCGCCGCGCACGGCTCGAGGGGAGTACGGGTCGGCGCTGTCGGCAGAGCAGACGACTCCATCGGCGCCCAGCGCGGCGGCGCAGCGGACCAGTGCCCCGAGGTTGCCCGGCTCCTGGATGCCATCGAGGTAGAGCCAGACGCCACGGGCTTCCGGCGTCCAGGTCGGGACCCCAACGACAGCGAGGACGCCTTGAGGGTGGCGAGATGGCGCCACCGCTCCCAGCGCCTCTGGGGTTACGACGTGCCATGCCGCCCGCTCTTGCAGCTCGCACAGCGAACGGCAGCCACGCACAGTCGGCTCGGCTTCGGGGGTAGAGTACAGTGCCTCGAGGGTAACCCCCGCGGCGGCCAGCTCGAGGACCAGCTTGGGACCGTCGACGACGGTGAGCGCGGGGTCCTTGCGCCGCACCAGGCGACGCAGCTCGGCGAGTCGCGGGTTGTGCTTTCCCAGGGGCGACAGAGCTGCAGATGGAGGGTCAGGACGGCGCTGCGAGATCGAGGGCCGTCTGGCCGGTGGCCGGGGATTTCCCACATATCGATTCTAACCGCCCGTCAAGCCCCTGCGTTTTGGGAGCCCCGCGCGAGCGGAATGGGAGCTTGACCTCGGTTTTCATGTAGAATGGCGGTGGAATCGATGAGAGGCTCGCGGACCGAGCAATACGGGCGATGTCGAGGAGGGGGGCGATGAGACGATCACGATGGGCCATCCTGGTAATTTTCGGCCTCCTGATGACCGGGGTTTGCCTGGCGCAAAGCTCCGATCCCCGGACTGCGCAGGGTCAGCTCGGTGTGTGCGGTGGCCCGACGGCCTGGCAGGCGGTCGGTTACCTCGAGTTCGAGGTCAAGATCACCAACGCAGACGGCGTCGTGCAAGGCCCCTGGTACTATCGGTGGGGTCGCCGCGACGGCGTGCTGCGCATGTCGGGTCCGTGGGCGGGGGCGGGCAAGCTCGAGGTGGTCGTCGACATCGCCTCCCGCACTGGTGGTGGGTGGGTCGACGGCAGACAGCTTTTGGGCGCACGCCTCACCGATGCCTCCAACTGGGCGCTGCAGCGTTTTGGCGAGGACATCCTGTGGCTGACGTTTCCCCTCGAGTGGGGGAGCGCCGGAGTCACCGTGACCCCCGGACCCGAGGTGACGGAGGCCAACGGCACGGTCTACCTGTCGACCGAGGTCAGGACTCCACGGGGCACCTGGAAGGTCTTTTTGGACCGGACAACCGGGAGAGTCGTGAGGTCGGTGCTCTCGGGCGAGGGGATCACCCCGCTGACGGTCTCGTGGGATGAGTGGAAGGACATCAACGGCGTGCTGTTCGCACAAAAACGCGAGATCGCCGAGACCGGTGAGATGGTCGAGGTCAACGTGGTGCGGACGCTCGGGCAGGCCCCGTCGGACGCGTTCTAGGTGTGACGAGGTGCGAGACCAGTGGCGCCCGCCCGACGCGGCGGGCGCCTTCGCGTTGGAGGGCAGGGCGTGGGGGTGAGCTGGGCGATGCGGTGGGTGGCCGACGCTGGGGACCTGGCGCGGCTGTGCGAGGCGGCGCAAGAGCTTGACCGCATAGCGGTGGACACCGAAGCCGACTCGTTCCACGTCTATCGGTCGAAGCTCTGTTTGGTGCAGATCTGCGCCGGGAAAGGAGTCTGGCTCGTCGACCCGCTGGCATTGGGCCGCGCCGGGATGGCGCCGCTGGTCGAGCTGCTGGCCGATGCCAGGGTCGAGAAGGTCATGCACGGTGCCGACTACGACCTACGGGTGCTGGACCGGGAGCTGGGCGCGAGCGTGCGGGGGCTTGCCGACACGCAGCTTGCGGCGCAGCTCGGTGGCGCCAGGGCGTTCGGCCTCGCGGTACTGCTCGAGCAGGAGTTGGGGGTGCTGGTGGACAAGCGGTTCCAGCGGGCCAACTGGGGCGAGCGTCCACTGTCGGCCGCGCTGCGCGAGTACGCGGCAGGCGACGTCGGCCACTTGCCGGCGCTGGCCGACCGCCTGCAGGCCCGGCTGGGGGAGCTCGGACGGCTGGAGTGGTGGCGCGAGGAGTGCGCGGCGCTGGAAGGCGTGCGGTGGGAGGAGTCGGTGCCCGACCAGCTCGCCTTTCTGCGTGTACCAGGAGCGCGCGGGCTACGCGGCATCGCACGCGACCGGTTGGCAGCGCTTTGGGTATGGCGCGAGGCGTGTGCCGCCGCCCGGGACTGCCCGCCGTTTCGGATCCTGCAGCCCGAGACTCTGCTGCAGCTCGCGTCGCGTCCGCCGGAGAACCTCAAGGCGCTGGGCGAGACCCGAGGTGTGGGGCGTAGGCTGGTCGGGGAGCATGGGCGCGAGCTGCTGGCGTTGTTGGCGGCGCCGCCTCCCGCCCCGGAGCGGCCACGCGTCGTGCCGCCGCCGCGCGACAAGGTGCGGGAGACCCGCGTGGCTGAGCTACGCGCGGCGCGAGACAAGATCGCTGGTGAGCTGGGAATCGATGGCGGGGTGCTGGCGCCGCGAGCAGCGCTCGAGGCGATCGTGGATGCCCGGCCAACCTCCCCCGAGGCGCTCGGTAGTTGTCTGGGCCGGCGGTGGCGAACTACTGTGCTGGCGCCGACGCTGCTGCCTTTGATCGGAAGGTGGGACGGAGGCTAGCGTGCCGCTACACCAGGCCGACGGGGTCGTGCTGACGCGATACGCGTTCCAGGAACGCGACTGGGTGGTGGTGCTGTTGACACCGAGCGCGGGGCAGGTACGGCTGGTCGCGCGCCGGGTGCGGACGGTGCGAGGAGGAGTCGCGCAGGCCGTGGAGCCGTTGTCCCTGGTCCGTGTCAGCTACTTCGAGCGCCCGGGCTCAGAGCTCGGCACCTTGCGCGAGGCGGTGCTCCGACGCTCGTCGTTCGCCCTTGCCGGGCGCCCCCAGGCGTGGGCGGCGGCGCAGGTCGTGGCGGAGCTGGCGCTCCTCCACTGCCCGCCGGGCCAGCCGGCCGGCGAGCAGTTCCGGCTCGTCGACCACTGTCTCGAGCATTTGTGCACCGGGGGCGACGCCCTGATCGTCGCGCACTACGCCGAGCTGTGGTTCCTCCGGCTCGGCGGCATCCTTCCCGGGCCGGATCGCTGCGGACGCTGCGAGCGGCCTCTCGCCACCGGCCCGCTGGTGGTCGACACCGCCGAGCGGCTGTTCGTGTGCTCGGAGCACCGGCCACCGACCGGCACCCTGGAGCTGCCGGACGCGGCAGCACGGTGGCTTCGCCAGGCGTTGCGCTCACGCCTCGAGGCCATGGCCAGCCCGGCCCCGCCACCGCTGCCGGCATGGCTCGCCGGCCTGCGCCGTCAGCTCACCGAGCGCGATCTCTCCTCGCTCACCTACCTCCATGGTCTGGTAGGTGGACACGCCGTGGGGAGCGGGCGTTAGGGAGGAGCCGCTTCTCGCTCTCGGGGAGAAGGTGGTTCTCGGTCGACCTCGGGGCTTTCGCCTCCAACATTTCGGGCTCGGTTGGGAGGGCTTGACACTGGCGACCGAGGGCTCTACATTTCAAAACATAACGGGCGTTCGGTCGGTGGAGACGAACAAGGTGGCATGCGGAAGGCAGACGAGGCAGGCAGCACCGGCAGCAGGAGTCGCGGGCTCGACCTCACTCGGCCTTCGACTTTCGACTTTCGATTTTCGACTTCCTACATAGACCGGAGGGCGTGGGAGCGCCCGGGAGGAAGAGGATGAGTGGACACACGGTACGTGGCTGGGGCTGGCGGGGAGCGATCCTCGCCCTCGCGCTGGTGCTGCTGGCGGGCGGCTCGGCGTGGGCACAGGTCAGCAACGCGCAGATCGAGATTCGCGTGGTGGACAACGAAGCGCTGGCGCTGCCGGGCGTCTCGGTTCGAGCTACCAACGTGGATACCGGGTTCGAACGCATGGCGATCAGCGAGGCGGACGGAACGGCCAAGCTCGCCGCCCTGCCTCCCGGCACCTACAAGCTGCTCGTGGAGCTCGACGGTTTCAACCCGGTCGAGCAGGTTGGCATTGTGCTGCGCGTCGGGCAGACGCTGCGGATCAACGCCACGATGTCGCCGCGCGCGGCCGAGCGGGCCGAGGTCGTGGTGACCGGGTCGGTGCCGCTGGTCGACGTGGTGAAGGTCGACTCCTCGACCAACGTCGTGCCGGAGCAGATCGAGTCGCTGCCGGTGCCCGACCGCAACTTCGAGAACCTGGCGTTCATCACCCCGGGCGTGCAGCGCGAGCGCGGCGGTTTCCGGTTCATCCAGGGGGGGCCGGTGATCGGTGCCGGCGGCAACGCCAGCCAGTCGACGATCATGGTCAACGGCGTGGACTTCACCGACCAGGCGCTGGGTCTTTCGCGCCAGCGGTTCTCGCAGGACGCGGTGCGCGAGTTCAAGGTCATCGCCAACCGTTTCGACTCCGAGATGGGCGGCTCTGCTGGCGGCGCGCTGTCGATCATCACCCGCTCGGGGACCAACACCCTGGCAGGCTCGGTCTTTGCCTACTATCGCGCCGACGGCTTGCGCGCCAAAGGTGCGCTCGAGAAGGAGAACCTCGACTACTCGCGCGGCCAGTACGGGTTCACGCTCGGCGGCCCGGTGGTCAAGGACAAGCTGCACTACTTCCTGTCGGGCGAGTACATCGACATCGACGACTTGGTGCTGTTCAGGCCCGGTGGGGCTTTCGCAAGCCAGGCCAAGGACGTGAACGTCCCGACCAAACAGACCCTGCTGTTCGGCAGCCTCGACTACACGATCAACGAATCCTCGCGGTTCGCCGCGCGCGGCACCTACGAGCGGTTCCGGCAGAAGAACTTCCGGGTCGGCGGCGTGAGCGACGAGTCGTGGGGGCTGCAGCTCAACCGCGACAACTGGAACGTCAGCTTCGAGCACACGTACCTGCCGTCGGAGCGCTTCCTCAACGAGCTGCGCGGCCAGTTCGGCTCGCGCAAGTACGACGAGCCGACCAACTCGAGTGCACGCGAGGAGTGGTTCTCCCTCGGCAACACGCTCAAGACCGGCATGAACACGACCGGCAACCTGCTCGGCGATGGCGACCAGTGGGAGCTGCGCGACACCGCGCACTTCTACCTCTCCAAGCACGACCTCAAGGCGGGGTTGTCGGTGCAGGGGATCAGGGAAACCTCGCGGATCGACACCTTCGAAAGCGGCCTGTTTCTGTGGCTCAACGACACGCGCTCCTTCCTCGTCAGCTACGCGTACGGCGTGGGCTCGAGTGAGGTCGAGAAGAAGACCACGCTTTACGGTGTTTTCCTGCAGGACGACTGGCGGCCGGTATCGGGGCTGACCGTGAACCTCGGTTTGCGGTACGACCTCGACACCGACGGCAACAACCCCGACTTCCGGCACACGCTGCGTCCCCACGGGCGCGACCGCGACACCGACAACTACCAGCCGCGGTTCGGGTTTTCTTGGGACGTCACGGGCAAAGGCGAGCACCTCGTGCGCGGCGGCTGGGGCCGCTTCACCGGCCGCTACCTGCTCGTGCCCTCGTTCATCGAGCTGCAGCAAAACGGAGAGACCGGCCGCAAGCTCTTTACCCGCGTCAACGGCCTGCTGTACGGCCTGCCGATGTTCTACCTCGATCCGAACAATCCCAACTCGACCGGACTGCTGCTCAAGCCGCAAATCGCCCTGCTCGATACCAAGCTCGAAGCGCCCCAGGCCGACCAAGCGACGCTCGGCTGGACGTGGCGGCTCGGCAACTCCGGGCTGTATTTCGACACCGAAGCGATCTACGTCAAAGGTGAGAAAGAGATCATCGTCCGCGACACCAACTGGTCGGCGGCCAACGCCCGCATCAACACCAACTACGACCAGATCAACACCTACACCAACGAGGGCCACTCGAAGTACAAGGCGCTCGTGATGTCGCTCAACGGTACGATCAAGGGCGGCCACCTCCTGACTGCCTCCCTGACGCTGGCCGAGAAGCGCAACATCATGGACGACTTCTCGCCCGAGTTCCCATACGGCTACCCCTCGGTGCCGTCCAACATCGAGAACGAGTACGGCCGCGGGCGCGGCGACGAGCGCTGGCGCATGGTCGTGTCCGGTGTGTTCCGCCTGCCGTGGGACATCACAGTCGCCCCGGTGGCCGAGTACGGCACCGGCCAGCCGTGGAACCGGCGGCTCGGGTACGACTTCAACGGCGACGGCAAGGCCTCCGACCGTTTTCCATGGGTCAAGCGCAACAACCAGTCGGGCCCTCCGTTCCGCCAGATGAACCTGCGCATCGCCAAAGGGTTCAAGCTCGCGGACGCTGGCCGGCTCGAGATTCTCGCCGAAGGGTTCAACATCTTCAACACCGTCAACTACGACGTCAACTCGGTGCAGCAAGGTGAGTTCCTTTCGGGCCCAACGGTGGCGAACCCGACGGCTCCGTACGTGAAGAACCCGATGTTCGGCAAGTACACGTCGACGTTCAAGGGCCGCGAAATCCAGCTCGGCCTACGGTTCTTGTTCTGAGTGACCGGGGACCGGGGTCCGGGATCCGGGCTCCGGTCCCCCGACGCCCATGCTCAGAAGCGGCCCACCCTTCGGTGGGCCCCCGTCGGGCAGCTCCCAGCGGGAGCCTCATCGTGGGTGGCTGGGGCGGATCCCCGACCCCGCATCCCGGGCCGCAATCCCAAGCCAAGCTGGGCACTGACAGGAGACAGCGATGACAGACATGAAGTCGAAGGTTGTGATCGTCACCGGCGGCGCGGCGGGGATCGGCAAGGCCACGGCGCTGCGGTTCGGGCAGGCGGGCGCCACGGTCGCCGTCTGGGACATGAGCGGACAGGCCGGGCAGGCCGTGGCGGCGGAGATCGCGGCGGCGGGCGGCGAGGCGGCGTTCTGGCAGGTCAACGTCGCCGACGCGGCCTCGGTGGACGCCGGAATGGACGCGGTGGTCGCGCGCTGGGGGCGGGTCGACGTGCTCGTCAACAACGCCGGGATCGTCCGCGACGGGCTGCTCGTCAAATGGAAGGAAGGCAAGCTCGCGGGGACACTGTCCGACGAGGCGTGGGACGCGGTCATTGACGTCAACCTCAAGGGGCCGTTCCTGTGCACGCGCGCCGCGGTGCCGCACATGATCGCCCAGGGCGGCGGCGTAGTGCTGTCGACCTCGTCCGTGGTCGGGCTGTACGGCAACTTCGGCCAGACCAACTACGCTGCGACCAAGGGCGGGCTCATCACCATGACCAAGACGTGGGCGCGCGAGCTCGGCAAGTTCAACATCCGTGTCAACGCGGTGGCGCCCGGGTTCATCGCCACCGAGATCCTCAAGGCGATGCCCGAGAAGGTGCTCGAGGGGATGGTCGCCAAGACCCCGCTCGGCCGCATGGGCAAGCCCGAGGACATCGCCGAGGCGTTCCTGTGGCTGGCGTCCGACGCCGCCGCGTTCGTGCACGGGGCGGTGCTGTCCGTCGACGGCGGTCTGGTGCTCGGCACCTGAAGCGGATGTCGAATGCCGAACGCCGGTGAGGGGAGATCGAAGGTCGAATGTCGAGTGTTGAACGCGAGGAAGAACGAGCGATCCGGTTGGGCAGGGGAGCCTTCGTCCTTTGACCTTCGACTGTCGACCTGGTGTAGGGAAGGGGGGACGAGATGACACGGCATGCGACGATCACGGCGACGGGGATGTTCCTGCCGCCGGTGCAGGTGCACAACGACCTCCTGCGGCAGCGCTTCGCGCACCTGCCGGAGTTCGTGGACAAGATGGAGGCGTCCTCCGGCATCCGCTGCCGCTGGCACGCCCCCGAGGACTGGGCGACCTCCGACGTCGCGCTGCCGGCGGCGCAGCGGGCGCTCGAGAAGGCCGGCAAGCGCCCCGAGGACGTGGACCTCATCGTGCTCGGCACCGACTCGCCGGACTACATCACGCCGGCCACCTCGGTGGTGCTGCAGCACAAGCTGGGGGCGAAGGGTGCCGGGACGTTCGACGTCGGCTGTGCCTGCGCGTCGTTCCCGACCGGGCTGGCAGCCGCGGCGGGGATCATGGCCACGTCCCCCAACATCAAGACGGTGCTGGTGGTGGGCGTGTACCTCATGCACAAGCTGGCGGCCCCGGCCGACCCGATGTCGTTCTTCTACGGCGACGGCGCCGGGGCAGCGGTACTTGAGGTGGCCGACCGGCCGGGGTTCGTGGCGGCGGCGTTCCAGGCCGACGGGGCCTACGCCAGGCACTGGGGGATCTACTCGGGCGGTACGGCCGAGCCCGCAAGCGTGGAGTCGGTGCAGGCCGGGCGGACCACTGTGAAGATACTCGACCGCTACCCCCCGGAGATCAACCACGAGGGGTGGCCGCGCCTGGTGCGCAAGGTCGCGGCAGCGGGCGGCTTCGCCGTCTCCGACATCGACTTCGTGATCTTCACCCAGGTGCGCAAGCCCTCCATCGACCTGGTGATGGCCGACCTTGGGTTGTCGATGGAGCGCACCCACACGGTGATGGAGGAGTGGGGGTACACCGGGTCGGCGTGCATCCCGATGGCGCTGGACGATGCGCTGGCCAAGGGCAAGCTCCGTTCCGGCGACCTCGTGGTGTTCATCGGCTCCGGCGTGGGATACAACCAGGCCGGCGCCGCGTTCCGTATGCCATGACGAGCTCGGCCCGCGTGTCGGCAGCAGCACGGGGAGCCCGCGGCGCGGCCGAGCGACTGGGGATCGGGGCGTGGGGTCCGGGATCCGTGCCCGGCGGTCCGGGCACCGCCGAGGGGTTGAGCGGAGCCCGGGTTCCGGATCCCGAAATCCGGGCCGCCAGGGAGATGCCATGAAAAGATGGGTCGCGATCCTGTTGGCGGTGGTGGCAGTGGTCCTGGCCCTCGGTGCCTGGGGAGTGTGGTGGGTGTGGAAGCGGCCGCTGGAGGTGTTCGCCATGATGGGGCGGCAGGCGCTCAAGAGCGCCGGGTTGCAGCGAGTCGAGGTCGCAGCGCCGTGCGGTACGCAGTCGGTGTGGGTCGGCGGCACGGGCTCGACCGTCGTTCTCCTGCACGGGGCCGGCGATTCGGCGGCCACCTGGTCGCAGGTTGTGCCCAAGCTCGTGGCCGAGCACCGGCTCATCGCCCCAGACCTCGCGGGCCACGGGCGGAGCGAGCCGTCGTCCGGTCCGATCGACGTCAAGATGGTGCTCGAAGGGGTCGAGGCGGCCCTCGATCAGCTCGCGCCGGGCGAGCCGGTGACGCTGGTGGGCAACTCGCTCGGCGGCTGGGTGGCGATGCTCGTCGCCCGCCGCCATCCCGAGCGCGTGGCCGCCGTCGTGTGCGTCAACGGAGGCGCGATCACCGGCCACAACGAGGATGCCAGGGTGCTGCCCAGAAGCCGGGAGGAGGCGCGCGAGGCGGTCCGGCAAACGCGCGACGGAGCGAGCGCGCCGGTCCCCGACTTCGTGCTCGACGCCATCGTGCGTGAGGCGCAGCACGGTCCCCTCGGGCGCTTTGCCGCCTCGGCCGCGAGCATGCAGGAGTGGGTGCTGGACGGGCGGCTCGGCGAGCTCGAGCCCCCGGTGCACCTCGTCTGGGGCGAGTCGGATCGGGTCATGCCGCTCGACTACGCCCGCCGCATGCAGGCGGAGCTGCCATCCGCCACCTTGGTGACGATCGAGAGGTGCGGCCACGTCCCCCAGGTCGAGTGCCCCGCGAGGTTGCTCGCCGCCCTGCAGGGCGCGCTCGGGGAGAAGCGGTGAACGGCGGGCGAACGGAACGGGGCCGTGTTGCACGGTGACGTCCTCGGCGAGCGGGCGCGGCTGTCCCCGGACAAGACCGCGTTGGTTTTCGTCCCCACCGGGGAGCGCTTCACCTACAGGCAGCTCGACGAGCGGGCGCGGGCCTGTGCGGCCGGCTGGCAGGAGGTCCTCGGCCTCGCCAAGGGCGATCGCATCGGCCTGCTGGCCAACAACCGCCCCGAGTTCATCGATTGTTTCTTCGCCGCTGCCAAGTCCGGAGTAGTCCTGGTGCCGCTCGGTACCAAGCTCACCACCCACGAGCTCGCTTTCATCGTCCGCGACTCCGGCCTGAAGGCGCTGCTGTACGACGCCGTCTTTGCCGATGCCGTCGCCACCCTCCGCCCCCTCGTCGCCCTCGACCGCTGCGTCTGCCTCGACCGCTCCCGGTCTTGCTCGGAGCCCGGACCGCGGACCCTGGACCCCAGCCCCTCGGCTGAGCCGACACGCCCCTGCGCCGCCCACGGTCCGGACGATCTTCTCTGCCTCCTCTACACCTCCGGCACCACCGGCAAGCCGAAAGGAGTGATGATCCCGCACCGCATGGTGGCGTGGAACGCCTACAACACGGTGATCGGTTGGCAGCTTCGCGAGGACGACGTGTCGCCGATCTTCACGCCGCTGTACCACGCTGGGGGGCTGGGGGCGTTTCTGCTGCCGATCTTCGCCATCGGCGGCACGATCGTGCTCCACGCCGGCTTCGACCCGGCCGAGATCTGGGAGACGTTCGAGCGCGAGCGCTGCACCGTCGCGCTCGGCGTGCCGACGATTTGGAAGCTCCTCATGGAGGCGCCGGAGTTCACCACCGTCGATCTCTCGGGGGTGCGCTGGCTGATCTCCGGCGGGGCACCGTTGCCGCTGTACATCATCGAGGGGTACCAGGCGCGGGGCGTGGTCTTCCGCCAGGGGTACGGCCTCACCGAGGTGGGTGTCAACTGCTTCGCCATGAGCAACGAGGACTCGGTGCGCAAGAAGGGCTCGATCGGCCGTCCGCTGCCGTTCACGCAGGCGAAGGTCGTCGACGCGGCGGGACGCGATGTGCCGGACGGCGAGGTGGGGGAGTTGTGGCTGCGCGGGCCGCATGTGTGCCTTGGCTACTGGAACGACCCCGAAGCCACGGCGGCGGCGCTCGATGCCGACGGCTGGTTCCATACCGGCGACTCGGCGCGCCGGGACGACGAGGGGTTTTTCTACATCGCCGGACGAACCAAAGACATGCTCATTTCGGGTGGGGTCAACGTCTACCCGGCGGAGATCGAGGGCGAGCTGCTCCTGCACCCGCAGGTCGCGGACGCGGCGGTGGTGGGCATCCCGCACGAGACCTGGGGCGAGGTGGGGGTCGCGTTCGTGGTCCCGCGCGGCGGAGCGCCCTCGCCCGACGAGCTGGCGGCGTTCCTCGCCACCCGCCTCGCCCGCTACAAGCTGCCCAAGCAGTACGTCTTCGTCGAGACGCTCCCGCGCACCGCGTACGGCAAGGTCGTCAAGGGCGCTCTCCGCGACACCTACCTGCGAGCCCGGGCAGGAACCCGTTCATCGGCCGGGCGGGAGGGCGCGTGATCCTCACTCACCGCGTCGACGGCGAGGGACCGCCCCTGGTGCTGCTCAACGGCGGCCTGATGAGCTTCTCCGGATGGGATCTGATCGCTGCCGAGCTCGCTGGCCGGTTTGCCGTGGTGCGGTGCGACTTCTCCGGGCAGCTCCGTTCGCCCGGGCCGGCGCACGTGTCACTTGAGCGGCACGCCGACGACGTGGTCGCCCTGCTCGACCACCTTGGCTGCGAGCGCGCAGCGGTCGTGGGGACCTCGTTCGGGGCGCAGGTGGGGCTGGTGCTGGCTGCACGACACCCCGAGCGGGTGTCGGCGCTCGTGGCCGCCACCGCCGCCGAGATGGCGACGCCCGAGTTCGTGCACGGCGTCCGGGCGCTGCGCGAGGCGAGCCTGCTGGCGGCCCACGCCGGCGACCCGTCGCGACTCGCCGTCCTGCTCTCGCCGCTGTTTTACTCCGAGGCGTTCGTGCGGGAGCACGGCGCCGAGATGGCGCGCCGCAGCGAGGGGCTGTGGGCGATGCCCGCCGTGTGGTTCGAAGGGGTCGCCGGCCTGCTCGAGGCGCTCGAGACAATGGACCTCCGCCCGCTACTCAGCCGCATCGCCTGCCCGACGTTGGTCATCGCTGCCGAGCAGGATCTCGTGTTTCCGCCGGAGCGCGGGAAGGCGCTCGCCGAGGCGATCGCCGGTGCCCGCTTCGAGCTCGTCCCCGCCTCGGGGCACGTGCTCGTCGTCGAGCACCCGACGATCTTCGTGTCGCTCGTGCTCGGCTTTTTGGGCGAGGTGCTGGCACGCCGAGTACCGCCCAACTCGCCCAGTACGAGCCGGATCAGCCGCTCCACCAAGGAACGAGAAGGAGACCACCAGTGAGCCACAAGCGCATCTACATCGCTGCGTACCACCAGTCGAAGTTCGGCAAGCTCGGCGCCATGACCATCCCGCAGGTGGTGGCGGCCGCGGTCACCGAGACCTGCGCTGCCGCCGACGCCGACCCGGCCGTCGTGGACGTCGCCTCGGTCGGTGCCATCCTGACCAACTCGCTCAACGAGCAGGGGCTGCTCGCCGGGCTCGTGGCGGGAGTGCCCGGAATGGAGTCGAAACCCATCGAGGCGGTAGAAAACGCCTGCGCCACCGGCGGGCAGGCGATCATCTCGGTCGTCCACAAGCTGCTGCTCGGCTACGGCGACGTCGGCCTCGCCGTCGGTTTCGAGAAGATGCGCGATGCCGAGGGGAAGATGGACGGCAAGCTCATCGGCAAGGTATTGGGGTTTTTCTCGCACCCCGACGAGCGGGTGGGCAAGACCTACGTCTTCCCGCACCTGTTCGCCGAGGTGATGGCCGAGTACATGCGCGTGCACGGCGTGTCCGAAGCGCACCTGGCGCAGATCGCCGTCAACGAGTACGCCAACGCGAAGTACAACCCGTACGCGCAGATGCAGAAGGTGCAGATCACCCTCGAGCAGGCCATGACCGTCGACGACCGCAACCGCTACCTGGTCGAGGGGTTGCCGATGAAAACGTACGACTGCTCGCAGATCTCCGACGGGTACGCGGGGCTGCTGCTCGCCACCGAGGAGGGGCTCGCGAAGCTCGGGATCGCGAAGCGCGACACCGTCGAGCTCGTCGGCTGGGGGCAAGCCACCGACCCACTCACCAAGGGCACCCGCGACCCGCTGCGGCCGGCTGGCGCCTACCGGGCGATGAACGAGGCGTACCGCCGCGCCGGCGTCACTCCGGCCGAGGTCAACGTCGCCGAGATCCACGACTGCTTCACGGTCATGGCGGCGATCGGTACCGAGGTGCTCGGCAAGGCCGAGGTCGGGCGTGGCGCCCGGTACTGGGTCGACGGCAAGGCCGACGCGAAAGGCGAGTGCGGGATCAACACCTCGGGGGGGCTCATCGCCAAGGGGCACCCGATCGGTGCCACCGGGGTGGCGATGGTGGGGTGGGCGGCATGGCAGCTTCTCGGCAAGGTGCCGGCCGAGCTGCAGGTCCCGAGCCCGCGCGCTGCCGCGACGTTCAACATCGGCGGCCCGATTTGCGCCTCGGTCTGCACGGTGCTGCGGGCCGGGTAGGGGGCAAGGAGCGCTCGCGTGTCCGGTCTCGGACCGCACGGCCGAGCCTCGAGGTGGTTCGAGCGGCCCGCACAGCTGGCAGGGACCAGGACCACGACGGGGACCGAAGCCGAGCCGAGGTCGAGACCGACGATGAGGAGTTGAGCGAAGGAGGAGAGCATGGGAAGTCAGCCGACAGAGCCGACGCAGCAGGGTTTCGTCATGCTCGACGGGCACCGCATCCACTGGGAACGGTTCGGGAGTGGTGACCGCGAGACCGTGTGCCTGCTCAACGGTCTCGCCATGCACACGCGGGCCTGGTACGGGCTGCTGCCCCTCGTCCACCCCGAGTTCGACGTGGTGCTGTACGACTACCTCGGGCAGGGTGCCTCCGACACACCGGACGAGCCGTACTCGATCGCGCGCCTCGCCGACGCTCTGGCGCTCGTCGCCGACGAGCTGGGGATCAGCAAGCTGCACGTCATGGGCATCTCGTACGGCGGCTTCGTAGCGCTCGAGTTCGCGCGCCAGCATCGGCATCGCCTGCATACCCTCACGCTCTCGGGGATCTTCCTCTTCCCTGAGGAGCTGTTCGAGATGTACGAAGCGATGTCGTTGCGGTTCTACCGTCTGGGGCCGGAGCATTTCGGGCTGTACACGCACTACCTGTACGAGAAGATCTTCGGCGAGGCGTTCGTGCGCAAGGTCGGCCGCGACGGGCTCGAGCCGATGCGAGCGCGCTTCGAGGAGCGCTTCCGCGACCAGATTCACTGCCTGGTCCGGCTCACCGAGGCGCAGGACCCGCACTTCGCCGCCGTTGAGGAACGGTTGCCGCAGTACCGCGCCGTCACCGTGCCGGTGCTCGTCATGCCCGGCGAGCAGGACCGCACCATCCCGCTGTGGCAGCAACGCAAGCTCCTCGACGTCTTTCCCGACTCGCGCTGGCTTGCCATCCCGGAGTGCGGCCACGTGGCATACCTCGAGCAGCCGCAGCTTTATTTCGGCCACCTCGTGGCGTTCATGCGCGCCCGCTCGACGGCGTTCTGACAGCGGTCGCAGGTCGGGTAGCCGCTGACGTCGCGGGCGGAACGCTGCTTGCCGTTCGGGCGCATCAGGTCATGGCGCCCGTTGCCGTGCCGGTTCAGGTCGAGCCCGGCGCCGTCCAGCAGCCCGAAATGCCGCGACTTGCAGGCCGTCCCCGGCTGGTGAGCACGCCGAGGGTCGCTGAGCAAGACGCTGACGACGCAAGCGGTCTTGAGGACGAGGCGAGTCGAGAGGTGCTGGCTGCTCCAGGCTGGATGCCCGGGCCCGCCGTAGTGGCGGTGTCGATGGGTGAAACACGGGCATTGACACGGCGGTCAATTGGAGCTCTAATGCCGGCGATGGCGTACCTGCGGTCCGGTTCCGAGTGGTGGTGGCGCTCCTGACATAGTCGGGGAGCCTCGCTCGTGATCTGACCCACGCCTGAACCCGCTTGCTGAGCGACGCGTCCCCGATTTCGGGGACGTTTTCGTTTTTCGGCGGTTTCGGGAGGTGGGTGGTGTTCGAGCGGATGAGCTGCGATCAGTTCGAACGGCAGGCGGCGACCGGGAGGCGCGTGGCGGTCTTTCGGCACGTGGTGGCGGACCTGCTGACGCCAGTTGCGGCGTTCGGGGCGCTGAACCAGCCCGGGGCCAGCGCGTTCCTGTTGGAGTCGAGCGACGGGGCACGAGACGTCGGACGGTACTCGTTTTTGGGGTTCGAGCCGTCACTGCGGGTGGTGAGCTTGGGACGCCGCGCCGAGCTTTGGTCCGGCGCGGAGCGGCTCGATGCCGACGCGGACGTGCTCGTGGTGCTGCGTCGGGTGCTTGCCCGGCAGCAGGTCGCGCCGGGCCCCGAGCTGCCGCCGCTGGTGGGTGGGGCGGTAGGCACGCTCGCCTACGACGCGGTGCGCCTGTGGGAGCGGCTCCCGGACCGGCACGCGGGCGAGGTCGCGCTACCGGAGGTGGAGTTCTCGTTTTTCGACACCGTGGTCGCGTTCGACCACCTACGGCACACCGCGACGATCAGCCACGTGGTGGAGCCGGGAGCCCGGCCGCGGGAGGCGTTCGGCAGGGCCATGGAGAAGGTCGACCAGATCGCGGCGCTGCTCGCCGCCACGAGCCCACAGCCGTTTGCGGCCGAGGGGTGTGCGGCGGCCGAGGTCGAGACCGATCTCGACGACGCCACCTACGAGCGCCTCGTTCGCCGGGCCAAGGAGTACATCCTCGCCGGCGACATCTTTCAGGTCGTGCTGTCGCGCTGCTTCAAGGTGCCGTGCCCGGCCGCGCCGTTCGCTGTCTACCGGGCGCTGCGCATGGTCAACCCTTCGCCGTTCATGTTCTACCTGCAGCACGACGGGCGCGCGGTGGCGGGCTCCTCCCCGGAACGTCTGGTGCGCGCCCACGGGAGGCGGGTGGAGACGATGCCGATCGCCGGTACCCGCCCGCGCGGTTCGGGGGCCGACGATGCCCGCCTGGAGGCGGAGCTTCGGGCCGACGCCAAAGAGCGCGCCGAGCATACGATGCTGGTCGATCTGGCACGCAACGACCTGGGGATCGTCGCCGAGCCGGGCTCGGTGGCAGTGGAAGAGTTCGCGGCGGTGCAACGGCTGTCGCGAGTCATGCACCTGACGAGCCGGGTCGCCGGCAGGTTGCGCCCGGACCGCGACGGGCTCGACGCACTGCGCGCGGCGCTCCCAGCAGGAACGCTCACCGGCGCACCCAAGATCCGCGCCATGGAAATCATCGACGAGCTCGAGACCTCGCGGCGGGGGCTGTACGGGGGGGCCGTGGGGTACCTCGACGGCTCGGGGCAGACCGATAGCTGTATCGCGATCAGGATGGCGGAGATCACCGGCGGCGTGGCAACGGTGCGCGCTGGGGCGGGGATCGTGCACGACTCGCAGCCGGCGGCGGAGGCGGCGGAAGCGCGGCACAAGGCGCAGGCGGTGCTCGAAGCGGTGCGGCTCGCCGTGGAGGGCCTGTAAGATGCTGTTGCTGATCGATAACTACGATAGCTTCACCTACAACCTGGTACAGGCGCTGGCCCCGCACGTGGAGCGACTCGAGGTGGTGCGCAACGACGCCCACACGGTGGCCGAGATCGAGGCGATGAGGCCGTCGGCGGTCGTGCTCTCGCCCGGGCCGTGCACACCGGCGGAGGCGGGGATCTGCGTCGAGCTGGTGCGGACGCTGGGCCCGTCGGTACCGATCCTCGGCGTGTGCCTGGGCCATCAGGCAATCGGGGCGGCATTCGGGGGCGTCGTCAGGCGTGCGCCCGAGGTGGTCCACGGCAAGAGCTCACCGGTGTTCCACCGCCGCCAGGGGCTGTTCAGCGGGATGCCGCTGCCGTTTCCAGCCGGGCGGTACCACTCGCTCGCCGTCGAGCGGGAGACGCTGCCGCCCGAGCTCGTGGTCGAGGCGGACACGCCCGACGGCGTGGTGATGGCGATCCGCCACGCCGTTCACCGCGTGTGGGGCGTGCAGTTCCACCCGGAGTCGATTCTCACACCCGACGGTCCGCGCCTGCTCACCAACTTCCTCGCTTTGGCCCGAGCCACGTGAGGCGCAGACCAATGCTCCGGTGTGGTTCGACCCGACCGTCGATAGCCGAAAGCCGAGGGTGTCGGACCGCCCGACTCGCGGCTCGCCTCTGGGCCGGGCTTCCCACCTTCGACCTTCGAACACCGACCTTCGACCCAACAGGGAGGGGGCCATGTTGAACGAGTATCTCGACAAGCTGATGCAACGGATCGACCTCACGCGCGTCGAGGCGGAGGAGGTGGCGGAGCGGGCCGTGGACGGGGCCGACCCGCACCAGGTAGCGGCGCTGCTGGCGCTGCTACGGGCCAAGGGGGAGACGGCAGAGGAGGTGAGCGGGATGGCTGCAGCGCTGCAGCGGCGCGCGCGGCGGATGGCGGCTGGCGATGACCTCGTCGACACCTGCGGCACCGGTGGAGATGGCGCCCACTCGATCAACATCTCGACAGGGGCGGCGATCCTCGCTGCGGCGTGCGGGCTGCGGGTGGCCAAGCACGGCAACCGCTCGGTGTCGAGTCGCTGCGGTTCGGCCGACGTGCTGGAGGCGCTCGGAGTGGCGATCGACCTCCCGCCTGGGGCTGTGACGCGTTGCCTGAACGAGGTGGGGATCGCCTTCCTGTTCGCGCCGTCGTACCACCCGGCGTTGAGGATCCTGGCGCCGGTGCGGCGGGGGCTCGCGATACGCACCGTCCTCAACCTGCTGGGACCGCTGCTCAACCCGGCCGGGACGCGGCGACAGGTGCTGGGTGTGGCGCACCCCCGCCTGGTGCCGCTGCTCGCCGAGGCGCTACAGCGCCTGGGCGCGGAGCACGCGCTGGTCGTGCACGCCGGGGGGATGGACGAGCTCACCCCGACGGCAGTGGCGGAGTGCCTCGAGGTGCGGCCGGACGGAGTGCGGGAGCTACGGCTCGACCCGATTGAGCTCGGTGTGCCGCCCTGCCGACCGGAGGAGCTGACCGGTGGCGAGCCGGCCGAGAACGCGCTCCGTCTGCGGCGGGCGCTCGAGGGCGAGGCGGGAGCGGTGAGCGACGCGATTGCACTCAACGCCGGCGCTGCGCTGTACGTGGCGGGGAGGTCGCGCTCGGTGCGAGCCGGTGTCGAAGCAGCACGCGAGACGCTGGCCGCGGGCGGCGCAGCGGCGACGCTCGACCGCTGGATCGCCCGCTCCCGGGCGCTGGCGGCGGAGGCGGCGTGAGCTGGCTGGAAGCCATCCTGGGTTGTGCTCCCGGGCGCATCGCCGCGCTGCGAACCGCGGATGGGACCGATCCCGCCCACCCGCTCGCGGCTCGCCTCGCAGCGCCCCCGCTCGAACCCTCGCGCGCCTTCGAGCGCGCCTTGCGTGGCCAGCGGCTCGCGGTCATCGCCGAAATCAAGCGACGGTCGCCCTCGGCTGGCGTGATCGCCTCCATCCCGGATCCGGCGCCGCTCGCCCGGCTGTACGCCGCTGGTGGTGCCGCCGCGGTCTCGGTGCTCACCGACCCTGACCACTTCGGCGGCTCACTCGCGGACCTCGACGCGGTCGTCCGAGCGGTGCGCCTCCCGGTGCTGCGCAAGGATTTTCTGCTCGACCCGCTGCAGCTCGCCGAGGCGGCCGTGGCTGGCGCCACGGCGGCGCTTTTGATCGTCGCCGCGCTCGGGGCGCGAACCGCCGAGATGCTGGCCGCCTGTGAGCGGCTGGGTCTCGAAGCGCTGGTCGAGGCACACGACGAGGGAGAAATCGAGCAGGCGCTCGCGGCCGGGGCGCGGGTGGTCGGCGTCAACAGCCGCAACCTGCGGACGTTCGAGGTGGACCTGGGGGTCGCTGCTCGGTTACGCCGCGAGATCCCTCCCGGGGTCGTGGCGGTGGCGGAGTCGGGGATACGCTCGCCAGCCGATGCGCGATGGATGCGCGACGCTGGGTACGACGCTGTGCTGGTGGGTGGGGCGTTGGTGGCGAACGTCGATCCTGCCGGGCTGGTTGCCGGGCTCGTGGGTGGGTGATGTCGACGCTGGTCAAGATCTGCGGGGTGACCACGCCCGGCGACGCGGCGCTCGCGGCCGCGGCCGGCGCCGACCTCGTGGGCTTCGTGCTTCACCCCGGGGCGCGGCGCGGCGTGACGGTCGGACAGGCGGCTGACATCGTGACGGCGGTGCGCGATGCCGGTGCCGAGCCGGTCGCGGTGTTCGTCGACCAAGGTCCGGTCGAGATCGAGACACTGGCGGAGAGCCTCGGGCTCGGCGTGGTGCAGCTTCACGGCCCGCCGGCAAAGGCGGCGCGGTACGAGCTGCCGGCCGGGCTCGCCCGGATCGTCGCCGTCGAGGTTGGGCCCGACGGGGTCGTCGAGGTGCCGGCCGGGCTCGACCCGGGGCGCGACCTGGTGCTGTGCGACGGGCCGGGAGGTGGGGCCGGAGTGCGTCTCGATTGGGCGCGCTTGCGGCCGCCTGCCGGCATATCGTGGCTGTTGGCCGGCGGCCTCGACGTCGACAACCTGACCGCGGCGCTCGGTTTGCGGCCGGCCGGCGTCGACGTGTCGAGCGGCGTGTGCGGGCCCGATCCGCGGCGCAAAGACGCCGCGCGGGTGCGGGCGTTCGTGCAGAAAGTGAGGGCGTTCGATGCTGAGCATGCTCGAGGCGGGGATGCGGTCGGGGTGGTGGGGGCGGTACGGGGGGGTGTTCATGCCCGAGGTGTTGCTGGAGCCGCTCGCCGAGCTCCAGCGCGGGTGGGAGCAGGCGTGGGGCGACGACGCGTTCCGCGCTGAGCTGCGCCGCGACCTCGCAGAGTACGGAGGCCGACCGACGCCGCTCACCTCGGTGCCGCGCCTGGCCGCGGCGGTCGGGGCACGGTTCGAGGTGGCGCTCAAGCGCGAGGACCTGCTACATACCGGCGCACACAAGCTCAACAACGCACTCGGACAGTGCCTGCTGGCGGCCCGCCTCGGCAAGCGTCGGATCATCGCCGAGACCGGCGCCGGCCAACACGGCGTCGCCACGGCCACCGCCTGCGCCCGGTTGGGGCTTGCCTGCGACGTCTACATGGGCGAGGTGGACATGCACCGCCAGCGCCCCAACGTCGACCGCATGCGCTTGCTCGGTGCCCGCGTCGTGCCGGTGGCGTCGGGTTCGCGCACCCTCAAGGACGCGGTCAACGAGGCGCTGCGCGATTGGTCGTCGAGCTTCGTCGACAGCCACTACTGCCTGGGCTCGGCGCTCGGGCCGCACCCGTACCCGGCGATGGTGGTGTCGTTCCAGGCGGTGATCGGGGAGGAGACCCGGGCCCAGGCGCTCGCGTTGTGGGGACGGCTGCCGGGCGCGGTGGTGGCCTGCGTGGGGGGAGGCTCGAACGCGGGCGGGATCTTCGCGGCGTTCGTGGGCGACGCCGCTGTTCGGCTGGTGGGTGTCGAGGCGGGAGGCCGTTCGCGCGAGCCGGGCGAGCACGCGGCGCGCTTTCAGGACGGCGTGCCAGGGGTGCTGCACGGCGCGTACACGTACCTCTTGCAAGACACCGATGGGCAGGTGCGTCCAACCCACTCGGTCGCGGCTGGGCTCGACTACCCGGCGGTGTCTCCGGTGCTGGCGATGCTGCGCGACGGGGGACGGGTGGAGCCAGCCGCGGCTGGCGACGCGGCGGCGGTGGCGGCGTTGCGGCAGCTGGCAGCGACGGAAGGGATCGTGGCGGCGCTCGAGTCGGCGCACGCCCTCGCGCACCTGCCGGTGCTGGCGCGGGAGGGCGTCGAGGGGCCGCTGGTCGTGTGCCTCTCGGGCCGGGGCGACAAGGATCTCGAGCAGCTCGCCCTGGAGGTCGCATGAGCCGGATCGAGGCGCTGTTCGCAGGCGGCCGGAAGGTGTTCGTCGGCTTCCTCACGGTTGGGGACGGGGGGCTCGAGCGCACGCTCGAGTCGGCGCTGGCGCTGGTCGACGGCGGGGTGGATCTGCTCGAGCTCGGCGTGCCGCATTCCGATCCGGTGGCTGACGGGCCGGTTATCCAGCGGGCCGCGGAGCGGGCGTTGGCCGTGGGTACCCGGCCCGTCGACGCCCTGCACCTGGCTGAGCGGCTGCGCGCCCGCTGTGCGACGCCGCTGCTGCTGTTCTCGTACTACAACCCCTTGCGGGCGGGAGGCGCCCGGTTCCTCCAACGGGCCGCGGATGCCGGGTGCAACGCCGTGCTGGCCGTCGACCTGCCGCCCGAGAATGCGGCCGAGCACTTGACGGCCGCCCGTGAGGCCGGGCTCGACACACCGTTCATCGTCGCCCCGACGACGCCCCCAACGCGGCTTTCGGTGCTCGCCGAGGTGTGTAGCGGCTTCGCGTACTGCGTGACACGCCCGGGGACGACCGGCGTGCGGGCCGCGCTGCCCAAGGAGTTCCCCGAGCATATGAGGCGGTTGCGCGGGGTGTTGCCACAGCCGCTCGTGGCCGGGTTCGGGATCGCCGACCGCGCGAGTGCGGCCCAGGCGCTGGCGGTAGCCGACGGCTTCGTCGTCGGCTCGGCGTTCGTCGCTGCGCTCGAGCAGGGCGCGACCCCGACGGAGCTGGCAACCCTGGCCCGTCGCCTCGACCCACGCGGCAGGAACGGCTTTTCCTCATGACCCACGCTTTCTGGTCCCGACCGGGCGGGCGCGGGGAGCTCGACGAGCAGGACCACGTCCGGGTCCACGACCAGGTCCAGCTTCGATGGGCGGGCAGAGGAGGGGGGAGGGCGGCTGGCCCTGTGGGGGCAGCGGGGGAGAACTCTCGACTCCCGGCTTTCGACCGGGTGGCCGGAAGGGAGGTACGTCGTGATTCTCGTCATGAAGCCTGAAGCACACATGGACGATGCGTTGGCGCTGCGGACGCGCCTGGGGTGGATGGGGCTCGAGGTGGGCCCGGTGGTGCCCCACGACGGGCGGCTGTCGCTCGCCATCGTGGGCCGATTCGAGGGCGTGCAGTGGGAGGCGCTCACCGCGTTGCCGCGGGTCGAGCGGGTGGTACCGTTCACCCGCCCGTTCAAGCTGGCGGGGCGCGAGCTCAACACCGAGCGGGCCGTGGTCGAGGTCGGTGGCGTGACGATCGGCGGCGGCGGCCTGGTCGTGATGGCCGGTCCGTGCAGCGTCGAGTCCGAGGAGCAGATCCACGACGCGGCAGCGCTGGTGGCCGCGGCCGGCGCGACGATGCTGCGCGGTGGGGCGTTCAAGCCACGTACCTCGCCGTACGATTTCCAGGGGCTCGGCGAGGAGGGGCTGCGGATGCTGTGCGACGCAGGGCGGGCGCACGGGCTGCCGGTGGTCTCCGAGATCATGGACCTCGACCATCTCGATCTGATGTGCCAGTACTGCGACATGCTCCAGGTGGGCGCCCGCAACATGCAGAGCTTCTCGCTCCTCAAAGGCCTCGGCCGCATCGACAAGCCGGTGCTGCTCAAGCGCGGGCTGTCGGCGACCTATCAGGAGCTGCTGATGTCGGCGGAGTACATCCTGGCCGGCGGCAACCACCGGATCGTGCTGTGCGAGCGTGGGATCCGCACCTTCGAGACGTTCTCACGCAACACCTTGGACCTGGCGGCGGTACCGATCCTCAAGGAGCTATCGCACCTGCCGGTGATCGTCGATCCCAGCCACGGAACCGGCCTGCGCCGCATGGTGACGCCGATGGCGCGCGCCGCGGTGGCTGCCGGCGCCGACGGGCTCATGATCGAGGTGCACCCGGATCCCGACCGGGCGCTCTCCGATGGCCAGCAGACGCTCACGCCCGGCCAGTTCGCGGAGCTCATGGCGAGCCTGCGCATCATCGGCCCCGCGGTGGGTGTGGCGGTCGCTCCCGTTCGTCCGACCGATCGAAGTGGGGGTGCGTCGACGCCAACGCAAAGCCTGATCGTGGACGTGTCCTGATCCTGGATCGTGCTCGGAAGCCGTCCAGACCCACGTCAACGGCCACGGTGAGGCACGGCGTGTGGCAGCCTCCGCTCGGGTCTCCTCAGGGCACACACGATCGAGGAATGGGAGGAACGGGGAGCGGCTGGTGATTGGCTTCTGGTCCTCGTGACGACGCAGCCGGTGCTCGGAGGTGACGACTCGCCGGCAGGAGTGGAGCGAGAGAAAAAGAGCGTGCTCGACCGCGGCTGCCCGCCCTCGCAGGAGGAACCAACCGAGGTCGCCCGGCTCAGTCACCGCCCTCATCGCGCATCGCGTCCTCGTCGGTCGGCTCGGCCGCGGTCTCCAGGAATAGGTTCACGGCGGCGAGGAGCGCTTCCTTGCACTGCTTGCGCGAGGCGATGCGGCCGCTCTCCCCGAACCTTTGGTTGCGCCAGCGGGCGACCAGCCGCCGCTCGCGCTTGCCCAGCTCGACCGTGACCCGGATCTTCATGCGGTTCTCTACTTCTCGACCTTCTTGCCCCTGGCGTACAGCTTCGGGAGCCCCTTCTTGGCCATCTCCTCGACGGCGTCGTCGAGCCAGTTGAAGAACTTGCTGTCGGTGGTGGACCACGTGGTCCCACTCACCACGCGGTGGTGGAAGCCGGCCAGCACTTTGCCGGTGGCCGCCTCCACGAACCGCACGTCGATCGTGGTGTTGCCGGACCCCGCCCCGAACCCGACCAGCATCTTGGCGGCTGTGCTGCCGGTGCTGCAATCGACGACACGTCCCTCGACGATGATGTCACCCTTCTCGGTCGAGGCCTGGAGACGATCGCCGTAGGCCTTGGCGAAGGCGTCCTTGAGCGCGTCCTGCATCGCGGCGGTGATCATCTTGGCGAGCCGCTGGTCCTTCTCGTCCGGCTTGCTGCTGGGCGCGAACTGCGGTTCGGGCCAGGGTTTGAAGTGCAGGCTCCTGCCTTCGAGGTCGAAGTCGCCGGCCACCCACAGGTAGTCGATCTCATCGACCTCCTTGAAGACCGCTTCGGGGTCGAACCAGGAGACGTCCAGGCGGCCCTTGTCGAGCGTCTGCGCGGTCAGCGAAGTGGCCGAAGCCACGAGGAGAAAAGCCACCAGGGTCCACAGTCCGTGTCGTCGTGCCATGCGATCCTCCACCCGATCGGAGCCACCGCGGGAGTCTCGAGCTTCCCGCCGCCAGCTTACACCGGAAAGCCCTCGTTGGTCTGCGCGAGTGGCGGGCCAACCTCGGGAGCTTGGTTGCCGACCGAGGGGACGAGCGTCTCCGGGCTCGGGTGGCGCCGCCGACGTCGAGTGCCACGGCAGGCGGGACCGGTAGGGGCCGCGTGAGCAGATCGACGAGGAGGAGCTGCGGCGGCTGGGGCGCAGCATCAACCGCTGCCGGCCAACCGACCGACGATTCCGAGATGGCGCTGTTGCTGGCCCGCATGCTTGCAGAGCGGGGGCGGGATGATTCCGATGAAGCCAGAGAAGCGTACATCTTTTGGCTGGACTCCGCTTCCTTCGATTGCGGTTCGACCGACGCCGGAGGTCTGTCGGGTCGTCCCAATCCGGCCGGTCAGGCCAACGGCGCGATGAGCTCTCGAGGGCTGAGCACGACAACGTGAGGGGAGCACTCCCCACCCCGAACCGTTCGTGGGTGGTGGGATAATATGCCGCCTGGGCCGCACCTGCGGCGCGGCAGCGAGGCGGGAGGGCGACATGCGGCGGTTCGCGGTGATCGGGTTGGGACGGTTCGGCGCGCATCTGGCGGCGAGGCTGTACGAGCTCGGGCACGAGGTGCTGGCGGTCGACGCCGATCCGGCCGTGGTGCAGTCGGTGCACGGGAAGGTTTCGACTGCCGCCATCGTGGACGCTCGCGACAAGCAGCAGCTCCGCGCCCTCGGGCTGAAGGACTTCGACACCGTGATCATCTCGGTTGGTGACCACCTCGAGGCGTCGACACTGGCGGCGCTGTACTGCAAGGAGATGGAGCTGCAGGTTGTGGCTCGGGCGGTCAACGAGGACCATGGACGTATCCTCGACGCCCTGGGGGTCGACGAGGTCGTCTTCCCGGAGCACGACATGGCCATCCGCCTCGCCGAGCGACTCTCCTCCGGCAACCTCCTCGACTACATTCCGTTGGGCGAGGACTACTCGATCATGGAGCTCGCAGTTCCCGACTCCTTCGCCCACAAGACGCTCGCCGAGCTGAACGTGCGCGCGCGGTTCAACGTGCACGTGCTGGCCATCCAGGACGTCTTGACCGGGAAGGTGCTGATGGCGCCGGCAGCCGACCAGGTCCTGGAAGACACCAATGTGCTGGTGGTTCTCGGCCAGCGCAAGGACCTCGACCGGTTCCAGAAAATCGCCCGCTAGCGTCTACCGGAACCACGGCGCGAGGTATCGCAGCCAGAAGCGGAAGCTGCCGATGACGAGCAGGGTCGAGCCGATGGCGAGCAGGATTGCTCCGATCCCGATGATCACCCAGCGCTCGCTCCGGGGAGTGAGGAGCGAGCGCCCATGGTGGAGTGCCCACAGCAGCGGTGCGTACCAGGCCACGACCCCAGCGATGAGCGCGATGAGGATCCACAGCAGGCCCGGGTAGCCGTGGGCGCGGGCCGCCTCGACGAAGGCGAGACCGGCTGTGCACCACCAGAACCAATAGTGAAGGTTGCCGAGGCACACCACCATGCCGGTGAGGACGGCGCGGTACGCAGGGTAGCCCTCGAGGTGGGCGGCGCGCTCCGGATCCTTCGGGGCCGGCCGGTGCCGGAGCGAGGACCACCCTCCCCACAGCAGGGCGAACCCGCCCACGATCTCTACCGCTGGTAGGGCACCCAGCCGGCGCAGCACCGGCGCCGCGCCGCCGGCCAGCGCCATGAAGAGCACGACGTCCACCAAGAGGCAGCCGACCAGGAACCACACGGCGCGCGAGGTGCGCTGGGAGATCGCCAGGCGCGACAGGACGAGAGTGATCGGCCCCGGCACCACGACCGTGGCGAGCGAGACCGCGAACGCTGAAACGATGAGCGCCGGCAAGGAGAGAGGGACCGGGAACTCCACGTAGCTTCAGCCCAGCTTGTACCCGATCTTGCGCAGGAAGCCCACTCGTGCCCGGACGTCCTCTTCGCTTTCGACACCGCGCGGCGAGACACCGTCGATGACGCCGAGGATGCCGCGGCCCTGTGGGCTTTCCGCCACCACGACCTCGACCGGGTTGGCGGTCGCGCAGAAAACCCGGCAGACTTCCGGTACCGTCTTGATCGTGTTCAAGATGCTGAGCGGGAAGCCGTTTTCCATGAACACGAAAAAGCTGTGCCCCGCCGCGACCGCGAGAGCATTGCGCACCGCCAGGTCGATAAGGGTGTCGTCGTTGCCGGTGCGCCGCACCAGGGCCGGCCCCGACGACTCGCAAAAGGCAATGCCGAAGCGGAGGTGCGGGGCGGTCTGGACGATCGCCTCGTGGAGGTCCTCGACCGTCTTGATGAAGTGCGACTGCCCGAGGATGAGGTTGGTGGCTTCAGGCTTCTCGACAGGAATGGAAAGGATTTGCATGGAACCCTCCGCAATCGGATTACATGCCGCCCGCGGCGACGGTCGTGGCATCGGCCAGCGCCTTGGCCACGAGGGCGAGAAGGTCGTACGAGATGCGTTGGCGCTCGACGGCCAGCGGCAAGGCGGCGTCGCCCGCGGTTTCCTCCGGGGTGCGGCCGCGGATGACGAAGGCGGGGATACCGTATCTGATCGCGAGCGGCACGCCGGTGTGCTCCGACTCGATCTCCGGGTGAACGCGCGCAACCAAGCCGACCTCCTTGGCGGACCTGACGAACGCAGCGGGCAGGCGAGCAAGCTGCTTGGTGGCCTCGAGTCGGAGGTGACCGGCTCGGGTTCCTCGTTGCGGGATACCGACCGCGTCCACCTCGATCCAGGCCGCGACCTTTCCTTGTCGCTGCGCGAGCAGCGCCGCGGCGCCGGCCGCACCGTGGTAGCCACCGGCCAGAAAGGCGACGAGGACGGAGCTATGGCGCGCACGTCGGCTGAGCGCCCCGGCGACCTCCAGCACCGTCGCCACGCTGGCGGCGTTCTCGCTTGCCGATAACGCTCGCACCATCGACTCCTCGGCATCGCCGCGGACAGCGTCCCAGTGGGCAGCTACGACCACCGGCCAGCGTCGAGGGTCACGCCCCGGTAGCTCGATCACGACGTTCTGCCATTCCTGCTCGACGCCGGCGGGAGAGCGGTGGGTGAAGGGAACGATCTCGGCCTGTAGGGCGCGCCGCTCGGCTTCTTGGCGGAGGACCTCGACGACCGCGTGCGCCTCGGGGGCGAAGGCATACCGTGTCGTGACCGCGGGCGCGTGGCCGTTGGCATCGCCGGTCAGGCGGCCCACCGTTGCGGCGAGCCGTTCCCGTGCCGCTTTGCCGCCATCGGGGAGTGCTTGCTGAACCGCGGATGCCAGCCGGTTCTGCCCGTCATCTGCGGGCACGTGCGGGACCCAGCCCACGCCCCAGCTCAGGGGTAGAATCCGCTGGTCTCCGCCGGGTGTGTCGGCCGGCATCACTGCGATCGCGACGATCACCGCCTCTCCGCTCGCCAGGCGGGGTAGCTCGAGCCTGGCCAGCGTGCGGTCTCCGAACACCACGCTCAGCTCTCGGTCGGGACCACGTTCGCTCACCAGCACGGCACGGGCGCTCCACGCCGCCTCGGGATCGCCCTGCAGGGTGATCGGAAACGACCGCTCACCGCTGCCCTCGATGACCAGGTAGGCCATGCCGCCTGCCCCGACCTGCAGCAGGCCCGAGGATGGCCGCGAGGCCTGGGCTCGCGCCGCCACGAGCGGGCGAGGAGGATCGACCATGGCGAACCCGAAGCGCTTTCCGGCCAGACCAGAATCGTTCAGCCAGCAAGCCATGGCGAAGTCGCCGAGCAGATCGACGTTGCCGCTATTGGGCTCGGTCTGCTCGGCGAGCGCAGCGAGCGAAGGTCGGCTCTGAAGAGTGACCAGCGCCGAGTCGCCCAGCCGCTCACGCAGGTACTGGAGGAGCAGGACCGACCACCCCCTTTCGCTCCACGGGTCATGAGGGAGGTAGGTGCGCCCGAGCGAGTCGGCGTCGCCCCACAGCCAGCGGGGCGAGGTCTGTCCCAAGAAAAAGGGGATGTACGAGGCGATCCAACGCGCGGCTGACGGTGAGCTCGGGTGGCGGGCCAGGTGGAGCAGCCGATAGGCTGCCTCGGCCAAGGTCAGCTCATTGAGAGCCAACCGGTTGCCGCTGAAAAGGAAAGGGTGGTAGATGATCTCGCCGTGGTTGGAGTGCAGGCCCCGACGGTTGGCTTCGGCCTCGCTCAGCAGGTCGGTGGGGAAGACCGTGGCGTCGGGCGTCGGCGCCTCGCTGACGAGCAGCAGCAGTCGGCCGTTGCCGTCGCAATCGGGAAAGGCTCCGAAGACCGACTCGAGTCGGGTCATCACCTCGTCCTCGAACCGGCGGACCGTGGTGGCCAAGACCTCACGGTCGACGGCCGGAGAGTAGCCAAGCTGCTGGTAGACCGCGGTGCGGCGCCCGTCCAACACCAGTGTCGCCTCGACCTGAACCTGTGCCGGTTGCAACCCGGCTCCCGGTTCGGGGCGCCAGAAGGTGCGCGTCGCGGGTAACGATGTGGCTGCCGCGATCGCCAGTGGGAGCGCCAGGATCGCCATCGCCTTTCCCTCCGCCGTCCGACATGCGGGAGTGTAGGGTCATGCACTGGCAGATCGCAAGGCCGCTGTCAGGAAAAGGGGGGCGTCGATGCGCCGGGATGCCGGTGGTCGTTGCCGGGCCGGCTTCGGAGACGGCATCAGCACCGGCTCCGGTGGGGCGCGTGAGGTCACTGGCCATCTTCACGGCCGCGAGCGCCACCTGCCCCAGGGCGTCGCCGCGCTCTTGTCGCGCCTCCCACTCCATCACCGATCCGAGTGAGCGGCAAGGACCGCAGCCCCAGGATCACCGGCCACCGACCATTGCCCACCCAGCGCCGGGCCGGCCGGTCGCTCCCCGATTTGCTGGCGCCACATCGCGGAGTACAGCCCCTTCTGGGCGAGCAACTGGTCGTGGGTGCCAGATTCGACGACGGCGCCGCGCTCCAGCACGTGGATGACGTCGGCATGCAGGACGGTCGAGAGCCGGTGGGCAATGAGCACCGTGATCGCGTGCTCGTGTCGGGAGACGTCGCGAATGGTGGCGGTGATCTCCTGCTCGGTGAGGGAGTCGAGGGAGGATGTCGCCTCGTCGAAGATGAGCAGGCTCGGCCGCCGCAGCAGCGCCCGAGCGATCGACAGCCGCTGCCGCTCGCCACCGGAGACCTTCATCCCACCCTCGCCGATCACCGTGTCGAGGCCCTCGTCCGCGCGGGCGAGCAGCCCGTGGCAGGCCGCCTTCTCGAGCACCTTGACGAGCTCGCCGTCGCTTGCCCGCGGGTTGACGAACCGGAGGTTCTCGCGGATCGAGCCGGCGAAAAGCTGCGTCTCCTGTGTGACGAAGCCGATCTGTGCCCGCAGCGAGTCGAGGTCGACGGCGTCGTGCCGATGGCCGTCGTACAGCACCCGACCCACGGCCGGGCGGTACAGCCCGACCAGGAGCTTGACGAGCGTGGTCTTGCCGGATCCAGACGGACCGACGAACGCGACCGTCTGGCCCGTCCGGGCAACGAACGAGACGTCGGTCAGCGCTTTTGTGGTGGCCGACTGATGTTGGAAGGTGACGTGCTCGAAGGCGAGGTGCTCGAGGCGTCCGAGCCTGACCGCAGCCTCCGGACGCTCCTCCTTCGGCGTCGCCAGCAAGCGCTCGAAGTTGTTGAGCGAGGCCTCGGCCTCGCGGTAGGTGTTGATCACCGTTCCGAGCTCCTGGAGCGGTCCGAAGATAAAGAACGAGTAGATGTACAGTGCAAAGAACTGACCCACGGAGATGGTGTGTCGGAAGACGAGGTAGAGCATGATGAAGAGGATGGTCGTGCGGAGGAAGTTGACGGTGGTGCCCTGGACGAATGACAGCGAGCGCAAGTAGCGGACCTTCTTCAGCTCGAGCCCGACGATGCGCTCGGTGACGCCGTTCAGCCGATCGATCTCCTGGTGCGCCAGGCCGAGGCTCTTGACCAGCTCGATGTTGCGCAGCGACTCGGTGGTGGAGCCGGCGAGCGCTGTGGTCTCGGTGACGATTTGCTTTTGCATCCGCTTGATGCGGCGAGAGAGCAGGCTCGACAGCAAGCCGAGCAACGGCATGGTCGTCAGGTACAGCGGCACGATCAGCCAGTGCACGGAAAACGCGTAGACCGTCACGAACACCACGCCGACGATCGTGATGAACAGCACATTGATGCCGGCCTGCACGAGCTTCTCGATGTCGGCACGCGCCTTTTGCAGGACCCCGAGTGTCTCACCGGAGCGCTGGTCCTCGAACATCTGGTACGGCAGCTCGAGCGAGTGCGCGAGCCCGTCGCAGTACATGCGCGCGCCGAGGCGCTGGGTGATGACGTTGACGAAGTAGTCCTGGAAGTTCTTGGCCACGCGGGAGACAAACGCCACGCCCACGGCGGCGCCCAGCAGCACCGCGATCCCCTGCAGGAACTCGCGGGTCGTGTAGAGGTCGTACTGCGTCGCGTAGTTGTCGATGAGGTAGCGGAAGATGAGCGGATCCAGTAGGGAGAAGAGCTGGTTGGTGGCCGCTAACGCCAGCGCCAGCCCGACGAGCTTCCAGTACTCCCCCAGGTATCGCCAGAGAATCCGCACGCGCCCCTCCCGAGATCCAAGGCCGTTCCTGTGCGCCTCCATTGCCGGCGCTGGGAGGCATTCTCCGCTCTCCGGCACCGCGGCTCAAGCACCGTACACCGACCCTCGGACCTCATCCTCGTGCCCGCCCCAGCCCGCAACGCCGGCCGCCGACTACACCACCCCTTCCCTGACCATCAGCTCGGCGTTGAGCAGCGCGGCACCGGCAGCACCCCGGATCGTGTTGTGGACGAGCGCCACGAGCCGCACGTCGAGCAGCGGGCAAGGACGAATCTGGCCGATGCTCACCGTCATGCCGGCCCCGAGGCCCACGTGCAGCCGCGGTTGGGGAGCGAGCTCGTGGGTGAGCAGCGCGAGTGGCGCGGGCGGGGCCGAAGGTAGCGCCCGTACGTGCTCGGGCGCATGGAAGCGTTGCAACGCGGCCGCGACCCGCGCCGGCGTCGTGCGGCGCCCGAGCCGCACCGACATCGACAGCAGGTGGCCATCCACGATGGGGACGCGCGTTGTCTGGACACTGATCACGATCGGCGCCTCGATCACCCGCCCGTCGGCGAGCGAGCCCAGGATCTTGCACGGCTCGGAGGCGATCTTCTGCTCCTCGTTGGCGATGCCGGGGATGACGTTGCCCAGGATATCGAGCGCTGCCACGCCCGGGAAGCCGGCACCGGAGGCTGCCTGCAGCGTCGTCAGCTCGACCGCCTCGACACCGAAAGCATCCTGTAGAGGCTTGAGCACCAAAGCAAGGCCGGCGACGACGCAGTTGGGGTTGGTGACGAGCGAGCCCGACCACGGCTGTCGCCTCAGGAGCTGCAGATGGTCGGGGTTGACCTCGGGCACCACGAGTGGGACGACGGGGTCCAGCCGGTGGGCCGAGGCGTTCGACACCACCGCGCACCCTGCCGCGGTGAAGCGGGGCTCGATCGAACGTGCCGCTGCGGCGTCCAGCGCCGAGAGCACGAGGGCGCAGCCGCCCGGTTCAGCCGGTTCCACGGGCATGGCGGCGAGGTCGGGTGGCAGCGGCTCGGGCTCGAGCCAGTGCACCACCCGTCCGTATGGCTTGCCGACCGAGCGCTCCGAGGCCATCAGGCGGCGCACCTCGAACCATGGATGGCCGGCCAGGAGGCGGACGAGTTTCTGGCCAACGGTGCCGGTGGCCCCGAGGACGCCGACGGCGATCCGGCGGCTCATGGTCGTACCCCTACCGCCAGACCGTTCGGCGCGATCCCGAAGGCAGGCAGCGGAGCCAGCGACGCCCTGCCCCGGTCGTGCTCCCGGTCCTCCGTCCGACCGTGGACCAGCACGTCGTGGAGCCGGCTGACGACCCGACGCAGGTGGAATCCCCGGTGCAGCGAGAGCAGCGCGTGGCCGGACGGGCTCGCCAGCACGGCCATTGTGGGCAGCCGAAGGCGGTCCAAGAGGGCGGCGTGGCGGGCGACGGCGCCGCGTCCCTTGCCGGCCTCGTGCCTCACCACCCCGACGACGCAGAGGTCGGAGCCATCGATCGGCTCCGCCAACCCGGCCAGCGCTCGCGCCACAGCCGCCCCACCCTCGACCCCGGTGACCCCGATGGCGCGCCGCGCCGACCGGCAGCACCGGCCGACGACCGTGCCCGGCTGCTCGGCTTCGAAGGTGCAACGCACCGCGATCGGCACGCCAGCTCGCTCCGCCGGCTCCATCGTCTTGGGATGGAGTACCTTGCCGCCCAGTTCGGCGACCTCCCGGGCGACCGCGAAGGTCAGCGCCGGCAGGCGGACCGCATCCGGGACGATGCGTGGCGACGCCGACATCACTCCCGCCACGTCGGTCCAGATCTCGATGACCGAGGCGCCCGAGGCGGCGCCCAGGACAGCAGCCGAGTAGTCCGAGCCGCCGCGCCCGAGAGTGGTGACGCGGCCGTCTTCGGTGCCGCCGATGAACCCGGTCACGACGGGCACGACCCGCGTCGAGAGGTTTCCCAGCCAGCTCGCCACGCGCTGCCGGGTCGCTCGCTGGTCCACTGTGGCCTCGCCGAAGCTCGCATCGGTCACCACCAGGTCCGTCGCGTCGAAAGCCGCCGCCTCGAGGCCAGCAGCGCGCAGCGCCGCGACCATCACCGGCACCGAAAGCCGCTCGCCGCACGCCAGCACGGCGTCGTGCCAAGCGGGGCGCTGCTGGTTGCCGGGAGGTCGCGCCAGCAGCTCCTCGAGCTCGCCCAGCCGGTGAGCTACGGCCGCCTGCGCAGCTTCGAAGCCCGGGCCTCGGACCGCCTGCAGGCAGCCAAGGTGGTGTCTGGCGAGCGTCGCGACGAGGCCCTCGACCCGGCCATGGTCCGCCGCGCCGACCAGGGCGTCGGTGACGCCAGCCTGGGCCGACACCACCACCATGACCTGTTCCGACGCCGCCGCCCGTTCCACGATCCGGGTGACCTGCCCGAGGCTTGCCGCGTCGGCCACGGAGGTGCCTCCGAACTTCAGGACGCGCATGGGGCACCTCCCCTCCCTCGTGGTCGGAGGTCGCAGGTCGAAGGTCGAAAGTCGGAGGAACCCGTGGCTGCGTCGAGCGAGGGCTGTTCGGTCGTCCGAGGCAATCGGACGGCGCCTCCGACTCTCGACTTCCGGCGTCCGACTGGCTTGCTGCCAGGGCAGTCGGTCGCCGTGCGGAACTGAGTGACGAGAGCGGCGAGGGCGCCGGTCTCGATGAGGAATGCGTCGTGCCCGTGGGGCGAGTGCAGCCAGGCGAGGCGCGCCTTGGGCAGCCGCTCCGCCAGCTCCCACTGCTCCTCAGGCGGGTACAGCGCGTCGGAGTCGATGGCGACGACCAGCGTCGGCGGCTGGATAGCGCCCAGCGCCTCGGCGTAGCCACCGCGCCCGCGCCCGAGGTCGTGGCTGTCCATCGCCCGAGTCAGCGCCACGTAGCAGTTGGCGTCGAAGCGATCGACCAGCTTGTCGCCTTGGTGGCGGAGGTAGCGGACAACGGCGTAGTCGCCGGCCTGGGCGGTGCGGCCAAAACGCTGGGCGAAGCTCTCCCAGCTCCGGTAGGTGCACATCGCGAGCATGCGCGCTGCAGCCAGCCCAGCAGCCGGCGGTGTGCTCGGCCCGTACCAGCCGTCCTCCCAGAACGGGTCGGTCTCGATGGCGGCTCGCTGCGCTTCCGACAGCCCGATCGCCCACGCCGAGTGGCGCCCCGGCGCGGCGATCGAGACGATGGCATCCACGCGCGCGGGGAACGTCGCGGCCCATTCGAGCGCTTGCATGCCGCCGAGCGAGCCGCCGATGACCAGCCGCAGCCGGCGTACGTCCAGGGCTTCGAGCAGAAGCGCTTGCAGGTGCACCATGTCACGCACGGTGATGGGGGGAAAATCCGGGCCCCAGCGCCTCCGCTGCCCGGGCCGACGCGATGCCGGACCGGTGGTTCCGTAGCACGAGCCGAGCACGTTCGAGCAGACGACGAAGTCGCGGTCGGTGTCGAGCGCGCGGCCGGGGCCGAGCAACTGGCCCCACCAGGTGTCGACGTCGGCCGAACCGGTGAGGGCGTGGCAGACCAGCACGGCGTTGTCGCCCGCTGCAGCCAGCCGGCCCCATGTGCGGTAGGCGATCTCGACCCTCGGTAGCGTCGCTCCGCACTCGAGCTCAAACGGCTGGCCGAGCGTCAGGATGCGGGTCTCGCGCGAGATGTGGGCGAGGTGGCTCATGCCGCCCTCCCGGCGCTCTCGAGCGCCTGCGCGAAGTCGGCGATGATGTCCTCGATGTGCTCCAGTCCGACCGAGATCCTGATCAGATCCGGACCCACCCCCGAGGCCTCGAGCTGTTCGGGCGTGAGCTGCTGGTGCGTCGTCGAGGCCGGGTGGATGACGAGCGTGCGCGCGTCGCCGACATTGGCGAGGTGGGAGGCGAGCCGCACCGAGTCGATGAAGCGCCGGCCCGCTGGAAGCCCGCCTTTGACGCCGAACGCCAGCACGGCACCAGCGCCGTGGCGAAGGTAGGTGCGGGCGCGGCCAAACGATGGGTGCTCGGGTAGCCCCGGGTAGCTGACCCAAGCGACGGCCGGGTGGGTCCGCAGCCACCAGGCGAGCTTCGCCGCGTTGTCCACGTGGCGCTGCACCCGCAGCGAGAGCGTCTCGAGCCCTTGCAGCAGCAGGAAGGCGTTGAACGGCGACAGGCAGGGCCCGAGGTCGCGCAGCGCCTCGACCCGTACCCGCGTGGCGAAGGCGACGTTGCCGGATGGCGATGAGGGACCGAACGCCTCGCAGTAGCGAAGGCCGTGGTAAGCGGGCGAGGGCTCGCAGAACGAGGGGAAGCGGCCGGAGCTCCAGTCGAAGCGGCCGGAGTCGACGATGATCCCGCCGAGCGACGTGCCGTGGCCGCCGATCCACTTGGTGGCCGAGGCGACGACGATGTCGGCGCCCCACTCGATCGGCCGGCAGAGGTACCCGGCGCAGCCGAAAGTGTTGTCCACAACCAGCGGCACGGCATGGCGCCGGGCGATCGCCGCGAGTCCCTTGAAGTCGGGGATCGCGAACGACGGGTTGCCGATCGTCTCCACATACAGCGCCCGCGTGCGCTCGTCGACCAGCGCCTCGAAGGCGGCAGGATCGTCGCTGTCGACGAACCGTACCTCGATGCCGAGGCGCGGCAACGCGAGCTTGAGCTGGGTGGTGGTGCCGCCGTACAGGCGCGTGGACGCGACGAGGTTGTCGCCCACTTGGCAGAGGGTGGCAAGGCTCAGGAGCTGCGCCGCCTGGCCGCTCGAAGTGGCCACTGCGGCGACTCCTCCCTCGAGCGCGGCGAGCCGGTTTTCGAGGACCTCGACGGTGGGGTTGGAGATGCGGGAGTAAATGTGGCCGGGCCTGGTGAGCGCGAACAGCGACGCGCCGTGCTCGGCGCTCTCGAACTGGTAGGACGTCGTTTGAAAGATGGGGACGGCGCGGGCGCCGCAGCCGTCGGCGGCCTGCTGCCCGGCGTGGATCTGAAGGGTCTCAAACCTGAGTTGGTCGTATGCGGTGGCCATCGGGGAAGCTACCTTTCCGGCGTTTCGCCGAGTCCGGGGCGTGGGGGCGATCGGGGTTGACCGGAACGAAGCTGCGCATCGACATATGAGCGGTCCTCTCTGCCGGCTGTCTGCCGCCGGCGGGCAAAGCAAAAGGCCCGCAACGGTGTCCGTTGCGGGCCAGGGTGCGGTTTCGCTATGGCGTTCGGTCTATGCCGGTGCCGCAGGGCCGCTCCCTCCCCGCATGTGGCGCATGCACATGTTCATGCTGCGGGCGGTGAGGGTGAGGCGCTGCATCATCGCGGTGTCTTTTACCAGGCTTCCTGGTCCCGCGTCAAGCCTCCGGGTGGGTGAGCGCCAATTCGCGCATCAGCGCGAGCTGGGAGTCAACGGCTTTCGTGTCGGGGCGGGGCTTGAGACGGACGTACGTCCCGTCGGGCTGCAGGCATCGGGCTCGCACGTTGTCCGCCAGGTAGGTGCCGAGGACGTCATCGCGCAGGTGTCGCACCAGCTTGGGGTTTGCCACCGGGAACAGCACCTCGACGCGGCGGTCGATGTTGCGTGGCATGAGATCGGCCGAGCCGACGAAGACCTCCTCCTCGCCGCCGTTGGCGAAGTACAGGATGCGGCTGTGCTCGAGAAAGCGCCCGACGATCGAGGTCACCGTGATCGTCTCGCTCACTCCCGGAACGCCCGGTCGCAGGCAGCAGATACCACGTACCAAAAGGTCGATCCTCACCCCGGCTTGCGACGCCTCGTAGAGCAAACGGATGAGCTGCTTGTCGACCAGCGCGTTGACCTTGAAGATGAGGTGGCCTCCGCGCCCGGCGCGCTGGTGTTCGATCTCGCGGCGAATGAGCTCCTCCAGCCGGGTGCGGAGGTTGATCGGCGCCACCAGCAGCTTGCGGTAGGTGGTCCGTGCCGAGTAGCCGGTGAGGTAGTTGAAAAGGTCGGTGACGTCGGCACCGATCGCCTCGTCGCAGGTGAACATACCGATATCCGTGTAGAGCTGCGCCGTGGTCGGGTTGTAGTTGCCGGTCGCGAGGTGCACGTAGCGCCGGATCGACTCGCCCTCCCGGCGCACCACCAGTGCCACCTTGGAGTGGGTCTTGAGCCCCACCAGACCGTAGACCACGTGCACGCCGTCCGCCTCCAGCGCCCGGGCCCACTCGATGTTGGACTCCTCGTCGAAGCGCGCTTTGAGCTCGACCAGCACCGCCACCTGCTTGTGGTTCTCGTTCGCGTCGAGCAGGCTCTGCACGACGGGCGAGTTGCGCCCAACTCGGTAGAGCGTCATCTTCATCGCCAGCACGTCGCGGTCGCGGCTGGCGGTGGCGAGGAAATCGAGCACGGGTTTGAACGACTCGAACGGGTGGTGGAGCAGCAGGTCGCGCCGCCGGATCGCGGCGAAGATATCGCCGTCCTCGAACTCCGCCGGTAACGCCGGCACGTGGATGCGCTCTTTGAGATGGGGCAGCGGGATGGCAGCTAGCTGCATGATCGCCGACAGCCCCAGTGGGCCGTCCACGGCGTACAGGTCCTTGCGGTCCACCTCGAGGTTCTCGAGTAGGATCTCGCGCATCTCCACCGGCATCTCGCGGTTGGTCGCCAGACGCACGACGGTGCCGAACTTCCGCCGGCGCAGGCTCTCCTCGATCGTCTCCAGCAGATCGGCCGCCTCCAGCTCCTGGATCTCCACGTCGGCGTTGCGGGTGACACGGAACGGGTGGGCCCCAACCGTGGTCATGCCCGGGAACAGCACCTCGAGGTTGGCGGCGATGACCTCCTCGAGCCAGACGAAGAAGTGGTCGTGGGGGACCGTGCCATCTTTGCGGATGCCGCCCGACGAACGCTTGATCGGTACCAGGCGGGGCAGCGTATCGGGGACCTTCACGCGGGCGAATCGCGTCTCGCCGTTCGCGTCGCGTAGGAGTACGGCGAGGTTGAGCGAGAGGTTCGAGATGTGCGGGAACGGACGGCCCGGGTCGAACGCCAGAGGCGTCAGCACCGGAAACACCACCTCGTCGAAGTAGCGCTTGACCGTCTGCTGCTGACGCCCGGTCAGCTCCTTCCATCCCAGCACGTGCACCCCATTCGCGTGCAGCGCCGGCAGCAGACGCTCACGGAAGCAGGCGTAGGCGTCGGTCATCAGCTTGGCCGCGGACTTGCGTACCGCGGCGAGCTGTTCGGCGGGCGTCAAGCCGTCAGGAGAAGGTTCGAACACTCCGGCGGCGATCTGCTGCTTGAGGCCCGTGACTCGCACCATGAAGAACTCGTCGAGGTTGGAGCCGACGATGGCGAGGAACTTGACCCGTTCGAGCAGCGGGTTGCGCTCGTCGAGTGCCTCCTCGAGCACGCGCTGCTGGAACTCCAGCAGCGACAGCTCACGGTTGATATACAGCTCGCGCCTTTCGAGGTCGGTCGGCTGCGCCGGGGCACACCCGCCGGCCGGCTGCTTCGCGACCTTTGCCTCACCGTCACAGGAGATCGGAGGTTTGGCCGTACCTCTTCCGCGCCTCGTCGGCTTCTTCATCGTTGCAGTCTACAGGCGGGAAGGCTTGGCAGAAAAGTCCAGATCCGCGCCACCGCTGCTGGGTGGTGTGCCCGCCAGTGCCACCACACGAACGATGGGCGCGAGTCCTGGGCGCGGCAGACCTTGCAGGAGCGCCCGGCGGGAGTCGGGAGCCTGGGCGATGAAGACCGGCCCGGCTCAAAGGTGGTAGTCGCCGGCCGCCTCGGGCTGGTATGGCAAAGCATCGACTCGCAGCCGCCGCACGCCCGTCGGCACCTCCCACTCGAACTCGTCACCGATACGGTATCCGAGCATCGCGGTCCCGACCGGCGCCAGGACCGAGATCTTGCCGGTGGTGATCTCCGCCTCTTGGGGAAAGACCAGGGTGTACTCGAAGACCTCGTGCGTGTCGAGGTCCACGAGGCGCGCACGCGATCTCATGGTAATCACATCGCCTGGAATCTCCCCCGGTGGGAGCACGACGGCACGACGCATCTCGTTGGCGAGAGCCACCACGTGCTCTACGTCCCGCGTCTCGGATCGCAGCACATCGTCGATCAACGTCTTCAGCCGGTCGTGGTCGAGCCTGGAGAGGTGGATGGTTCGTTCGGTCATGGCGGCCTCCTGCAGGAGTCGAGCTCGTCCCCCTACGTGCGGCGAACGCAATCGCAAGCGCTCCGGGAACATCCGTGGCCGTCAGGAGGTTGGCTGCAGACCTGCCGGACCGAACCCGGAGGAAGCCGAGACCGTCACCGCTGGAACGAGTCTACGGCCCGCTCCCGGGGAACGCAACGTTTTCCCGAGCGGCGTCGGAGGACGGGAGGAACCAGGCGATGGAGATGCCCGCGCTGGCCACTGGTTGCTCCCGCTACGAGGTCGCCAACGCCCCGTGGAAGCTGATACGCATCAAGGACCTGCTGGCGAAGCTGAAATCCGCCCTGCGGGAGCTGGACCGGGCCGAGCACCCGAAGCTTGGGCCGATCGGTGATGCCCTCGCGGTCGTAGTGGGCGGCCTGATCGTGGCGTCGAGCATCGTCGTTCTCGAGGCCGCGACGGCCAAAGCCGTGCGCCGCGTGGTGGACGAGGCCGGTGTTTTACTCGATCTCCACGATCACTGATCCGACCAGCGCGCCATGGTTGCCGGGCGACACGCTACAATGCGCGGATGGCTGGGGTTCCACCCTGTTCGCGCTGCGGTGGCCGCCGGTTCGTGCTGATCGAGCGCGACGGGAAGGAGCTGGCCGTGCGGTGCTCGTGCCTCGACGAGTGGCGGCGCGATGCCGCATTGGCCTCGGCGGCGATCCCCGAGCGGTACCAGCATTGCACGGTCGAGAGCTTCGAGATCTGGAACCCCAACGATCCCACGCTCGTCAAGGCGCGGCGGCGCACGCAGGAGCTGCTCGACGCCTACCCCAGGGTCGAGCGGGGGCTGCTTTACATGGGGCGCGTGGGAACCGGCAAGACGCATCTCGCGGTCGCGGCGCTGCGAGCGCTGGTGGTCGAGCGGGGTGTGCAGGGCCTGTACGTCAACGTTACCGAGCTCATCCAGCAGCTTCAGATGAGCATCGACGGTCGCGGCCCGAGCCGCGAGGAGATCCTCCAACCGGTGATCGACAGCGAGGTACTGGTGCTGGACGAGCTGGGGGCGTGCCGGTCCACCGAGTGGGTGTTGGACCAGCTCTACTACGTCATCAACTCCCGCTACATGCGGCAACGGCTGACGCTGGTGACCACCAACTACCTCGACTCGCCGCAGCCGGTGCGGGCGCGCACGGCGCGCAACGCCGAGGGGCCCAAGTCACTGCCCGAGGCGGTCGAGCGCTGGCGGGAAACGCTGTCGGACCGTATCACCGACCGGCTGCGCTCGCGCCTGTACGAGATGTGCGACTCGATCGAGCTGCGGGGCGACGACTTCCGCTCGTTGGGGCGCACGCCGGGGGGCGCGCGCCGTTGAGGTTCCATGCACTCTGGCTGATCGGGGTGGTGCTGGCAGCGGCCTGCCGCACGGCACCGCCGCCTCGCGTGTCGACCCCGCAGCCGACGCCGGTGCGGGTCGCGGAGCCGGTACCGGCTCCGACGCCGGCTCCGACGCCGACGGTGGCGGCCACGCCCGTCCCGACCCCGCTGCCGGCGCTCCCTCCGCTGGCGCCGGGCGCGGACCGTGAGGCGCCGCTCGTGCGGGTGTTGCTCGAGGCGGTGACGCTGCCGGTCACGGTCGGGGAGCCGGGCAGGGTCTTTGGCATCGAGACGCCGTCGGGGCGAGCTGACCTCCGCGCACCGCTGAGCCTGACCACCCACAGCGGCTATCTGGAGTGTCAGGTCGGGGCGTACGGCGAGCCAGCCAACGCCGAGGCGGCAGTAGCACGGCTGCGGCGGGCCGGGCTGGGCGCTCGCATCGACATGAGCGGGCCGTTGCGGCGGGTGATCGCGATCGGCCAACCGGGCCTCGGCGCCGGGGAGCTGGCGAGTCGCCTCGCCCAAGCCGGGTTCGGCGACACCGTCAAGCCGAGCGGGCGGGGCAGCCAGGAGCCGTGCGTCCAGGGGGAGAGCCGGACGGTGTGCGGCGCGTGGCTGCGCCTCACGCCAGCCGACAGCCTGCCGGTCGAGCTCGGGAGCAGGACGTACCGCGGCTCACTCGAAGTGCGCCGACGCAACGATGCCGGCACGGTGGTCAACGTGCTCAACCTCGAGGCTTACCTGCGGGGCGTGGTCCCGGCTGAGCTGGGGCCGAAGACGTTCCCGGCGCTGGAGGCGCTCAAGGCACAGGCGGTCGCGGCCCGCACCTACACGGTGGCCCACCTCGGCGACCACGCGGCCGAGGGGTGGGACCTGTGCGACTCGATGCAGTGCCAGGTGTACGAGGGGGTCGGCGTCGAGCATCCGCTCTCCGACCGGGCGGTGCTCGAGACGCGCGGGCAGATTCTGACCTATCAGGGGAAACCGGCCCAGGCGTTCTACCACTCCACGTGTGCCGGGCATACGGAGAGCGCGGCGTTCCAGTTCCCGCGGGCGGCCGCGCCGTACCTCGAAGGGGTGCCGTGCGTTGCCGAGCCGGAGCTAGCGATCGGGTCGGCGCCGACACCCGGACCATGGCTCGACAGCGAGGCGCGGCTGGCGCTGGTGGGTGAGGCACTGGCCTCGGCGCTCGGCGCTGGCCCGTCCGCAGCCGCGCTGGCGTCATCGCTCGCCGGTACGGAGGTGGGCCCGGGCAATGACGGGCTGGCGCGGGCGTTCGGTCTCGACGGGGCCGGCGTGCTGGTGCGGCGCCCGGGGAAGGACATGGGGCAGGACGGGCTGCTCGAGCTGCTGCGCGCGTTCCGGCTGCAGTTGGCGCCGCCTCCCGAGGGCGGCCGGGAGCGCTGGGAGCTGGCGCTGGTGGTGCGGCTCGCTGAGTTCAGCGGTGCGGTCCAACAGGTGAAAGGACGTCTGGCTGCGGCCGGAGCGGGGCTTCGGTTGGTGCGCGACGACGGCTCCGATCTCGTGGCAGTGTCGCCAGGGTTGCGCGTGCTCGAGCGTCGCGGCGAGCGGTGGCGCGAGGCGGCGCTGCGCGCACAGGCCGGCTCGCCCGCGGCGCTGTGGTGCGCCCACGAGCGGTGTTCCGTGCTCGAGGTCGAGCCGCGCTCGTCGGCCGACGATTCATCGAGCTGGTCGTGGTGGCGCCGCGAGCTCACCCTCGACGACGTTGGCCGCCGGCTGAGCCTGACTGGTGTGGAGGGGGTGCGGGTCGTGCAGCGTGGGGTGTCGGGACGGGTCGTGCGGATCGCCGTGCGGCACGCCGGTGGCGAGACGGTACTGGCCGGCCTGCCATTCCGCTACGCCTTGGACCTGCCCGACTCGTTGTTCGTGGTCGGCCCGGCACGGGTGAACGGTGCCCCGGCGCTGCGGTTCGTTGGGCGCGGCTGGGGCCACGGAGTCGGGATGTGCCAAAACGGAGCTTTCGGCCTCGCCATCAGCGGTGCGTCGTACGCCGAGATCCTGACCCACTACTACCCCGGCACGAACCTGACGGCCCTCCCATCCGCTCAGTGATCCGTGACCGGTGCCTGGTGGACGGAGGGGAGGCGGGAGTGCCCGCTCCCAGCCAGCCGGTGATCGGAAAACGGTAGTCGGTGATCGAGGGAACTACGTCGTGATCGTTGGCGACCACCCGGCTTTCGCTCACTGCTCACCGACCGCTTCCATCCCACCGTGCTAAGCTCCACCGGCGGCCCGGTCGGGCCGTCGGGAGGTACGATGGTCGCTATCAATCACATCGGCATCGCGGTCAAATCACTCGATGAGCGGCTGGTGTTGTATCGCGCGCTCGGGCTCGTGGAGTCGGCCCGAGAGGAAGTGCCGAGCCAGAAGGTCAAGGTCGCCATGCTTCCGGTGCGTGGCTCGCAGATCGAGCTGCTCGAACCGACCGCTGCAGATTCACCGATCGCCGTGGCGATCGAGAAGCGTGGCGAGGGGCTGCATCACATCGCTTTCGAGGTCGAGGATATCCGCGCCACGATGGCGCAGCTCAAGGCGGCCGGGTTCCAGCTCCTGTCCGAGGAGCCGCGGCCGGGCGCGCACGGCAGCCAGGTGTGCTTCCTCCACCCGAAATCGGGGGGAGGGGTGCTCATCGAGCTCTGTCAGCCAGGGCACTGATCCGGTGGACACCGGCCAGCTCGTCGTCGTCTCCTGCTCCGGCCCGCGCGAGAAGTTCTGGGGGGTGCTGCTGGCGCTGACGCCGGTCGGGGCCACGGCACGGGTGGTGCCGCTCGAGGCGTTCGAGGATTTCCTGCGGCAGTTTCGCGACGGCGGCCAGATGCTCATCGCGCCGGTGACGGTCTTCCTCCCCGCGCATCGGTTGGAGCGCCTCGAGCTCGACGAAAGCGGCGGTGCCGTGGAGGGCCTGGGAGATCGCTTCTGCCGGCTGACCGGCCGCAATCCGCTGGAGGTTTTGTTGGGCAAGGCCGACCAGGGTTCTGCTGAGCCACGGATGTGACACGGCAATGCCCGGTGCGCAGGGGGACGATGAGGTCGAACTGGTTGAGCCGCCTCCAGCCATCGGTCGACCGGGTAATTGCGGCCCCTTCGCTCACCGATTACCGTTCACCGGGTAGCAGGCCGGGTGGTCAGGTACTCGAGGTGGGCGGCAAGGGCGTGTAGCAACGCGACCTCGCGACGGGTCGGGACGGTACGGCCGAGCCAGCGCCGCACCTGGTCCATGATCCGGGCGGGGTTTTCGGTGTCGAGCACGCCAGAAGCCAGCAGCGCCTCCTGCAGGTGTGAGAACGCGCTCGACAGGTCCTCCCAGGGCGCCGGGTGGTCCATCGCGGCCCGCGGAACGGCGGGCTCGATCCTCCCCTCGCACAGACCAGCGACGACGATCGCCACCGCCTGCGCGAGGTTGAGCACCGGCAGAGCGGAGGCGGTAGGTACCGTGACGCGAACGTGAGAGGTACGCAGCTCGTTGGCGGAGAGCCCGCCGCGCTCGGGTCCGAACACCACCGCCACGCTTCGCGGCCTCCGTTGGGCCAGCAGCTCGCGCGCTTCGGGTAGCGTCAGCACACGGCGCTGATCGCGAGCCCGCGAAGAGGAGGTGGCGAGGACGAGATCGAAGCCCTGCACCGCCTCGTCGAGCGAGCCTGACTCCGAGACGCGCACGAGGTCCTGACCGCCCATCGCCATGCGGATGAACTCGGGGTCGTCGAGATCGCACCCGGGCGTGACGAGCACCAGCTCGGGAACCCCGAAGTTGCCCGCCAGCCGCACCGCGGAGCCGATGTTTCCGGCGTAGCGGGTTCGCACCAGCACGATGTGCATCTTCACGCGGGGATTGTACCGGCCTGTGAGCCGGGGGCGGGCGGCCGTGGCAGAATGCACCCGTGGGCGAGCGCGGTTGGTATCTCGTCGGGCGGCTGGTGGCAATGGTTTTCAGGCTCTTCGCCCTGACCTGGAGGTTCGAGGCCCGCGGCGAGGACCGGTTGCCGCCCTCGTATGTGCTGGCACTCTGGCACGGGCGGATCATCGGCTCGACGGTCTACAACCGCGACTCGCGGTGCGTGACGATGGCGAGCCAGTCCAAAGACGGGGCACTCGGAGCCGGTGCGGTGGACGGCCTGGGGCTGCATGCCACCCGCGGCTCACCTTCGCGCGGCGGCCGCGAGGCGTTCGTGGCCATGGAGCGGGAGCTCAAAGCCGGGGCGCCGTTCGCCGCGCTCACCGTCGACGGGCCCAAAGGACCGTGGCGCCGCGTCAAGCCGGGTGCTCTGCTGCTCGCCCGTCGCACGAAGCTCCCGGTGGTGCCGATCACCTTCTCGGCCGATCGCTTCAAGCTTCTGCGCTCGTGGGATATGGGCATGATCCCCAAGCCGTTCGCGCGCGTCGTCGTGGCGTACGGCGCGCCGATGGACGTCTCGACGCTCGGGAGCCCAGCTGAGGCGGCGGAGGCGATCGGCGTGGCGCTCGACGAGCTGACGATGCAGCTCGACCGCGAGGTCGTCGGCTGCGAGCTGTGGCCGCCTCGCGCCAGCCTCCCCCCGCTGGCGCCGGCCGATCGCGAGTGAGGCGCTCCGTTCAGGCTCGCGTTGGCGACGCCGTCGAAGACCATGTCCACGACGCACCCAGCCAGGGAAGCGCCTGGTCCCGCCGTTGATGACGAGGTCGAGGGGTTGATCAGGGTCGGCGTTTCGGAAGGTGCTGGCGCCGGTGCCGGAGCCACAGGAACGGCGCCGCGACGATCCAATGCAGCGCCGCGAAGACGACGCTCCAGGAGTGGGAGGCGAAGCCGGCAGCGAGGGCGGCGGAGGGTGCCACCCCGAGGGTGGCAAGGGCAGCGGCCCAACCTGCCTCCTGGGTCCCGAACGAGCCGACGGCGTTGAGAGGGATGCTGGCGCCCATGGCTGCGCCGATCACGCCGAGCAGGATCGCGGCTGGGGACCAGGTCAAACCCATGCCATGCACGAGCGCGAGGGTGAGCTGCCAGACCCCCGCCCAGGCGGCAAGCGAGCAAGCGACGACGACGGCCGCGCGCCATGGCGACCTCGTGATCCAGATCAGCTCGCGCCGAACCCGCAGGCCTTGCACGATGAGCCGCCGTCGCCACGCGCTACCGTGTCGGGCTCGGAACAGGAGCCGGCGTGCCGCCCGCGTGACCCGGAGCGCGGTGTAGATGGCGACCGCCGCCCCGGCAGCGAGGCCGGCCGCCGTCGCTAGCCCCGGTACCCCCATCCACAGGCCGACGGCGAGAGCCCACAGGAGCAAGGCCGCGATGTCGAGCGCCCGCGTGAGGATGAGAAAGCCGAGCCCGCGCATGCCCCCACGGATGCCGGCCGCCCGCAGGGCGGGGAAGAACGCGAGCTCGCCCAGTCGCATGGGCAAGACGATCACCGGGAGCTGCGAGGACGCGATCACCGCTGTCGCCCGGGTGACACCAAGACGGCTACCCGACAGCAGGCCGAGCCGCAGCCCCCGCAGGAGGAGCACGGCGGTCGCCCAGGCAAACCCGAGGACGAGGCCCTCGACCGAGGTGCGACGGGCGAGCTCGAGCACCTGCGCCGGCCTGGCTGCCCACAGCGTCGCTACCAACAACCCCGCCCCGGCGAGCGCCGCGAGGATGGAGACCGCCCGCCGGTGGCTCACCGGGCTTCCCGCTGGTGGCCTCGAATCTCGTCGAGCATCCGTCGGTTGACCGCTGTGAGGTCGGCGAGGGCGCCGAGTACGGTGAGCTGCACGCCGGTGAGTGCGAGCACGGCGCCGACGATGAGCGACTGGACGTGCCCGGCCGGCGAGATCTCGGTCAGGTAGTAGTACGCGAATCGCCCCAGTAGGAACAGCGAAGGTAGCCAGCAGACGCAGGCCAGAGCGAGAAGGCTGCGCAGCGGACGGTAGATGAACACCAAACGCAGCAGCGTCACGAGCGAGATGAGGACGTAGCTGAGGTTGGAGCGGAACAGACGCGACGGCCGGCTGGTCTCGCGGGTGCGGATCGGCACGGAGCGAACCGCGAACCCCGACTGTCCAGCCTGAATCAGGGTCTCGAGCGTGTAGGTGAAGGTCGTGAAGCAGCTCAGGCGGGCGGCAGCCCGGCGCGAGAAGGCTCGAAAGCCGGTTGTCGCGTCCGGTACCGGAACCCCCGAGAGGAGCTGGACCACCCACGAACCGAGTCGCTGCAGGAGCCGCTTGACGGGAGAGAAGTGCCGGAGTGTCGCGACCCCCCGGTCACCCAGCACGATGTCGGCCTCGCCAGCGAGAATCGGGGCGGTGAGTGGCTCGATGCAGGTCGGGTCGTATTGACCGTCAGCGTCGGTGTTGACGATGACATCCGCACCGAGAGTCAGCGCGGTCTCAAGCCCCATGGTGAAAGTGCGCGCCAAGCCGCGGTGCAGCGGCAGCCTTGCCACCTTGCTCCCGGCCTCCCGCGCCACTTGGGATGTCCGGTCGGTAGAGCCGTCATCGACCACCAGGACCTCGACCTCGTCGAACCCCGCCACCTGCCGCGGCAGCTCCGCGAGCGCCGCTGTCAGGTGCTCCTCCTCGTTCCAAGCGGGCACCTGTATGACCAGCTTCATCGCTTCCTCCCAACCCAGGCCAGCCCGGCGATGGTGACGAGACCGACGAGCGAGAGCACCGGCAACGGCCAAGGCAGCTCGGCCCGGAGGTCGACGATCGAGTCGCCGGCCGGGACAGGTACGCAGGTCCACACCTGGGAGCATCCGAAGGTCTGGGCAGGCTGCCCGTTGACCGTCGCTCGCCACAACGCCGGGCGGAACTTGACCTGGACCAGCAGCGAGCACGAGCCGGCATCGCGCACCGCCATCGATACCCGGTCGGGGTAAGCAGCGTGGATGGCGACATGCCCCGGGCAAGCGTCCAAGCCCGGGTGCTGGTCGTCGGGTGGGAGTCGCAGGCTGGCGAAGGCAGCCGCCCGGTCCCAGCTCCACACTCTGACGCCGCTTCCCTCGCCCACCAGCCGCAGCCCGGAGCGGTCCACGGCGACCGGCAAGCTCCCGGGGCTTTCGGCTCCGAACACCAGCGCGACCGCGGTGGAGGCCTCATGCTGGGGCAGCGCGAACCACCGCCACTCGTCGCTCTCGGCTGCGAGCGCCTCGTCTGGGGCCAGCTCGAAAGAGCGCGACCCCACTCTCGCGACTGGCGCAGCGACGAGGGAGTTCCCGGCCGGTATGCCTATCCGGCAGGTGCCCGGCTCCAAGGCGAGAGCACCGTGGAGGGTCGCGTCGGGACCGGGCACGACAGGCACGTCAGCGACCTCGATGCGCGAGTAGATCTCGTTCGAGACCACGCGCAGCGGCAGCGGTTCGAGCAGGGTGCCGGCTCCCAGCGCCGCCATCTCGGGCGTCAGAGCACGGGAGATGGAGCAGACGCCGCTCACAGCGCTGCCGAGCTGGTTGGTATACCGCGGCTCGCCATCGAAAAAGCTGGCTCGCACGTCAGCCAGCCCGGACGCGGCGCCGATATCGGGAGGGAGGCAGCCGTACAGGCCCAGCACCCGCGGCTCGGCCGCTGGCGCCGCGGCCGGTAGCGGCACCGTCAGGGTACCCTCCTCCGGCGTCGCGTACGGCAGGTGCCGCACCGCAACCGGCAACAGCGACCAGGCGACGAGCGCAACTGTCGGCACGCCGACGAGAGCGTGTCTGCGTGGATCGAGACCGCGGGTAAGGCGGTCGAGGCCGAACGCCGCGAGCACCGCTACCGCCAAGGCGAGAGCGCCGAGCGGACGCTGGGTCACACCGATTCTCACCAGCCAGGAGGTTGGCGCCCAGGCGAGCACGAGCGTGCCGAGGAGCGCGCCGCCCCACAGGCCGCGCTGGCGGAGCGGTGCCGCCGCCAGGCCGAGGCCGGCCAGCGCCAGCGTCGCGAGGCCAAGGTAGCCTCGTCCGTCGGCGCCGCGTTGGGCGTCCGCCGGTTCCTCCGGATCGAACCGTGCGGGGGCGAGAGCCAGGGCTTTGATTCCCGGCAGTGGTGACTCGATGGAAGCCGGTTGCACGGCGGTCCGGTCTTCCCGGCCGGCAACGGCGAGCCATAAGCGAGGAGCCAGCACGGTACCCGCCACGACCGCACCGAGGGCTACCGCCAGCAGCCGGTACAAAACCTTCGTGGTTGGCTCCCGGAACGTCGCGGCGGCCACTCCGAGGGCGACAAACGGTGCGGCTGGGGATCCGGTCGAGCCGAGCACTACCAACGCCGCCCCCCAACATGCGGCAGAGCGGGTCAGCGAGTCCGAGGCGACCAGGACGAGGGCCACGCCCAGCGGGCCCAGGGCGAGCGCGGATCCCTGCCAGTCGAGCCAGTGGTCCACTACCGGCATCGCCAGTGCATACGCCACGCCGCCCAGTGCAGCCGGCCACGGACCAAGGCCGATCCGCTTGAGCATCCAGACACACGACAGGTAGGCAGCGACGAGCAGAAGTGCCACCAGGCCGGTCCAGGCCCGGCCCTCGCGCGACAACGCGACGGCAAGCAATGGGAGGGGCGAGCCGCCCTCGCGGGCCGAGGCAATCCAGCCGGGCCGGCCACCGCCGACCCAGGGGTTCCAGACAGCCACGCCGAGGGTGTCACGCTTCAGTAGGCTCAGCCGGGCACCCAGCTCGGTCGCGGCTCGGACCTGCTCGGGGAGGGGTGCGGGGAACGGCCCCCACTGTACGCGCCACGGCGCCTGGCCGCGCAGGCTCGCCTCCGGCGCCACCACCCGCCGAAGGCCAAGTGCGGGGTACAGGATCCCGACGAGTAGCACCAGCAAGACCAGCCAGATCGCTGCAGATGGCTGCGATCGCATGCGCGCATTGTGACACGGTCGTTCCCGCGGCCGGTCGGAACTTGAGCGGACAAAGCGCTGCCACGCGGCAACGACGAAGGCCGCTGACGGGCACCGTACGGCAGGCGGGTGAACGCACGGATTCCTCGCCACATGCCCGGATGGGGTTTCGGCCGGTACGGGAGGAGGATAAGCGGCGGCAGGTTGACACAGGGTAGTCGACCACGCATAATCCGCCGACCTGGCGTGCCCAGGTAGCTCAGTTGGTAGAGCAGGGGACTGAAAATCCCCGTGTCGGCGGTTCAATTCCGTCCCTGGGCACCAGCTAGACCGCGACCCCGCACCCGCGGGGTCGTTGCTTTGTCAAGCTCCTGCTGCTGTCGCACAGCCGCTCGAAAGCGGCGACCGATCCTTCAGGTCCGCCATGCGATACCGCCATCACCCACCCGCCACCTTGCACGACGGTCTGGACCTCGACGAACGGGAGCGCTGTCGCCTCGATGTGACTTCGATGCCGAGGCTGTATCATCGCAGCGGGAGCGTCCATGCGTGCAGCGATCATCGGAGCGGGGATCGGCGGGCTGGCGGCGGCGTATGACCTCGTGCGGGCCGGCTGGGAAGTGACGGTTTTCGAGGCCGCACCAGTGGTGGGCGGTCTTGCCAGCGGCTTCCGCGAGCCGCACTGGGACTGGTCGGTGGAGCGGTTCTACCATCACTGGTTCGCCTCCGACCGTCACTTGCTCGGCTTCGCGGAGGAGCTGGGTCTCGGCAAGGGCGTCATCTTCCGCCGGCCGACCACGGTGATGTACCACGACGGGCGCTTTTTCCCGTTCGACTCCCCGCTCGCGGCTTTGCGCTTCCCGGGGCTCGGCTGGGGGCTCGACAAGCTTCGCATTGGGCTTGTCGGGTTGTACCTCCGGCGCACTCGCAACTGGCAGCCGTTCGAGCAGGTCACGGTTGCGGCGTGGATGCGGCGGTGGGCCGGCGATCGGGTGTGGGAGCGAATGTGGGAGCCGATGGTGGTCGGCAAGTTCGGCGAGCGCTTCGCGCCGCTGGTCAACATGGCCTGGTTGTGGGCGCGGCTGCACGCCCGGACGCCAAGCCTCGGCACCTACGAGGGCGGGTTCCAGGCGTTCGTCGACCAGGTGGCTCAGCAGCTTCGCCAGCGCGGTGCGCGTTTCGAGTTGGGTGCCCGTGTGGAGCGGATCGCGGCGCACGCGGGCGGGGGGCTCGCGGTCGCCGTGGCAGGATCGGGCGAGCTCGTCTTCGACCGCTGTCTGGCGACCTGTTCGCCAGCGCTGCTCGCACGGTTGGCGCCCGAGCTGGCACCCGACTACCTCCAGGGGTTGCTGGACCTACACAGCCTGGGCGCGGTCGTCATGGTGCTGGCGCTCGATCAGCCGCTGTCGCCCGAGGGGTATTACTGGTACAACCTTCCCAAGTCTGCCGGGTTCCCGTTCCTGGCCTTGGTGGAGCACACCAACTTCCTGCCGCGCGAGCACTTCGGAGGTGACGTCATCGTCTACTGCGGGGACTACCTCGAAACCGACCACGAGTACTTCCAGCTCACGCACGACGAGCTGGTCGAGCGGTTCCTGCCGGCGCTCGCGAGGATCAACCCGGGGTTCCGGCCCGGGTGGGTGAGGGGGACCTGGTTGTACCGCACGACCTACGCCCAGCCGGTCCCACTCGTGGGCCACTCGCGCCATGTGCCGGCGATCGCGACGCCGATGCCCGGGCTGTTCTTTGCTTCGATGAGCCAAGTATACCCGTGGGATCGCGGCACGAACTTCGCCGTCGAGATCGGCCGCCGTGCCGCCGGTATGATGGTGCGTGACGCGGCATGACCGCCCGCATGGGGTGCCGTAGCTCGGTCGCGTCGCGGTTCGGCTCGCACGAGGCGAAGACGGCGAGTGTTTGGATGCTGGTGGCGGCCAGCGATGAGAGCGGGGACCGACTGGTCGGCAGCAGCGGCTTCAGGTACGACCTCTGCCAGCGGACTGTCGCTTTGTATCTGGACACTGCCGAGCACGGGCGAGCTGGCGGTCGTGGGGTTCTGGTATAGCCGGTGGCGGGGGGGCTTCTCATGCCGGATCTGAGCGGGCGCTTCGAGCGGGCGCTGGTCATGGCGGTGCGGCTGCACCGAAACCAGAACCGAAAAGGCACGAGCGTGCCCTACGTCGCCCACCTGCTGGGTGTGTGCGCGATCGTCCTCGAGCACGGCGGGAGCGAGGCCGAGGCGATAGCCGCCCTGCTGCACGACGCGGTCGAGGATCAGGGGGGCGCTGCCACGTTCGAGCGGATTCGCAGGCGGTTCGGCGAGGAGGTGGCAGCGATTGTCGACGCGTGCACGGACGCCTGGACGGTGCCCAAGCCCCCCTGGAAGCAGCGCAAGCTTGCCTACCTCGAGCGCCTTCCTGGCGAGCATGGCGGGGCGCTGCTGGTCGGAGCCGCCGACAAGCTCTACAACCTCCGCAGCGTGGTGGAGGCGTACCGGGAGCACGGCGAGGCTGTGTGGGGTCGTTTTGCCCAGGGGCGCGACGAGCAGCTCTGGTACTTCGAGTCCGTCGTCGCGGCCCTGAGGAACACCGGACGAGTTCCGCCCGCCCTCGTCGGCGCGCTCGAGCGGGAGCTCGCCTCGCTTCGCGAGCTCGTCCGCCGCTGATCCGTTGCGCGGGTCGCCACCCGCCGCTCCGCCCATCCTCATCGCCGAGCCACGATGACGCGCGCGCCCGCGCCTCGCCTTGCAGTCGCCTCCCGCAAGGTTTTGCCTTCGGGGGTTGCGGCGAGCTGTCACGATCGACGCACCGCCTCGGCGCTGGGTCCACCGATCGTCAGCGGTATCCTCGGCCGTTCGCGACGAACTCAGGCGAGAGATACGGGCTACGTCAGCGAGGAGAAGAAGCGGCGCCAGCGCGGGCGCAGGCCGCGGTCGAGATCGACCGACACCACGACCGCCACGGCCCTGCCGGTGATGGCGTCGCCCGGCACGCAGCCGAAGTAGCGCGAGTCCCCGCTCTCGTCCCGGTTGTCGCCCAGCATGAAGTAGTGGCCGGGGGGAACCGTGAGCGGTTCGATGGAGCGGCGAGCCGGGATGCCCTGGGTGACCATGACGGCGTGATCGCGGTTGTCGAGCTTCTCGACCGCCAGCCGGTGCTGCAGCGATCCAGGGAGGAAGTCGGGGAGCTCGGTCAGCTCGATCGGCTCGTACCGCATCGGGCGGCCGTTGATGAGCAGGCGGTTGTCGACCAGCGCCACGGTGTCGCCGGGGAGGCCGACGATGCGCTTGACCAGGCGGGTGCCGTCTGCGGGCGAACGGAAGACCACGATGTCACCTCGGGCCGGGCCGGTCCAGCGCACCAGCCGCCACCCCGTGAACGGCACCTTGAGGTCGTAGGCGAGCTTGTTCACGAAGATCCGGTCACCTTCGAGAATGGTGGGCTTCATCGAGCCGGTGGGGACGTCGTTCCAGTCGGCGACTGCCGAGCGCAGCGAGCCGACCAGGAGAACGACGACCAGGAGGCCGCGCAGCCACTCGCACCAGAACCATCGCAACCGTGCTCGCCAAATCCTCCGCCACCTCGCCCCGGAGTCCCGGCCGCACCTGGTACGTGTCATGGCCTGACCAGGTCGTGGGCAACGGCGGCGCCAGCGTAGAAACCGGGGTAACCGCGCACGCAGCGTTCGATGGCCTGGGGGATCAGGTCGCTGTCCGCGAAGCCAGCCTCCGCGATCGCTCGTCGCCACCCTGCCACGGTGAGGAAGCCTGGGCGCGGCCGGATCCTCTCGTCCAACCGCACATCACGGTAGCTATCCAAGAGCACGAACGGCAGCTCGAGGTGGACCGCTCCGGCGCCGGCCGGGCGCATGAGCTCGCCGATGACCACGACACCGCCCGGACGGAGCAGCTTCCGCAACGAGGTGAGGGTTGTCACGACATCGGTGGCGAGATGCAGGGTGTTGACGCCGAGGATGACGTCGAACGGCTCGCCACCGAGCTCCTCGATCGGCGGGATGTGGTTGATGTCGAGGGTCTTGGACGTGACCTCGCAGCCCGGGGGCGCGACGGCGCGCGCCGCACGGGTGCCGCGGCGCAGGAACGCCGGTTGGAGCTCGGTGAAGCAGTAGCACGACGGTGCCCGGCCGGCCTGGGTGAGAGCCTTCAGGACGGCCTCGGCACCGCTCCCGCCACCGCCGCCCACCTCGAGCAGGCGGGCGCCAGAACGGGCGTGCCTGGCCACGGCCACGGCGGTGATGGCGTTGTTGGGGTAGTAGAGGGGGTTGGCGTTCGAGAAGTAGTCGAACCAGAGGGTCAGGGTGGCTGGTCCGAAGAGCGCGTCCTCACCGCGCATCTCGCCGCGCAGCACGGCGGGAAGCGCGGCCGCGGACCGGGCCATGACCTCGAACGACGGAGCAACGGCCCCAGTGGCCTGCACCGCCTCGGCGCGGATGTGTTCCGGGTCGCGCGTCGCCGACCCTGGCACGACCACGAATCCCTCGGGCCGCCGCTCTGCCCGGCCGTAAAGCTCGAGGTTCTCGAGCACCCACTCGACCGCCAGCAGGCCGCCCGGCACCCAGCCGCGAGAGCGGACGAGACCTTGCGCGGTGATCGGCTTGCCGTGCGGAAGCTCCAGGGTCGCGGCCAACTCGACGAGGAGTCCCTCGACGAAGGCATCGAGGCGGTAGCAGGCCTCTCGGAAAGCGTCGCTGAAGACGTCCGGGGGGACCTCGGGGGTGAGGTTGCCGAGATCGGCATGGATGCGGGCAGGCAGTCGTCGGTTCACGCAGCACTCCGTTCGGCAAAGAACCGCTCCACGGCGTCGATGACCGCGGCGGCGGTGGTCAGACTCGAAAGCTGGCGTCTCAGCGAGCGCCCGTCGGAAAGGCCGTGGGTGTACCAGCCGCAGAACAGACGCAGCTTGTGCAAGGCGGTCCGCTCGTCGTCGCGCTCGATGATGGTCGAGAAGTGCCAGCGCATCAGCTCGTGCCGTTGGCTCATGGTCGGGACCCCGGGCACCTTCCCGTCGAGTGTCTGGGCACACTGCAGGAAGATCCACGGGTTGGCGAGGCTCGCCCGGCCGATCATGACCGCGTCGCAATCGGTCTCGCGCAGCAGCCGGATCGCGTCGTTGGGTGTCGCCACGTCGCCGTTGCCGATCACCGGAATGTGCAGCGTCTCCTTGAGCCTCCTGATGTGCGTCCAGTCGGCCGAGCCGCTGTACTGCTGGCGGGCAGTGCGAGGATGGAGCGTGACTGCCTGCACCCCCTCGTCTTCGCAGATCCGCCCGAGCTCGAGGTAGGTGTGGCCGTCGTCGCGCAGGCCGAGGCGGAGCTTGACGGTCAACGGCATCGTGATTGCCGTCCGCACGGCCCGAATCACCCGTCGAGCCTGCGCGAGATCGGCGCCGAGCGCTGCCCCGGCGCGTCCGCGCAGCACGCGCGTGGCAGGGCAGCCCATGTTGATGTCACAGACGTCGGCCCCGTGGTCCTCGATGGCCTGCGCGGCGGCCGCCATCCGGGTCGGATCGGCGCCGTAGATCTGGATGCTGATCGGCCGCTCGGTCGGCGCGAAGCGCAGTCGCTGCCACGAGCGTGGGTGTTCCCTCGTCAGCCCTTCGCTCGACACGAACTCCATGGAAACGAGGCCGCAACCACCCACCCGTCGGATCAGAAGGCGGAAGTCCTGGTCGGTGAGGCCCGCCATCGGTGCCAGCACCAGCGGTGGATCGACGGCAAGCCCCCCGAGCCGCAGCATGAACGGGAGTATAGCCGGTGACCACGACACCGTTGAGGCGTTCGCGTCGGCGCGGGATCCCTCGCTGCGGTCGCCACTGCTGGTCTGCCCGTCACCAGGACGTCACGGTGGCGGCGCGAGAGCGAGGCAGCTCGGAAGCTGGCTGCGCGAAGTGATGCCGAGCTTGGCGTAGGCGTGCTTGAGGTGGTCCTTGACGGTGTACTCGCTGATCCCCAGGATCGAGGCGATTTGCGATGTCTTGCGGCCTTCCAGGACCAGGGCGAGGACCTCCGACTCGCGCCGCGAGATGTGTTGCCGACTGAGGCGCTGGTGGAGGTCCTCAGCTCGGGGGAGCCGGACTGGGCTGAGCGATACCAGACAGCACTCTCGCTGGCGCAACCCTGGCAGCGCCATCAGCTCGATCGTCCAACGCTCGTCACCCCAGGCCGTGAGCATCCGACGCCGGGATCGCTCGCCGCTGTCGATCAGCGTGCGGATCTGCTCGACGACGAGATCCAGCAACGCGGCGGCCTGTGTGTCGCCGTCGAGATGAGCCTGCGGGCGTTGGGTGTGGCGCGCCAGGACCTCCTCACCCTGCTCGTTGGCCCAGAGGATTTCGCCTGACGAGCACATCAGGAGGTTCGCGTCCGTCGTGACACCGAGGATCTGCGACAGAACCTCCGACTGGAGCGCGGCCTCGGACCGCTCCGAGAGAGCGTACACGGCGCTCTCGAACAGGGGGCGGACGGCCTCGAGCACCGACGGGCTGGCGGCCGGTCCGGTGCCGGCGCCGAACAGCTCGCACCAGGCCTGCAGCGAGTCGCCAGGCTGGAGCTGCAGCACCAGACGAGCCCCCTCACACACGCCGTGTGAGTAGGTAGCATTGACCCCGCCCGCCGAGCGCAGGGTCAGCACCGATCCACTCGCCCCGGTGGCCCGACACAACCCGCGGAGCAGCGTGCGCATCGCGGCGTCGTCGGTCTGGGGGAGGACGCACTCCAGCAGGACGGGGGCACGCCTCACGAAAGGAGTGTAGGAGCTCGGCAACCGAATGGGAAGGGCTTCGACGCGGTCGAGAAGTGCTCCTTCGACGCTGTCGCCGCGCAAGTCAGGAAGGGGGGCTGTCGCGACTCCTTGATAGTGTCCCCTGGTGGGCTCGATAGAAATGTCCCCTGGTGTTAGTGCCCGTGGGAGGGCAGAGGACCTTGGGGGACGTGGTGGCGATGAGCAAGAAAGAGCGTGCGCGGTT
>ERZ1026800.26-NODE-26-length-145329-cov-5.739081_pt1 | contig 145329 bp, 110 predicted proteins | sample MGYA00520873_ERZ1026800 | MGnify/ENA primary metagenome ERZ1026800 (study PRJEB33270, sample SAMEA104284475) | anaerobic digester metagenome | biome: Anaerobic digester microbiome; feature: mesophilic sludge digester; material: Anaerobic digester biomass | place...
CAAAAAAGTCCCAGTGGCACCCTCGGCCTCATCACCGTTCCGATACACAACCTTCATCGATGCAGCATAATGCCCATCGGGCGCTTGTATTTGAGCATCCGTTTCACCTTTCCACTCATAGACACTCCGTGGCGTTTCACCCTTCCATGTCCTTACTGCACTCAATGCCGCCGGCCCATCCTGTGCGACAATCTGTAGCACGTACTCTTTTACCTTTTCAGGCGAGACAACTTCTGCTTTTATTGTCTGCACATCTTTCACACCATCACCATTGGGACTAAAAGCACGATCCCCAACCGTAAGACGCACGGCCTTTTTCTCAGTCTCTATTTCAAAAATTGGACTGATATAGCTAAACCCATTGCCCGCCGCATCTTTCGATACAAGCTGATATCGATATTTCCCATCAACAGCCACATTGCCAGCACTGTCTCTACCATCCCATTCAAAAGACCGAACCGCTTCTTCCCAACTCCACGTACACACAGCCTTGCCCGCTAAATCAAAAATACTCCCTTGCCATCTGTCTTTCCCTACCGAATCTTGCTCTATGCGCATCGTGTCATTTATCCCATCTCCATTCGGAGAAAATATCAAACGAGAAAGACTTACTGTCGCCTGAGGCGCTATACGATCAACAATGAGGGGGCCCAAACTAGCCTCGGTGGAGTCTCCATTGGGGTATTCGGCTCGGAAAATAGCCGCATAGCTGCCATCAGGAACAGGCAAACGAGTCAGACTTATCCCTTCCCAGATAATAGTCTGTGGCACCTTTCCGGTACCTTTCCACTCCATGACCCTCTCTTGTCCGGCAAGTATTGCAAGTTGCCAATCCTGGACGCTCTCCATCGCCGTTGCGCTTATGGAAAGGGTCATTTTGTCCTGAATCCCATCTCCATTTGGGCTAATTGCCATAGTATCAGCAGACAGCGAGGACTGTTTGACAACAGTATCGATGCCAATCAAGATAGGCTCCGAGGCAAAGCTGTTGCCGGCCAGATCTATACAGAATAGGCGATAGCTATAGATTCCATCAGGGAGGAGCGCTCCTTCGGCAGTTCTACCATCCCAGAGAATTTCAGATGGCTGACTGTCCTTAGATTCCCACTTGCACCTCAGAACACCCTGATTGTCCCGCAATTCTCCTATCCATAGTGCTTCTCTCGAGCCAATCTGAGAGATGATTACCTGTGACTGCTTAGTCTCGCCACGCGGATTAAAGAACTCTCTCGAACGCGAAATCTGGGCTCTTGGTGCAGTGATATCGATTACAAATTCTGGACTCAATTTTGTCGTCTTCCAGCCATTTTCGTATTCCAGGAAGAGTTCAAAGCGATAAGTGCCTTCTTTTAGCAATGCTCCCTCTCCCTTACCATCGAATTGGAAATCAGTGGGTGGAGAATTGGTTCCATCACCCTGGAGAAGGGCTATTTGTCTGCCTGTCTTTTCAGCATTCACTGAACCATTCAAGGCAGATGAAACATAGAGCTTCCAGTCTAGAAGCCCATCGATGCTGTCGATTTTCAATTTGACACCAAGAATATCTGCTATACCATCATCATTCGGGCTAAAGGCTTCCCTGTTGAGCACAAAAAAAGCGCTTGGCGTTCTTGTATCTACAACAACCGGTTCAAAACCAACCTTAAATTCATTGCCCGCAACGTCTACACTTTCGATTTCTAGCGTATACTTATTATCAATTACGCGACGGCCTGTCGAATCGGTCCCATCCCATTCAAAGCGCTCTGGAAGTGCTTCGCGATACTCTCGTGTGTAGACAGGCTTACCAATTTCATCGAAGATGCTAAGTTTCCATGTATCTTCTTTGCTTCCTGATAAGCTAAAAGCCAGTGTATCTCTTCTTCCATCTCCATCGGGGCTGAAAATAGCTCTAATATCATCAAGAACAATTGTGGCGAATGGCGGCGTAGCATCGAGTATGAAAGACTCCGAGTAGCTGAGAGGAGAATATCCATTTCGATATTTCATCTCAATGCCTGCTCTATACTGTCCATCCGGAAGCACTTCTCCAGAAGGATCACGTCCACCAAATCGGAAAGACTCAGGAGGAGGTGCTGAGCCATCGCCGGAGGAGGTCCAGACTGTCTTGCCATTTTGATCCTGAATGAACTCTTTCCAGGTAACCAGGTTATCTAAAGACTCAAGTTCAAAAGAAATTTGTGCAGTACCCGCCTCTCCTTCTTTCTTTGGGCTAAAGGCTTTCTTGTCAGCTACAACCTTAACTGCGGGTCTGCTTGTATCTACTACGATCCAGTCGGACTTATCATCAGATATGCCGATGATTTTGTAACCAGTGTTTCCAGCAGGATCCATAGTAGAGAGCCTGAAACGATAGTAACCATCGGGGACTCTCTTCCCTCTATCATCAGTACCATCCCAGACAAAGTCGCGCGGAGCACTTCTGGCTTTGATTTCCATTGTCCTAATGGCGACATTGTTTTCATTGAGAATTTCGTACTTCCAGTTATCTTCTATAGAGCCCTGAACACGGAAGGAGATTGTATCCTTGCTATTGTCACCATCAGGGCTAAAAATCATTACGTCAAAACCTTGCAAAAGCTGTTCGCTGCCCAAAACCCATGCATTTACTATTGGTGCACTTCGGTCCACAACGACATTCATGCAAGAGTCATAATTTGCATTTGTTTTTCCAAGATCATCCCAAGCATGAAAACTCACTATATAAGTTCCATCTGGTACTAGATTGCCTTCATCATCCCTGCCATCCCAATCCAGGATATTCGGAACCGGCACATTCTGCTTTGTATAACCAAATCCCTTTTTTATAGAAGAAAAAGAATCGATACGATCAGGAAGATCAGACTGTTCAGTAATTGTCCGTACCACCTTACCTGAAGAGCGGTCCTCAATCTTGAAGAGCCACCCGGCTACAATTCCCTGTTCATCCTTTACCGAAAGAGGAATCTCTAGCTTGTCCTGTTTGCTATCGTCATTTGGCGAAATATAAGCTACGGGCGGACCGCCTACCGAAGGCGGAAGTTCGAGCTTCACTTCGGGAGGGCTCATATCATGTTGTCTCCAAGCAATCTGAGCACCAATAGAGAATGAATTCAAGCTATCGTAAAGAGGCATGAATCCAAAGGCCGGAAGTATCGCTGAAACTCCCTTGTTCTGAGGATCTTTGCTGCCAAGAGGTATGCTGCCCGATATCGTAATAGAAGGCCATAAACTTCGTCCAGTTTTCTTTTGAATATCATAGAGGCTTTCTGCTGCAGAGATTCGAAGATTAAGCATGTTCCGATAAGAAATACCTAATCCTATCTCACCCTCTAGATCCGCAAATGACGGCGCGCGCAAATCAATATTGGCCATTATGCGCAAATTGTAATCGTTGAGAAGATCTGCACTGAATCCAAGACTTGGGCTGAAAGCAGAAGGAAAACCAGAAGATGCCGTGCTTCCTGGCGACATGCCTATTGGCGGTGTCTCATAGTTGAACTCCTTTCCAATTCCGCTAAACGCAAAACCTAATCTTGGACTTTTTAGAAATCCCATATCGCCGAATTCTTCTACAATTCCAATATCGGACCAAAGCCCCCATCCAAAGCTGCCATTTCCTCCCATTGCAAGCCAAGCCGAAGCTCCCACGGATAGACCGCTTGAGATTTTTTTGGAAAATCCACCTCCAATAGTGGCAAAGGTCCCAAATGGCATGCTTGTCATTGAACTTGGAGCGCTAAAAAGGCGAACAGATCCGTTCCATACTCCATAGGCCTTTGGCAGGCTAAAAGCTGCCATTGCTGCGCTGCCCCAACCTTGAGGCCCACCAGCGGAGGTATCAGCGATGCCTGTGTAAGATAAAGCGAGAATAGGAAGTTCTTCTTCAGAAGTAGAAGCCGGGTTTAATAGGAAATTCCATGTGTTGTCCCCTTTTTCGGTGAGCGATAATCCCCCGCCCATTGTCCAAGGACCGTAAATACGGCCAAGCAGCGATGCTCCCTTAGGCGGATCATAGGCATAGACTCCGACTATACTAAAAGAGACCAATATAAGCATCATTGCAGATACCCGGGCTTTTTTCATCTATATCCCCTTCTCTATAAAAAGAAACCTTCAAATTCAATCTATCACAGCAAGAGCCCAACTTCAGGGCTGTCTCATCACTGATATATGATCAGGCTTGGTCTTGGATCAAGCTGCATGACTTCGCTAGGCGACATAAGTGGCATATCGAATCCCGCCAGAGCAAAATCCGATTTAAAAAAGAGCTTAAAACCCTTTACCGGCATATTTTCCGCGTCCGCGTTTCTCTGATAGGTGGCTTTCTTCAGCCTTGGAGCACCGAAACCATCAGCGGTATGAATAAGGATGACACGATCCCTGTGCGATATCACCTCTTCGCGGCTTTGAATCATCTTATCTGCGAACTGATGCACAACAAGCATACGTATGCCAGGAATATCATTCGCCCTGATATACTCATCCATATAATTTTGAGCATCATTGAGCTCAGAGGCGGTAATAGATCCTATTTCTTTCATGGGACTGAGCGTTCTCCACTCCGGATCTATAGCTAGATGGACATTGGGGTATCGCAAAAATGGCAAGATCTTGTCCATGGCCGCCCTGAGGCTGTATTTGCCTATCTGATGATCGATAAATACGAGCATGCCCATAGATTGAGCAAATCTGATGTAATCCAAAAGTATTTTATCGTCTAGATATCCTATCTCTCCGCCCGGCCAACAAGTCCCATAGATGATGTAAAATGCTGGAATCACACCATCCTTGCCATTTACCTGGTCATACTGGGCTGCCATCTCCTTTAACATTTCGGCGATCTTTTCTTTTTGATAGAGGCCGAGTATACCCATTTTATCGGAAAGTGGACTGCCATAATAAGCGAGAATAGTATTGTTGGCCACAATAGGCACCCTCTCCCACAGAAAACCTCCACTAGACTGATAATTAGCAAGGCTCATATTTTGATCGATGCGAGAAATGTTCTCTTTTCTATAGAGAGCGGGAAAAAGCCTATAAGGAAGAGGTTCCATCGCATCGCTTGAGAAGGTAATCAAAGAGAATAGAATTGCAAAAAACAGATTGCGCACTACGATGGAAGGCTTTGCATAATACATTATAAGTCCTTTCAATACACGACTATTCATTATTGTATCGGCATGGATTTATGGCTTCTATAGCCCTACCTAAGCCCCACCTATCCAGAGCCTTGTTTATCTCCGCAGCGTATTTATCAGCCACTTATCAATTTATTATTAGGAATAAAAAAACCGCCATATTTCGGCGGTTTTTTTTAATAATCCATTACAAATCGGCAAGCGTATTGCCTAGAGCCCTATGAACAATTAGATGTACTTCTCCACTTTTCCGGATTTGAGACAGCGAGCACATACTTTTATGCGGCGCACAGTTCCATTCTCAATTGTGCGCACTTTGATGAGATTCGGATACCAGGTTCGGCTTGTACGGTTCTTCGAATGTGATACATTGTTTCCGTAAAGTGTCCCTTTGCCGCAGATTTCACACATTCTCGACATTGTAGTCTCCATATAACATAGTCGATGCAATATACCGAAAATGACAAATTATGTAAAGTGGTGAGGAGAAATAAGGCCTCATTCAAAACAATTCTTTATCCTAAATTGAATTACTTTGCTCCACTCCCAAACATTTTCGCCATGGCTCCTTTGTTCTTTACCATTTTTTTCATCATCAATCTAGATTTTTCGAATTTCTTAAGGAGCCTATTGACTTGAGCTACAGAAGTGCCTGAGCCCTTTGCAATTCTAGTTCGCCTTGAGGGACCTATAATTAGATAATTCTGGCGTTCTTTCTTTGTCATGGACAGAAGGATAGCTTCTTCATATTTCATCTCCTGAAGATCTATGCGGTCCTCATCAACTTGTCCGGCCAGACCTGGAATCATCTCGAGCATCGACTTGACAGAGCCCATCTTCTTCATCTTTTGAATTTGACCTAAATAATCTTCGAGTGTAAAGCTTTCTTTGCTGATTTTTTGTTCGAGCTCAAGCGCTTCCTTTTGGTCGTAGACTTCCTGGGCTTTCTCCACAAGCGATACTATGTCTCCCATGCCTAGAATGCGATTGGCGATCCTATCTGGATAGAAGGGTTCGAGTCCATCGATGCGTTCGCTGACACCAATGAACTTTATTGGTTTACCCGTAATGGATTTTAGCGAAAGTGCGGCTCCCCCACGCGTGTCGGAATCGAATTTCGTCAAGATGGCGCCAGTGATTCCAATTCTTTCGTCGAATGCCTTGGCAATTTCGACAGCGGACTGACCAGTCATAGCATCCGCCACAAGAAGACTCTCTACTGGAGAAAGGGCATCGCGAATTCTCGCTAATTCTTGCATGAGAGGTTCATCTATCTGAAGACGGCCAGCAGTATCGACTATGAGCACATCATGACCTTCACGCTTTGCACGTACCAAGGCATTGCGTGCCACCTGTACCGGATCTTTTAGTTCCTCTCTATGGATATCAACACCGACCTGTCCAGCGAGCACGGCTAGCTGTTCAACGGCCGCGGGTCTCACGAGATCGCATGCCACGAGCAATACTCTTCGTCCTCTTTTTTTAAGAAAATTAGCCAGCTTAGCTGCAGTAGTGGTCTTTCCTGAACCCTGAAGACCCAAGAGAAGGATTACACTCTGAGTATCAGTCCCTCTTAATAGGAGGTCTTGCTTTTCATCGCCCAGAAGAGAGACCATTCGGTCATAGACTATCTTGATAAACTGCTGTCCAGGTGTGACGGAACGAAGTACCTTTTCCCCTCTGGCTTCTTCTAACACACCATTGACAAAGCGCCGCACAATTCTCACATTTACATCGGCTTCAAGGAGCGCGATTTTAATGCGATCTAGAGCGTCTTCAACGTTTTTCTCTGAGATCGCAGATTTGCCGCTTATTGTCCTGAATACATCGGTAAAGGTCTCTGAAATCTTCTCAAGCATTGTTTCTTTCCATATATATTTGTTATTGAATTGCCTTTGAGCTACAGGTTGCCCTTAAGCCCAATTTCCGAAGCAACGCTCCTAAGAGCTAGAATTGTCTCACCAATAAGCTCGTCGAGAGGTATACCCAACATATCAGCTCCTTGCTCTATGACATCTCTGCGCACACCAGCCGCAAATGCCGCAGAGCCCCATTTTTTCTTGACAGATTTAACTTCCAAGTCAAGCACACTGCGCGATGGCCTGACATAGGCGCAGGCGGCAATGAAACCAGTCAATTCGTCAATTGCAAAAAGCACCTTTTCCATGCGAAGCTCAGGCGCGATTTGCGTGCATATTCCCCAGCCGTGACTTTCTACAGAACGAACGAATTCATCATCAAAGCCAGCTGATGTAAGGATCTCCCGCGCATGTCTCAAATGCTCCTCGGGAAACTTCTCGTAATCGACATCGTGCAAAAGACCTATGAGTCCCCAATATTCTGCATTCTCACCATATTTCTGAGCAAAATGGCGCATCACCGCTTCTACCGAAAGAGCATGATGCCAAAGAGATACATCACTATTCCATCGCTTCCATAGAGCAACTGCTTCATCTCTAGTCATTTTCATACCTCAAGCAGGAAATGTCTCGAAGAATCATTGTAGCCGAAGCATTATTCTTGTGCCAGCCTCTACGGCTGTACCCGGAGATGGAGACTGAGAAACTACATACCCATCTCCTTCAAGCCGGACTTCGATATCCTTTCGCAGAAGAAGGGGCAACAATTGACGCTTTGAATAACCTTTTAGATCTGGCATGATAGAGCCAATCGAGGCAGAAGGAGGCTCCTGGATGACCACGACTCCAGCATGATTGACATTGAGACTTTTTTCTCTCGGCAGGCCAAGGGTGCTTATAGCAGCCTCGGCCGCATCTCGCAAAACCGGTGCGGCAATCTGGCCGCCCAGATAGGATTCTCCTTTTGGCTTTACAATAGCAACATATATTGCAAGCTTTGGATTGTTTGCCGGCAATATTCCCAATGTGCTGGCGATAAAGTCCGTATCCGAGTAAGCCTTTGTTTTTAGATCTATCATCTGCGCCGTTCCAGTCTTTACAGCCATACGCACATCGGGCACCTTGGCCCGCCATCCTGTGCCTTCAAGACTAGCGGCTGATTCCATAGCGGCAATTATAGCTCTGGATGTCTCAGGCGCTATGGCTCGCCGCACAGCTATAACTTCATGTGAATAAACCTCATTACCATTCGCATCCTCGATGCGGGAAATGGTGTTCGGCTTAAGCAGAATACCTCCATTTGCTATAGCAACCGAAGCGGTGATCATCTGAAGTGCCGTGACACGTATCTCTTGTCCTATCGCCACAGTGGGTTTTGTGCGTGCAGACCACTTTGAAGGTTCTTTTAGGTTGCCGGGATTCTCACCGGGGGATCCAATTCCCGTCTTTTCCGTAAAACCAAAGCTCAATATTCGCGAATAGAACTCGTCCTCCGAGATGCGATCTGAAGCGTATCCGGCTCCAGCATTGCTGCTCTTGGCAAGAATACCTGCCAGATCCAACATTCCATAGGAATTCAGATCCTTTATTACGATTTTTTCGCCAGAAGGAAGCGTCCTTCGATATGCGCCGTCGCAGTTGAATCTTGTCCTGGGAGTTATCAGACCAGCATCGAGTATCGATGACATCGAAAAAATCTTGAACACGCTTCCTGGTTCGTATGAATACACAGACATTCTATCCTCGCGCTCCGATTCTCGGAAACTTCCGAAAGTATTCGGATCGAAATCTGGCATCTGAACATAGGCAAGGACTTCACCGCTATTGACATCGATTGCCAACAAAAAAATGGATTCGGCTTTGTTTTGCTCAAAGGCCTTGCGTGCGATTCCTTCTAATGCATACTGAAGTGGCGCGTCTATAGTGAGATAGACATCGTTTCCGCGCGGTTTGTCGCTTCCAACGCCCGAAAGCTCTTTGTTTAATTTGAATTCTACGCCCTCTAGTCCGATATTCCCTTCTCCTGTAAAACCGATCAGGTGCGAGGCAAGTCTCCCTTCCGGATAGATTCGGCCATTTATTTCTTCGAGCACAAAACCAGCAAGATCTCCCTTTTCGATTTTTGCCTGGATGGGCTTTGCCATATCGATGTCCAGTCTCTTGGCGAGATATATAAAATTCTGGCTCGATTCCCTTATCTTCTTTTCAAGAGACTCAGACTGCACGCCGATTGACTTTGCAACAGTACTCAAATCCTTGGAAATTCTATATGGATCTATTTCATTCTTACGGATGGCTAGATTGAATTTTGGAATATCGAAAGCTAAGAGTCTTCCATTTCTATCGAGAATTCTTCCACGTTCAATTGGCACCTCTGCCGAGAGCCCTTTATTCTCTGGCCCTTCCAGAGCCAGCAGACCATATCGAACCAGGACAACACCAGCAAATAGTGTCAACAAAGCGACAAGTACAAGGATTCTTCGCCGGAAGCGGGCTTGTGCACTATTATCCATCCGAGCTACCTCTGAGGAATGACCTTTCCTATGATCGAATCGAATCGTATGAGTCCAAAATCTCTTGAATCTATCGATTCAATCGGATTATATCCTATTAGGAAATACGCCAACTCCTTTCCTTCTCTCCGAACCTCCCCTATTTCTTTTATGATTATCTCGTGCGAGACAGGGGATATAGCAGCGACAACTTCTCCGGTTGTCGGTTGTCTCCATTGCATCCAGTAATTTCCATTTAGACCTCGTATTCCGTAAGCTGCCTTCAATATCAATACCACCTGGCCGTTCCTATAATGGGGAAGCATGGATTTCCCTTCCACTACGGCCGCGTCGAGCAGGAAAAACCTGACCAAGAAGGCCATGAAAATAACAACAAGTATAGTAATCATTACGCTGTCGAGCTTTTTGGCTTCTGGACGGGACGATCTCTTCATGTATATCTCCCTTTTGCTCTCTTGCATCTCTTGCATTCCGGCTTTCGACAGCTTAGATTAAATTATCGACCAAAATATGCCGATACAAGAGAAGCTATGAAATTTGTGGGTCACTCTGAGAATTCTGTTCTCGAAGCAGATAAAATTCTCAATAAGCCTCTTGTTTCGGTGCTCTCTGGCGAAGACTTCATTCGAAAGCAGCCACCAAAAAGATCCAAAAGAGCGAATTCAAAATCATCGAACCAGAAGCAAAGGCCTTCTAGTGGACCCCTTTTCTCTCCGGCAGTTGTCAACTCGGATCTTAATTCCTCGAGAGAAAAGGCCTCCGACGATCTACAACGATCCACCCGCAATCAATTTCAGAATCTAATAAAGCTGACGCCACGCTCTATTTTATTGATTGCTGTTCTATTGTCGACAAGCGTTGCGGGTGTTCTTGCAGCCTCTCTCATATCCCATTCTCATCCTAATATAAGTCTTCCAGATGAAAACTCGGCACAGGAAGCGCTCATGGCAATGCTTGAACCCGAACCATCCTCTTCACCAATCGATGGATCGGACCTTCCTCCAATTCCTACTCTCCTTGCGGAGAAAAGCTACACTATACGTCGTGGTGATACTCTACAGACAATCGCAAGCAGATTTGGTGTTCGCGAAGATACAATAATCTCGGCAAACAATCTGAGCTCCAAAAGCCAGATCCAGGTTGGCAAAACCCTCAAAATTCCCAATATGAATGGTGTATATCACACCGTCAAAAAGAACGAGAGTCTTTCTTACATTTCGAGGGCTTATGGAGTGGATATGACGCGCATAGCTGATGCCAACAATATATCCTCCGCAACAATTAGAATAGGAGAGCGCCTTTTTATACCGAATGCCAAACTAAATGCATCGGTTTTGCGCAACTTTTATGGCGAAACCTTTATATGGCCTGTGCGCGGCCAGATCTCTTCACCGTTCGGATACCGAACAAATCCCTTTAGCGGACAGCGAACCTTTCATGCGGCTATAGATATCGTAGTAAACAGAGGAACTGCCGTCAAAGCGACCCGCGAGGGCAAGATTGCAGATACAGGCTACAATGCGGTCTTTGGCAATTATGTGATTATCCGACATGCAGATGGTTATCAGTCACTCTATGCTCATCTGGATTCCATTCTTTCCAAAAAAGGAACAAGCATAAATCAAGGAGAAACTATAGGCCGATCTGGGAATACAGGTCAAAGCACCGGACCTCACCTGCATTTTGCTATCTTCAGAAATGGACAAGCTGTGGATCCACGACAATATGTCAAATAAGAACATTTAGAATCAAGACAAGGTGTCTATTTTTTTATACAGATAAGATGCATTCTGGTTATTGAATATCATACATTTATTTCTAAAAGAGCTTCCTTCCAGTTTCATGTTTCATGTTTTTATTCAAAAATACCTTTATCCTAGATAAAAATATAGGCCAATTCGTTTTCTTTTCCATTTTGGCACACTATTTGCTTCTAATTCTATGGAATAATCAGTCTTGGAGGAATATTCATGACCATTGCTGACAATGACGAAAACCTCGAGCTATACTTTGAATCGATTAGAAAAATTCCCCTTGTAACCCGACAGGAAGAAACGATCCTGGCTTCAAAGATTGCCAAAGGAGATAAATGTGCCTTAGATAGGCTTGTTGAAGGAAACCTTCGTCTGGTGGTGCGCATTGCCAAATCAATGTGGTCGCCCCCGCATTCGATCATGGATCTTATACAAGAAGGTAATATAGGGCTTGTAAAGGCTGCCGAGCGCTTTGATCCGTCGAAAAATGTAAAGTTCTCTACTTATGCCGTCTGGTGGATTCGCCAGGCTATATCGCGTTCTCTTGTAAACACAGGCCGACATATTCGTTTGCCTCATAGAAAAGAAAACGCTCTTAGGCGCCTATCAGCTATCCAAATGCGTGCTAGCCTCGATTTATCCAGGTGCCCTTCCGAAAAGGAGCTGGCAGCAGAAACGGGCTGGAAGGAGACCGATATCTCCGCAATTCTAAATCTGGGAGACCAACCCGTATCTCTTGAGCAGACAAACAATGATGAGCTTTCAATTCTAGATGTATACGAGGATTGGCGATATAACCCTGAACGCGAAATAGAAAAATCCAGTCACACATGGCAAAGCGCTTGGCTTCTATCTACTCTTTCTGAACGAGAACAAGAAGTAATTTCGAAGCGCTTTGGCCTTGGGTGCGGCCCCGAACAATCGCTCAAGGCCGTTGGTTCTATTGTAGGATGCTCGGCAGAAACGGTGCGACATATAGAAAAGAGAGCTCTTGAGTCTCTAAGGCATACAGCACTTCAGGTAGGATTAACCGCTTGATAAAGCAGCCTGTCCAAGATACGATGAGGGAGTGAGGAAAAAGCGCACTCATAAGGGTTCTTACTATGTACTGCTGCTCTCCAGCGCTGTTCTTTTAGTAATCGCCGCCCTAATAATATCGAATTCTATCAAATCAAAAGACTCACTTAGCAAGAGCCAGGATGTACCTTATGGAACACCTGAATATGTATTCGAGCTGCCTCCTGGATACGAGGATCTGGCCGTTATTCCGCCTGAAGAAAGGAAAGGAACAACTTCGGTCTCCAAGAGAACAGCATCGGATTGGGATATTCAGGCTGAAGCCCAAGAAGAAATTGAAAAAGTTGAGAGCGAAGAGCACGAACCTTATGGTTCTGGTGGTCCGCTGTCAGTGTTGCCGGGCAGCACAACTCAGCCTACGCTCATCATTGTAATCGACGATGTAGGCTATAATAACGGAGAACTCGATGCCTTTCTCCATCTCCCCTTTCCGATTACTCTGGCCGTTCTTCCTCAACTTACACACAGCAAGGATTCTGTGATTGCAATACACGAGGCTGGCAAGGAGCTAATACTTCATCAACCCATGGAGGCTTTAGGAGGCAATGATCCGGGTCCTCATGCCGTCTATTGCTCAATGGATGAAGCAATCATCGAAAAGACCATAGCCGAGAATATCGATAGCTTCCCATATCCTCCAGCAGGCATGAACAATCATATGGGCTCCGCCGTAACCCGCGATTCGAATTGCATGATTCCAATTCTGAAACTTGCGAAGGAACGTGGCATATATTATCTTAATTCTCTTACGGCTCCGGGAACTGTGTGTGCGGAGCTGAGTCGAAAAATAGGAACGCAATATATGGAGCGCGATGTGTTTCTCGATAACAATGGCGACCGCGAATCAATTCTTGCTGCAATAGAAGAAGGAAAACAAATTGCCCGGCAAAAGGGTGCTGCCGTTATGATTGGCCATGTATGGTCATCCAAGCTTGCCTCTACACTTATGGAGATCTATCCTGAACTGGTGGAACAAGGTTATTCGCTCTCTACCATAAGCCAATACATGAAGATGCAAGCAAAAGAGAACTCAGACAATGCATATTCTGGGGATTGAGACTTCCTGCGATGAATGCGCCGCAGCAGTCGTCGAGGACGGAAGGCATATCCTTTCCAATGTAATTATGACTCAGATTCCGCTCCATGAGCGCTACCAAGGTGTAGTTCCTGAAGTTGCAAGCAGGGCTCACATAGAATGGATAATGGGCGTGGTAAAGCGCGCTATATCCGAGGCTGGAATCGAGATATGTGCTTTAGAAGGCATAGCAGCAACCGCTATGCCTGGACTTATCGGTTCTCTCGCTGTAGGATTGTCCTTTGCAAAAGCTCTTGCCTGGTCTATGAAGCTTCCTTTTAAGGGCGTAAATCATATGCTTGCTCATCTCTATGCTCCTCAGCTGATCGAACCCATCGACTATCCATTTATTGGGCTCCTTGTGTCGGGCGGACATACGGTTCTCTGCCGTGTTGAAGATTTCGATAGAATCGAGGTGCTTGGAAGGACGATAGACGATGCGGCGGGAGAGGCCTTTGATAAGGTCGCTAAGTACTATGGTTTTGGCTACCCTGGCGGGGCTGCGATCGACAAGCTTGCAGAGAATGGTGACGAAAAGGCCTTCAAATTCCCCATGCCTTCTCTACATAAAGGAGAACATCGTTATGATGTTTCCTATTCGGGGCTTAAGACCGCAGTAATCTATCATCTTTCCTCATATCTAAGACCCGGAGCAGAGATTACACCAGAGAATATAGCTGCAAGCTTCAGAAAAACAGCAATAGATATACTAATATCCAGGCTATATCGTGCGATTCATGATACGGGTATCCATACAGTTGTCGTGGGGGGTGGGGTTGCAGCCAACTCATACCTAAGGCGAAAACTCGAAGAAGAGCAAGATTTGCATGTCTATTTCCCTCCTCTTTCGCTCTGCGGAGATAATGGAGCCATGGTTGCTGGAATTGCATGGCATTATTTTAGGCGAGGCGAGATAGATGGCTGGAACCTAGCTCCGAATTCTCGTTTTGCAGATTTCAAATGGCATAAGGAAGGTAATTGATGTATACCCTCGCAGAGGTTGCCCATGTAGCCATTACTCAGTGTCTGGATGTAAGAAAATCTGAAAAGCTCTTGATTATCTCCAATCCTGAGACCGAACAAGAAGAGATAGCGAGAGCTTTTGCAGAAGAGGCTTCTTCGATGGGAGCGCAGGTGCAATTCTTGCTTCAGCCCGTCAAAACCCAAGAGGATTTTGCAGAAGATAAAGTTATCAACGCAATAGAAGAAAGCCCAGATGTAGTGCTGTCTATTTCGACAGAAAAGCTAGGCAAAGATAAAGCCAGGCTTGCATCGCCTCTTTTGGCTCCAGATGGCCGCTCTTATGACCATATCTTCAATTATCTATTGCACGGCCTCAGGGCACTGCGCGCAGTCTGGACACCTGGAATTACAAAGGACATATTCCTAAGAACCGTGCCAATAGATTATGAAGAAATGCGTAGGAACGCGGCAGAACTCGCAAGTCTCCTCGACCAAGCAAGCACAGTCCTTGTCCGGAGTCCTGGAGGCACCGATATTGTATTCTCGGTATTCGGACGCAAGACGATGCTGGATGATGGCGATTTTCGCTATCCGGGCAAAGGAGGGAATCTACCTGCCGGTGAGGTTTTTATTTCTCCGGCTCTGAAATCGGCTGAAGGTTTAATTGTGTTCGATGGGTCTATTGCGGATATAGAAAAAGATATTGTCATCGAGGAGCCAATAGTGTGCACTGTACGGGGCGGCTATGTTATCGGCATCGAAGGCGGAAGCGAAGCAAAAAAATTAGAAGCAGCCCTGATGCGAGGGCTTTCAATGGCCACCGGCCTCGCAGGTGCGACAGGAATGGCTCCGGAGACAGCGCTATTATATGGCACAAATGCTCGCCACCTGGGAGAATTTGGTATTGGACTCAATTCTGCTGCTCGTATTTCGGGCAATATGTTAGAAGATGAGAAAGTTATGGGTACCATTCATTTTGCAATTGGATCGAATTACGACGAAGATGCGCCAGCTCTTATTCATCTGGATGGACTAGTAAGATCACCCACAGTGGTGCTTCTCATGCTCTCTGGCGAAGAAAGGACCATCATCGAACAAGGTGTTCTAGCCGTGTAAGCCCTATTCATTGAAATACGAGCCCTTCTAAGTTTTCCATCAGCAACCGCTATTCTACAAAAACATAAATATCGTTATACTTCCACAACATGGAACAGAACAGAGATATTCATTGGGCTGATCAAACAGCTAAAAAAATCTTGGATACATGGGGCGAAAAAGACCTGTATACCTGTGCATCGGGGATTACTCCTTCGGGAACTGTCCATGTTGGAAATTTCCGTGAAATGATATCCGTAGAGCTCGTTGTCAGAGCACTTAGAGATAGGGGCAAGAAGGTCAGATTCATTTATAGCTGGGATGATTACGATGTTTTCCGAAAAGTACCTCTCAATATGCCAAATCCCGAATTACTGGAAAAATACCTCAGATTTCCGATAATTATGGTACCAGATCCTTGGGGACGCGATGAATCCTATGCTCGTCACCACGAGGTCGATGTCGAGAAAGTGCTGCCCGAGGTAGGAATCTACCCTGAGTTCATTTACCAAGCTCAACGATATCGCTCGGGCACTTATGCATCGAGCATGCGCCGTGCTCTTGAGATGCGCGAACACTTAAAGACAATCCTCGATAAATACCGCGATGAAGACCATAAGATTCAAGGTGAATGGTGGCCTATCTCGGTGTTCTGCTCGAACTGCAATCGTGATACCACCGAGATCGATGATTGGGATGGCGAATGGGGCTTGAGCTACCATTGCGAAACTTGCGGTTTTCTAGAAAAGGGTGACCTACGTACGCTCAAGGGAGCAAAGCTCCTATGGCGAGTCGATTGGCCTATGCGTTGGGCTTATGAAAAGGTTGACTTTGAGCCTGCAGGCAAGGACCATCATTCTCAAGGAGGTTCTTTCGATACCTCGAAGCATGTGGTCGAAGAGGTTTATGGCAGAAAGCCACCAGTGACCTTCCGCTATGATTTTATAGGTATCAAAGGCTCGCCCGGCAAAATGTCCTCATCAAAGGGCAAGGTTGTCGATCTTCAGGACTTGTTGAGAGTCTACCAACCAGAAATAGTTCGCTATCTCTTTGCTGGCACTCGCCCGAATACAGAGTTTGTGATCAGTTTTGATCTCGATGTGATTAAAATCTACGAGGATTACGATAGAACTGAGCGCATCTATTGGGGCGTCGAAAAAGCAAAGAACGAAGAAGTCGAAGCTCTCGAACACCGCATCTATGAACTGTCTCAGGTAGATAGGGTTCCTGAGGAGATGCCCTATCAAATACCATTTCGGCATCTATGCAATCTATTGCAGATTCACCTGGGAAACATCGATGCCGTGTTATCGCTTCTTCCGGGATTAAAGCCTTCGCAAAAAGCGCACGTAGAGCGAAGAGCTCAATGTGCCTGGTATTGGATAACCGAATGCGCACCAGAGGACTTCAGGTTCTTCCTGCGTAAGCCAGGTGAACTCGCCTCTCTCCCCGAAGCCGAGGCAGCCGCATTGCGACGCCTGCGTGACGAGGTGGTAGAAAAGCTCGATACCTATGCTACCGAGAACGATATTGCCGAGGCAATCTATGCTGCGGCTCAATCCAGCAATATAGAACCTAAAAGACTATTCATTGCAGCTTATCAGGCTCTCATAGGTAAGGATCAAGGGCCGAGGCTGGCAGGCTTCCTTAAAACACTGGGAAAAGAGAAAGTCCTATCGATTCTAAAGCCCTATTGATAAGGGATCTACAGGCTATCTAGTGTTGCTCTGAGCCTCAAGAAATTCCACCTCGTGTTCAAATGTCTTCATGGCGCTCTGCCAGAATTCGGGTCTTTCGATATCGAAACCTGCGCGCCTTGCCACTTCTGCGGCAGGTAGAGAGCCCGTAAACCGCAAAAGCTCACGGTATTTGGCCGCGAAGGATTGGCCCTCTTCTTTATAGATACTATAGAGCCCCATTCCGAAGAGTTGACCAAAAGCGTATGGAAAGTTATAGAAAGAAAGCCCCGGAATATAATAATGGCCTTTGACCGCCCACATATAAGGATGACGTTCATCTTCTCGCAGAGGCTCTCCATAAGTTTTCGCTTGAGATTGAAGCATTAGATCGCTTAAGCGATCTGGCGTTATCTCGCCTTTTGCTCGCTCTTTAAATACATCATGCTCAAAATAATAACGAGAAAGGATATCTACAATCACCTGGCAAGCATCCTGTAGATGAAGCTCGATCAGAGGCACTCTGGCATCCTCTCCCATAGTAGCCATGGCGGCATTGGAAACCAGGGTCTCAGAAAATATGGAAGCAGTCTCTGCTAGCGTCATGGGATACTGAGAAAGCAAGCTTGGCAAATCCTTTATATTCTCGTAATGCCATGCATGGCCTAGTTCATGTGCTATGGTTATAAGAGAAGAGTAAGAGCCATCGAAATTGCAGAGGACTCTGGCTTGTTTGGCAGCAGGGAAGTGTGTGCAATATGCACCGCCCACCTTCCCCTCACGGGGAAGCGCATCGATCCATCTGTTTTCGAAGGCTCTTTGGGCAAAGCTGGCCATTTCTTTATCAAAAGTGCCAAATTGTCTGACGATGAACTCTTTTGCATCTGACCAGGTATAGCTCTGAATCACGGCTCCTTGGTTCTGTAGGGGTGCAAAGAGATCGAAAAATGAAAGTCGATCAAGACCCAAAAGCCGCGCCTTGGCGCACAAATAACGCCGCCACATAGGAAGAGACTCCTCCATGGTAGCTATCAAGGCCTCAAGTGTCGCCATCGATATCCTGGCTTGAGCAAGAGAAGCATCGATAGCGCTCTCCCAGGCTCTCCTCTTATTCAAAGTCAACACAGTGCCCTTAACACCATTGAGAGCGGCTGCTACCGGTATTTCATATGTTTTCCATATGGAAAGCTCGAGCCGATAGGCTTTCTCGCGAATGTTGCGATCCGGATCATAGGCGAGATTTCTGAGCTCTACCATTGTCTTGCGTTCTCCTGTTGCTTCATTCCACACGGCACTGGCATTTGCAAGGATCGAATCCTGAAGCCGAGACCATGCATCGGCTCCTGAGCGACCAAGATCCGCAGCCAGGTCTTCAAGTTGAGGTAACATCTGATGCTTTTGGAACATCAGTGCCTCTTCAAGTACAAAAGCGTAGTCTACGAATCTGGCATCATGTGATATGGCTTTCTTAATTCTCTTTTCATAACGAGCTAGCATATTGCGGAAGAGCACGAGGATCGTTGTGGCAGGAACTAGAAGCTCCTCCACTTTTCCGAGCTCTTGAATCACAAGCGAATCCCTTGTGTCGGTGGTAAAACGCGCCTGGACATAGGCAGAGAGCGTATCTGCAAGCGTCTCGAGCCGATCTATCCTGCTTAGAAGCTCGAATAGCCAGTTAGCCGTCCCTTTTGCATCGGAAGGCGGCTTAGCATCGGTAAGATCTCTTTTCAGCGTTTCCAAAAGGCTCTTGAGCTCGTTTTTTGCCTTTTGGTATTCTTCGGATTCAAAGCCACGGAAAACATCGTCAAGATTCCAGCATGGTACTTCAACCGTGCTTGTCATAAGACCTCCTCCTTTGATATGTGCATTTTCTGGTAATAACATATTCAAGAATTAATCCTCCTCATAAATGAGGCTCTCACCCTAGATCCATTTTTGATTCCCGTCTTCCCAATCTATGAGCTCTTCAGGTCTAAAGAAAAGATCAATTTCCCGAACAGCGGATTCCTTCGAATCGGAAGCATGGATTATATTGATACTAGTGTGCATGGCATAATCCCCTCTGATGGTACCAGGGAGAGCTTGTTCTGGACTTGTAAAGCCACACAAAAGCCTGAAAAGCTTAATTGCCTGATCCGCCTCAAGAACCATTACCACAACAGGTCCTGACACAATATACTCCAGAAGGTCTAAATAAAAAGATTTCCCTTTATGTTCGGCATATTGTCTTTCGGCAAGCTCGATTGTGACATTCATCATTTTCAAACCTATGATTTTGAAGCCCTTTCGTTCGATCTTCGAGATTATCTCTCCAACAACACGCCGGGATAAGACACCGGGCTTGAGCATCGCAAATGTTCGCTCAGCAGCCATTTCGCATACCTCCATATGCTATTTTGCCAGATAAGATATAGATTCAACATTCAAAATAGCATTCTTTGAATCATAATGTCATCACAGGGCTACGCATATAGCTCAATTGATTCTGGTTTCCTATCATTAAGAGCGCGATATAGTTTTCCATCAATCTCCCATCAATCTCCTTACTCGATATGTTTGAGAATTCTGTGATATATTCTGCTTAGCTTACTCAAAGAAAAAGAAAGGAATTTGGCCTTGATGCGATTTCTACCAAATAATAGAAAAGAAAGCAGAATAAAAAATACCTCGATTGCTGACATTATTCTATTAGCAGCAATCTGTATTTCTGTTGTCTCCTGCTCCTCCGTGCCTAAGGAGATAGCCATTGCAGGGATATTCGATCGTTTTGAAAAAACGCCGCATGTTATTTTACGTTCAGGAGATATTTTCCTTCGCGATATAGCTGCATGCTTAGATGATTCAACAATCCAAGCTATTGAAACTATTGCTTCTGATAAATCAAATGAATCAGAAAAAAAGAAAGAACCTTCAAAACCAATCGATCATGCTAACATCGACAAGCTATTGACTAGAGCGCAAGTTGTAGGAATAGGAGTTTCGCTCACCGAAACAGGCCAACCAGCTTTAGAAGCGGTATTTGCAGGAAATTTTCCTGATCTCTTAACTTCCCTGTCTTTTAGCCTTGATTCCAACTGGAAGAAGATCAATGGTGGCTATGCTCTAAAATCAGGAAGTCTATATGTCCGCAATCCAAACCAAGGCCAAGTTCATCTTGCAACATGGGTGCCCCCTGCATCCCCTATCACTAATCCCGGAGCAAGCGCACTGGCTGCCAAGAGCGGAGTTCTAGCAAATGCTATGGATTTTGCGATATATATCGATGCTAAATCTACAATTGTCAGTCAGTTACCTATTATGGAAGGGGTCACTTTGCCTTTCGAGGGCATTTTGATGAGTGCAATCCGGGAAAAAACAAGTCCTCCTAAAGGCGACCCTTCTGCTATGTATCGCACCACTTTCCAGATACGGATGAAGGATGAACAAAGTGCACGCACATATAAGCCTATCGTTCGTTTTCTTTGGGTTATGCTGTCTTCTAAACTAAGCTCTTATGGTATTGCCATTTCTCCAGAGATTGCGATTGAACAGCAAGGATCGATCTTCATTAGCCAGCCTGTCATGATCAGCGCACGGCAACTCGTAGATGTTGGTCTTTCTATCTCGACTTTCGATAATTAGTGCCAGAGTATAAAACCCTGCGGGGCGGGCTGAGCTTTTGCAAAAGAAGCAAGCAGGTCTGCAAGAAGGGAAGGTACCCTAAAAGATGGATCAGTGAAAGCAGAGTAGTTTTCGTCCTCGCTCTTGACTTCTTTTAGCATATAGTTCATCCGCGGCACAATTCGAATGGCAGCCTCCGGTCTTGCTTCGACAAGCATGGAAAACTCCTGCCAACTGACTTGAAGATCGTTTTCTCCATAAATGAGCAGAATTGGAATTCGGACTTTTGCGATTGTCTCTACAGGATCAAAGGCAAGCCAAGTTGCCAGCCAGTCTTTTCTGCTCGGTGCGAAAAAATCTGCAAGCTCTGCTGGGACATCGATCAAAACTCCATTTTGGACCAGGCTCTGCGCTGCATCCAATGCTTTTTTTCGAAGATCTTCATCCAAGCCTGCAAGAGACTGTTTCAAGGTCTCTATCGGACTCTGACCGCTGGCATCGATCACGGCAAGACCATCGACAAGTGAGGCAAGCCTTTCGTCGTTCAAAGCTGCCATGGCAATCCATGCTCCCTCGTTCATGCCAGCTACTATCAGCCTTCCATGTCCGGGTATAGCTGCGGCAGCGACGATTACAGAGCTAAGATCTCTGACGTGCTCAGAAAAGCTGGTCATGCGACCTGGCTTTTCGAGCTTGTATGCTTCGCCTGCACCTCGCTTATCATAGCGAAGAGTTCCAACATTGCGCATTCTCAACATATTGGACAATTGTTTCAGGGAATCGTTTTTCCCAGGTACATCCACATTATTCCCATCCCTATCTGCCCTGCCAGCACCAGCTACTAGCAATATGAGAGGAAAATCAGATGAAGAATTAGGATCGAGAGAAGGGGTCTCGCTCAAAGGAAAGACTAGAGTGGCGGGAAGTGCTCCATCCTCTATGGGGATATCCAAAAAAATCGAACCCGGATCCACTGACGAATCTTGCCTTTGTACATAGAATGACCCATTCCAAGATCGCCCTCTGACCGAGCCAATTATGGCTCCTCTATGATTACTCAGAGGAGGCAAAAAAGATGAGGAGTAAGTGCCAACAAAGAGTAGCTCTTCATCTCCTTCTATCGCGTCAAAAATAAAGCTGATCTGTTGAGTATCGAAGCTATATTCATCTATAGGGTAAGAATACAAGCCTTGTTCAGGAATATCGACCAATAATCCTCTATCCTGAGAGAGAATCTTCAAGGAAAACTCAAAACTTAAAGACATCGATTGTTGATCCTTCGGATAAGAAGGAAGTTTTGGCGAAGACTGCTCTTGTGCAACTTCTCGCAATACTAGCGCACCTTTCCATACCCCTGGCACAATCTCCTCTGTTCCTGCACTTTTGACAGGCAAGATTGAGAAAATAGTCAAGATAAAAAACAAAAACCAAAGGCTCGGAAAAAATCGGGCTGTCTTCCGGAACCGAGATCCCGAAATAATCATTTTTTCAAGAATCGCCCAATCTTTGAAATAAAAGTATCATAGACAGTCTCGGGATCAGGGCTGCCATCAATAACCATTAGAATTCCCTGGCTAGAATAATATTCTATCAAGGCTTCGGATTCCTTGTGATATGCCTCGAGTCGAATTTTGACAGTTTCTTCCCTATCATCGTTCCTCGTATATAGTTCACCTCCGCACAGATCGCAAATCCCTTCAGTTGCCGAAGGTCTTGTAACTATATGATAGATGGCTCCACAGGTCCTACATACTCGTCTTCCGGTAAGCCGAAAGAGGATCAAACCGTCATCTACTTCAAAATCCACTACTGAATCCGGTTTTGAAAAGGAGGCTAGCGCTTCTGCTTGAGGAATCGTCCTTGGGAAGCCATCCAAGATATAGCTTTGCCTTACATCCGGCCAAGATAGCCTTTCTTTTACTATGGCGATTGTCAACTCATCGGGTACCAGAGCGCCAGAGGCAAGTATCGATTGGACCTTCAGCCCAAGTTCAGTCTTTTCTTTTACCGCTGTCCGAAATATATCACCTGTGCTTATCTGAGGAATACCCAGCCTCTCTGAGGCCATTCTGGCAATTGTCCCTTTGCCTGCTCCAGGAGGTCCGAGAAAAATCAATTTCATTGACTGAATATTCATAAAATACTTATACAACACTTCAAAGCTCGAAAAAAGAGCTTGTCGTGCCTTTTTTTCATCTGCATCCAAATCAGGCAATTTCTTCGATATTATTGTCGATCCGAAGACCAACTTTTGTGCAAATGATAACGAAAGATTATCTCCATCCTTTCTCTAATGGAAGCAGTCGGCAATACAATCGTATAGGCTTGTTTGGTTCGAAAATCGCTGCTCGAGGGAGCCTCTACACTGAAAGGATCGATGATGATCTGGATGTCTTCCTCTTTCAAGGCCTTTAAGTAGGAGTGCATTTCCGGTATATCTCCTCGTTGCACAACATATATAGAATGCTGATAGTCTACTTTTGATTGCTGAGCTTCTTTTCTCCAGATTCGCATATCTTCCGAAATCAGACTTGCAGCTATCGGAAGCGCATCTGAACCTATTAAATGTGTCAATTCGAGAGTGTATCCACTGTGCATTGCTATAAATCTTCTTATTATTTCGATTGTATCAGCCTGCATGCCTAGATCTAATGCCTTAATAAAGGAGTCGAAAATACCCTCAATCTGCATCTTCGCTATCGAATAGCGAAAAGCATAATCGGTTTTAAGAGGCTTTGCTGTATCAGGCGAACCTTCGGGTACTATAACTACGAAATCTGAGTTGCTTAGATCAGAGGCAAGAAAACGCAGAGCAACGGTGAGATGGGTAAGCTGAAAAGGATCAAATGAACCAATATAAATACAAGCGCGAATCTTGCCTTCATCGGCGTGAATAACCCTTGGATATTCCGCAATATAGCTTGGCTTTAGCTTTCCTTTTGATATTTTTTGGTCTAGGCCTTCAAGCTCTTGTATGAGCAGCCTTTCGTAGTAGGAATAGTCTCTGATTTCATCGCTGGTAAAGTAGTCCGAACTGGCATTCTGATCGAAGATGCGTTTCAATTTTCGACCCAAACAATCTACACTCTGGTTGGCGAATTTAGCGGGCCATTTGGGACGAACAATAGAAATCCCTTCATCTTCTCGGTTATTCAGAGCCATATCTATACTATTGTATAAAACCAGACTGGATGCAATACTCTTTTTATCGATATTTTACTATTTATTGAGATACAATGATTATGATTCGAATTTGCCTGTTCTATAATTATGATTTTATAGATAAATTTTTCTTGACAAATATCCTAATCGATATAGAATAATAAAAGATGTCAAAGGAGGTAGCATGACAAAAACAATCTCCAATTCGGAATCCTTGAATGTTGAAAGCATCATCGATTCATACAAAGGCAAAAATGGAGGCCTGCTTGGAGCCTTGGAACAGGCACAACAAAATGACCCCAAAAAATATCTCTCCGAGACGACACTAAGGGAAATCTCCAAAAGACTCGATATACCTCTATCTAGAGTATATTCAGTGGCAACATTTTATTCTTTCTTCAGTTTGAAACCGCAAGGCGAGCATGTCATTATTGTCTGCCGCGGTACAGCATGCCATACAAGAGGCTCCCTTGTGCTCCTAAACGAAGCTCTCTCCAGACTTAGAATAGCAGAATTCAATGAAAAAGAAGAAAATTCGGTGACGAGCAGCGATAATCTAATCACGATTCGCACGGTAGCGTGCTTTGGCCAATGCGCTCTTGCACCCGTCATAATGGTCGATGGTGTTGTGCTATCGCGAATGACTGTCAGTAAGCTCGTCTCTCTTCTGGAGAAGATCAGAAGGGGGGGTGGGCGATGAACAAGAACACCGATTTGGGATTTCTAGCACAGGAAGGCTTTAGCCATTTTCATGGCGATACTCCTTGGATTTCTGTGGGAATGGGAACCTGTGGCATAGGCTCTGGAGCCGATAAGGTCTGGGAGACTCTTTCTCAGAAGACAGAGAATACCAATATTCGTCTGCGTCGTGTTGGATGCTTTGGTTTTTGTGCAGCTGAACCCGTTGTAATGACATGGAGACCGGGAAAGCCGGTTCTTTTCTTTACAGAAGTCAATACATCCAAAGCATCGCGTATTTTTGCTGGTCTTTCATCCGATCTCGGATATGAAAAGATTGCAAAAATGGCAGAAGCTAAGATCGAAGAATGGGACTTCAGGACATCTAAGGTGGATTTTGGCGAAGGTTATGATTTCCTCCCAACATGGAAAGATATCAACTTCTTCAGGGATCAAGAAAAGATCATTCTACGCGATGCCGGAATGATCGACCCGGAATGCATCGAAGAATACATCGCCGTAGGAGGATACGGAGCCCTGGTTCGAGCTCTGACCTCCATGCCACCAGAGGCTATCATCGAAGAAGTGAAAAAATCCGGGCTGCGCGGACGAGGCGGTGCAGGCTTTCCAACCTGGAAAAAATGGTCGCTCATGCGTAAATCGCTTATCGATAATCCCGGGGAAGCCTATTTGATCTGCAATGCAGATGAAGGAGATCCTGGTGCTTACATGAACAGAAATGAGATCGAATCCGATCCTCATATGTTGTTGGAAGGGATGCTACTTGGCGCCTATGCAATGAATGTAAGCAAAGGAATTGTCTATGTCCGTGCGGAATATCCATTAGCTGTCTATAGGCTCAATTTGGCCATAGAAACGGCAAGGCAGCATGGACTTCTTGGAAAGAACATACTTGGATCCAAATTCTCGTTCGATATAGATTTAGTGACCGGAGCTGGAGCTTTTGTATGTGGTGAAGAGACCGCACTCATAGCCTCTATTGAAGGCAATGCTGGAAGACCAAGACCAAGACCTCCATTCCCAGTGGAGAAAGGTCTTTATGGTCGTCCAACCTCGATAAACAATGTTGAAACTTGGTGCAACATACCAGTGATAACAGCCAGAGGAGGAGAGTGGTTTGCGGGTTTTGGTACTCCTATGAGTACCGGAACAAAGGTGTTTTCCTTTGTCGGAAAAGTTCGGAATACAGGCCTTGTCGAACTTCCTCTTGGCAGCACGCTTGAAAGCGTAATCTATGGTATTTGTGGAGGCATGGGCCCGAAGAGAAAAATCAAGGCTGTACAATGCGGTGGACCATCCGGAGGTTGTGTGCCAGCGAGCCTATTCAAGACTCCTATCGATTACGAACACCTTAATGAGCTCGGGGCAATTATGGGATCGGGTGGCATGGTGGTGATGGATCAAGATAATTGTATGGTCGATGTAGCCAGATATTTTACAGGCTTTGTATCGGGAGAGTCTTGCGGAAAATGCACATCATGCAGAGAAGGTACTTCCCAAATGCTGCATATTCTCGAAAAGGTATCCGATGGTGAAGCGAGTGAGGAAGATCTCGACACGCTCGAGGAACTCGCAATAATAGTCAAGGACTCTTCTCTCTGCGGTCTTGGGCAAACCTCGGCAAACCCTGTTCTTACAACCTTGCGCTATTTTAGAGATGAATATATAGAACACATAAAAGGGAAACGCTGCCCTGCTGGCGTTTGCGAAAACCTATACATTGCTCTTTGCGAATCCTCCTGCCCCTTGCACATGAATATTCCAGGATACTTGCAGCTCCTAAAGGAAAACCGTATAGAAGATGCTTTTGAGCTCACTCTGCGGGAAAATCCTTTGCCCGGCACAATTGGACGTATCTGCCACTTTCATTGCCGGATGCGCTGTCGCCGTGACATGCTAGACGAACCTGTATCACAGGGAGAGATTCACCGCTATCTTGCCGACACCATGTATAAGATGGGCAGAGAAAAACAAGTATATACGAAGCTTCTCAAAGAAAAATTGCCCCCTAGCGGCAAGAAAATTGCCATAATAGGAGCAGGACCCGCTGGCTTGACGGCCGCTTTCTACTTGGTTCGCCTTGGTCATGAAGTGACCATCTATGAATCTAGACAAGAGGCAGGAGGCGTGCTTCGCTGGGGTATTCCATCATATAGATTGCCAAAGGATATACTAAAAAAAGAGATCAATCTCATAGAAAAATTGGGAACTCGCTTTGTATTCAATACACGCATAACCGAGCCGGAACAGTGGAAGAAACTCTATGAAGAGAACGATGCCATAATAGTAGCTGCTGGCGCTTCATCCGAACTTACCATGAATATACCGGGAGAAGACGCTATCGGTGTCTACAAAGCCTGTGATTTTCTCAATGCGCTTGCGAAAAAAGAAAAGGTTCATACGGGAGGCGATGTAGTTGTAATAGGCGGAGGAAATTCGGCAATAGATGCTGCTCGCTCTGCTCTACGCCTCGGGGCAACGGTTAGAATCGTCTATCGAAGATCGAAGGCAGATATGCCAGCTAACCTGGATGAACTCAAGGGTGCCCTTGAAGAGGGTATAGAGCTAATCTGTATGGCTTCGCCGCTGGAAATCATGACACAGGAAAAGCAAGGGAAACATGTTGCAAGAGCCGTCCGAATTCAGCGTATGAAGGCAGGGCCTATCGATTCTTCAGGACGTCCAACACCTATTCCTACAGATAAAATCGAAGACATTCCTTGCTCTATGGTTATTATGGCTATAGGTGAAAAAGTAGAGATACCTGGCATAGAAGTTTTGGGCGTAGAACGTCTCAAGAATGGGCGCATCAAGGCTGATCCCTTCTCTCATATAACATCCAACCCAAAAGTATATGCCATTGGAGATGCAATGCTCGGTCCTGCAACGGCAGCAGAGGCAATGGGACAGGCAAAAGTCGTTGCTGAGATAATTGACCAAGCATTAAGCGGGAAAAAGCGCTTCGACAGCCTATTTCGATGCTTTGAGTACAGAATGGAGATTCCGGCTAATACTAGCAAGCAGAAGATGACTCGACCTACAATGCTCCCAATCAATGCACGCAAGGGCAATTTTATGGAGATTAATCTTGGCTATACCGGCGAGCAAGCGCGAATCGAGGCTGATCGCTGTCTTCGCTGCGATGTGAGGGAACATAGACGTGAACCTCGCGGCAGCCTGGTTGGCGACTAAAGGAGGTACACCAATGGAAAATCTGATAGATATAACGATCGATGGACAGACCATAAAGGTCGATTCAAACGAGAATATCGTAGAAGCCTGTGCTCGAGCCGGCGTCAAGATCCCGACTCTCTGCTTTCTCAAGGATATTTCGGAAAACGCCTCTTGCGGTGTATGCGTTGTCGAAGTAGAAGGAGCAAAATCCCTTTTGCGCTCTTGCGTGCAGAAACCTACTCCCGGAATGAAGATTCGGACATCTAGCCCTCGAGTTATTCAAGCACGAAAAGCAGCGGTCGAACTACTGCTTGCAAACCACCCAGATGAATGCCTTTCCTGTTTAAGGGCCGACACTTGCGAGCTTCACACCATGGCCAATTTACTCGGAGTCCATGCAGATAGGTTTCCTGGCTACAAAAAATACCCGCCTCCCGATAATTCTTCCGAAGGCATCGTACGCGACGATAGAAAATGCATCCTCTGTGGACGATGTGTCTCGGTCTGTGAGGATACCCAGGGCGTAAGCGCGATTGCCTTTACGGGGCGCGGTACTCGAACCAGAGTCGCAACTTTTATGGATAGAGGATTAGCTCAAAGTGCCTGTGTCCAATGTGGCCAATGCTCCTTGGTATGCCCGACCGGCGCCATAACCGAGAAGGACGAATCGCAGGATGTCTATGGCGCGCTTGGAGATTCGAGGCTTTCAGTGGTAGTCCAAACCGCCCCGGCAATTCGCGCATCGCTTGGTGAAGCTCTTGGCCTTCCCGCTGGAAGCCTTGTAACCGGCCAGATGGTTGCGGCTCTTCGTAGACTTGGATTCTCAAGAGTCTTCGATACACAGTTTGCGGCTGATCTCACCATAATCGAAGAAGGAAACGAGTTGCTTGAGCGGCTTTCTCATGGCGGAACCCTGCCCATGATCACTTCCTGCTCACCAGGATGGATAAATTTTATCGAAGGCTTCTATCCTGATCTGCTCAATCATGTCTCTACCTGCAAAAGCCCTCAGCAAATGTTTGGCGCAGTCGCTAAGACATATTATGCACAGAATGCCAATATAGCACCCAAAAATATGAGGGTAGTCTCTATAATGCCCTGTACAGCCAAGAAATATGAAGCTAGACGCAAGGAAATGGACTCCGCATGGGACTGGTGGAAGGAAAAAGACCCGGAAACCACCGGATTGCGCCCATTCTTCGATGTCGATTGGGCTCTCACCACTAGAGAGCTTGCCCGTATGATAAGGCTTGCGGGTATAGACATCACAGCCTTACCACAAGAGGATTTTGATGATCCTCTGGGCAAATCGACCGGTGCGGCTACCATTTTTGGAACTACCGGCGGTGTAATGGAAGCTGCCTTGCGCACTGTATATGAGATTGTCGAAAAGAAACCTTTGCAGAACATGGATTTTGTCCAAGTGCGTGGCTTCGATTCGATAAAAAGTGCCGAAGTTGTGCTTGGAGGCTCTCCTGTTCGCGTAGCTGTTGCCCATGGCCTTTCAAATGCCCGCATTTTGCTGGACGAGATCCGAGCAGGAAAGAGCCCCTATCATTTCATTGAAATCATGTCATGCCCCGGAGGCTGCGTTGGCGGAGGCGGACAGCCTGTACTTGCAGATATAGAAAAGAAAAGAGCCCGTAGCCTATCGCTCTACGAAGAGGATCGCAGACTTCCAATTAGAAAATCTCACGAAAATCCCGCAATAGTCACACTATATAAGGAATTTTTAGGCAAGCCGCTTGGCCACCTGTCCCATGAACTATTGCATACCAGCTATAAGGCGAGGGTATTCTAAGATTTTCAAGGCATTCTTTTATTTCATATTCGGGGCCGCCGCCACTGCGAAGATCTATTGGCTTTATAGGTAATAGACAGCCCTCCTCTGCTTCATATATAAAGTTGCTTATGGAAGGACGGTATCGCCTACGCGCAGTGGCATTTGATGTCGATGGTACTCTTTATCCCGAATATTCAATCGCGCTGAGATGCATCGACCTGTTTCTTAGCCATCCCCGCATATTCATGGCATTCTCAGAGGTGAGAAAAGAAATCAGATTTCTTCAAGCACAACCCAACTATATTCCTCGAAACATGGAAGAGCTTCACAGTTTTCAGATATCGCTTGTTGCGGAGCGTCTCAGAAAAGACGAGCTTCAAATTGGTCGATCCATAGAAAGAATCTTCTATCATCTTGTGCCTGAGCGTTTCTCATTGATCCGTCCTTATAAGGGGACAAGGCAAGCGATCGAAGCGATTCGACAGAGAGGAATAACAATCACTGCCCTTTCCGATATGCCTCCACAAAATAAATTGAAATCCCTCGGCCTTGATGATTTATTCGATTTTAAGCTCTGCACAGAAGATTGGGGTGTTCTAAAACCCCATCAGCGTGCATTCGACGGTATAATCCAGACTATACGCATCCAGCCTTCCGAGATCCTCTATGTTGGGAATAATGTCGAGTACGATATCCTAGGCGCTAAAAAAGCTGGAATGCGAGCAGCCTTGCGTGGAAGACAAAACTCAGATGCAGATCTTTCCTTTTCGAATTGGGAAGAGCTGACGGAGTGGGTGGTTAAGCATATTGATTAAATCCTTGAAGCTTCTTTATAAAAGCATCTACTCGATGCAGTATTCTTCGCCAGGCTGGGCGAACTTGAGTCCTTGCGCCCTATCCATCTTCTTGCTTAGATGAATTCCCAATACGCGATCCTTGTCGTTTTCCCCGCTTAGCCTATACTCTGAAAGGTCTGCACGCTCAGAGCTCCTTGTCCTAACTTGATTCTCGGCTGCCATAAGTTCTCTTGGGCTCATATGGACGCCATTATCTTCTTCGCCATTCGTATCACAAAGGATGAGCCTTGCGCTTGAGCTCAATAACTTATATATGCCATCGAACATGGAAGTATCTGAGCTATATATAAATATTGCATTCTCGAGATAGTCGTTACAAGAAGGAATCCCTTTATCCGGTCCAGTTTTACCAACCACAAGCGAAAATGTGGGCACAAAATGCTTTGTGCGCAAAAAGCCAAACCATAGCCCACCGCTAGTGGATACAATCGATCTTTCGTCTATCTCGACAAACTTGACCCTTTGGTCAAAATCGAATAGATATTGATGCTCGGGCAGAATAGCTAGACGCATGAGAGCTTTGAGATGCTCTTTTAGTCCTTCGGGTCCGATTATAACTAGCTCTGTCTGTTTTTCATAATGAGAATCCGAACCTCCTGCATATAGCCAATTAAAAAAGAAGAACGGAAAGCCGAAACAGTGATCTCCATGATTATGGCTTATATAGACCGTATCTATCTGAGAAGGCTTCATTCCCTGACTATGAAGGGATTGGAGAATGTCTGGCGGAGTTTCCACGAGCACATGGCCATCTATAGCGAGCGCATTATAGGCCAATCCTTCATTGTAGAAGCCGCCATTGCCAAGTATCTTAATTTTCATTTGCGCCATACCTCCGCCACTGCAGCCTGTCTTTCTATAAACGCCATATCCTCATCTCTCGCGGAGCACTTTGTATGAGCTCCAGCTTCGATCAGAGTCTCTGCTCCTCCTTTCATGGGCACATGAAAAATGACCCGACACTGCCCATGGATAGAATATAGCGCATCTCTTAGCGGATAGAGATCTGCTTCTTCGATGGCTGCTCGCTTAAACCTGATGTGTAATTCTCTCCAGGAATTATTCTTAAGAGAAGCCGCATCCAGGATAGCTTGCACCTTTAACGAAAAATCCCTTCGAGAGTCATCCAGTACTCCTTTAAGGAAAAGGACACGATCCTTCACAAAAGACGCTTCATTTTTCTCAAACAGATCTGGAAACACGACCATTTCTATGGAACCATTGTAATCCTCAAGCTTGCCAAAAGCCATTCGCCGTCCATTCTGGGTTGTATAAATGCGAAATTCCTTGAGAAGCGCGACCACTATATATTCACGGTTTGTGCTTGCCTGATCCAGATGCCCAAGATCAAGTGTCGAGGATCTCTCCCAAATCATCCGGTACTCATCCATTGGGTGCGCAGAAAAGAAAAAACCCAACAACTCCTTTTCTGCCTGCAACATTTCTTGATTCGAGAATTCTTCAAAAGGTTGAAAAACAAAATCCGGATAAATTCCCAGATCATCCTCCTGGAACAGCATCCCTGAACGCGAAGCTTCAAAACTCGATTTCTCATGCACATATTCCATAGCACGCTCAAAGTTGCCCATAAGCTCATGGCGGCCTTTCTTCAAGGAATCGAAGCAGCCTGCCATAATGAGCGACTCCATCGTTTTGCGATTTATGCCCGCATTATTCATCCGCGTAAGAAAATCAAGAAAATCTATAAATCTGCCATGAGACTCTCTTTCTTTTTGAATCTCCATTGCGATCCCCTCGCCAACGCCCTTGATACCAAGAAATCCATATATGATCTGTCCATTATCGACCGTAAACTTGGCTTCTGAACGATTGATATCAGGGGGCAGCACAGACAAACCCATCTGTCGAGCTTCACTTATGTACACGGTCAACTTGTCGGTGTTACTGATCTCGTTTGTCAAGTTCGCGGCCATAAACTCAACAGAATAATTTGCTTTTAGGTAGGCCGTACGATATGCAATTACTGAGTAAGCAGCAGCATGCGATTTATTGAAACCATAGCCAGCAAAAGGCGTTAGAATATCGAAAATCCGCTTTGCTTCTTCTCTTGAATAGCCGCGAGTAAGAGCACCTTCGATGAATGGAGCTTCTTCTCTTTGCAGTATGTCGGGCTTTTTCTTGCCCATGGCTCTTCTAAGAAGGTCTGCGCGTCCCAACGAATATCCCGCCACTTCTCGTGCAACTTGCATCACCTGCTCTTGATATACGATTACTCCATATGTGCCTTTAAGGTATTTTTCAAGCGAAGGATGGGGATAACTAATAGCAATTTTACCATTCTTTGAATCTATATACTGATCTATAAATTCCATAGGACCCGGTCTATAGAGTGCGTTGAGAGCTATGAGATCTTCAATACTCGAAGGCTTGGCTCGCTTGAGAATAGACTGCATTCCCTGTGATTCAAATTGAAAAATCGAAGTGCTTTTGCCTTCGCCAAGCATCTTGAAGGTCCTGGGATCATCTTCTGGTATATCTTCCTCTTTGAGGTATATACCTCTCTTTCTCAATAGTTCCATGGTATTGCGAATCAAGGTCAGAGTCTTAAGGCCAAGAAAGTCCATCTTTACAAGACCGCAAGCTTCCAGGTATTCCATAGTATATTGGGTCGCAATGAGCCCAGTCTTTGGATCCTTATATAGAGGCACATAGTCGATCAAATCTGTCTTGCCGATCACGATACCCGCTGCATGGATCGAGCTATGCCTATGAAGGTTTTCTAGCTTAGCGGCTATCGAGAAGAGCTCGAAGTAAGAAGGATTTTGTGCAAGAGTGGCAAGCTTCGGCTCCTTCTTAATAGCCTTCTGTAAATTCATCTTGGGATCTTCGGGCACAAGCTTAGCTATTTGATTCGCCTCGTCAAAGGGAATATCCAGGGCACGGGCTACATCCTTGATTACAGCCTTGGCTTTGAGTGTACCGAATGTAATGATCTGAGCGACTCTATCGCTGCCATATTTATGAGTAACATAGTCAATCACCTCGCCGCGCCGTTCGAAGTCAAAATCCACGTCAAAATCGGGCATGGATACTCTCTCAGGATTGAGGAAACGCTCAAAAAGCAGATCATACTTTAATGGATCGATATCGGTGATACGCATGGCATAAGCTACGATAGATCCAGCTCCTGAACCGCGACCTGGGCCTACCGGAATACCATGCTCTTTAGCCCAACTGATAAAATCCCATACTATCAGGAAATATCCCGTAAACCCCATTTTGATAATTATGTCTAGTTCATATTCGAGCCTATGAATGGCCTCGGCATTTGGATTGGGATAACGACTCTGAAAGCCTTGTCGAGCTATATGGCGCAGATATTCTTCTGGAGATGAGAATTCTTCGGGCACTTGATAATTAGGCAAAAGAGGCCCTGGAAACTCCATCTTGAGCTTTGCCATCTCGTTTATTACAAGCGTATTGGCAATGGCTTCGGGAACCTCGGCAAAAATCGATGCCATTTCCTCCGCACTTTTTAAATAAAACTGATCGTTTGGAAAATGCATTCTAGATGGATCGTCGCGTTTTCGATTTGTACCAATACAAAGAAGAATATCATGAGCTATAGCATCCTCTCCATCAACATAATGGATATCATTGGTAGCAAGCAGAGGCAGGCTAAGTTTCTTCGAAAGCCGTATCAGCTCTCTGTTGACTATCTTTTGCTCTTCTAGACCATGATCCTGGAGTTCGAGGTAGAAATGATCTTTCCCAAATAATTCTTTATAGAAGCTAATTCTTTTTATAGCCTGATCGAGCTTTCCAGAAAGAATAAGCGACGGAATCTCGCCTGCAAGACACGCGGTCGAAGCAATGAGTCCATCTGAATTGGCAGCTATTAGTTCATCATCTATCCGCGGTTTATAATAGAAGCCTTCGGTGTAAGAAGCCGAAGTCAATTTTAGAAGATTTCTGTATCCGGTACTGTTTTCTGCTATCAAGATGAGATGCCAATACCTATTACCATTCTCCGTGCCCGTCTTTTCGAGTCTAGAACCACTTGCTACATAGAATTCGCAGCCAATGATAGGATTTAGGCCAAAATCTCTGCATTCCTTTTCAAAGGACATTGCGCCAAACATGTTGCCATGATCGGTTATGGCAATACCTGGCATTCCAAGAGCCTTAGCTTTCCTTATGAGTTTCTGGATTGAAGCAGCACCATCGAGAAGGGAATAATCGCTGTGATTGTGTAAGTGTACAAATTCTGCCATGTTTTTAGTATAGCCAAGCTTAGGTTGTTGATAAATACTCCCAATTTGCTGATTCTCTAAACCTATGCTATTATAAAAAAATTAGGAGATAGTTGAACCATCCTTTTTATCAAGGAGCTTCAGATGGAAATACGAGAATATGCTCGCCCCAAGAGCATGGATCAAGCCATGCATCTCATTTGCGAAGAACATGGTACTGCGATTGGGGGTTCCGCGTGGCTTCGAACCAGTACAAAGACTGTCATGCTCGGTGTCGATCTATGCGATCTAGGCCTGGAATATATCCGCGAATTCCAAGACCACATCGAAATTGGCGCAATGACAACCTATAGGGAATTAGAAACAAGCCCCTTGCTTGATTCGAGATTTGGAAAGATCTTTAGAACGACCGTAAGCCATATTGTAGGCGTTCAGTTACGAAACATTATAACGGTCGGAGGAACAGTAGCTGGGCGCTATGGGTTCTCCGATCTCAACACCACACTATGCGCAATTGGAGCTCGTGTTGTCTTTTACCCAAATGTAGAAAAGGATCTTTCTAGCTTCATCGAGAAAGGGTATGCCAGCCCCTTCTTGATAGAAAAGATAATTCTGCCATCTTCCGCAAGAGCCGCCTATCAACAGATGAGGATATCCGAGAGTGATTTTCCTATAATCAATACCGCCGTTGCTTGGACAGGAACAGTATGGCGCATTGCAGTCGGTTCTCGACCAGCAGCTACTCGCATTTGCAGAAATGCAATGAAAATATTGGGAGATTCCGCAAATCCCTCTGACGAACAGATAGAAGCAGCTGCCGCGGAGACGAGTAAAGAGACACAGTTCGGCAGCGATATCAGAGCCAGCGCTAACTATCGACAAAAAATCCTTCCTGTGCTCGTCAAACGTGCGCTTTTGGAGGTGCGAGGATGACCATAACCCTATACATAAATGGTAATAAGAAGATCCTGGACTGCCAGCCTGGCGACATGCTGACGGAAGTACTCCGTAAGGCAGGATATGTAGAAGTAAAGAAAGGCTGTGATACGGCAAATTGTGGCGCTTGCACTGTTCTGATCGAGGACAAGCCTATACTATCTTGCTCCTATCTAGCCGTGCGCGCTGATGGCAAGCGGATAACCACAATACAGGGCGTTGCCGAAGAAGCAAAGGAATTCGCTCGATTTTTAACTGCGGAGGGGGCAGATCAATGTGGATTCTGCGCACCTGGTTTCGCTCTTACCGTATTATCAATGAAGAGAGAGCTCAGAAATCCAAGTGAAGCAGAAATCCGTCATTACCTATCGGGTAATCTATGCCGCTGTTCAGGCTACGAAGGACAGATTCGTGCGATAAAGAAATATCTGGAGGCAGTCCATGATTGATAATAATGATCCGATTAAGCCTATGGATAGTGAAACGCTCAAAGCAACTCAAAAATTCAATGTTGTTGCTCACGATATAGCAAAGATTGATGGGGAAGGCTTGGTGCTTGGTCGACCTGCCTTTGCAGATGATCTTGCTCCAGCCAATGCCCTCTATGTCAAGCTTGTCAGAAGCCCTCATGCTTTTGCCAGAATCACTTCTATAGACCCATCGGAAGCGCTTGCATTGCCTGGCGTTGCCTGTGTATTAACATGGAAAGATTGCCCTCGGGTACCTATCACAAGAGCTGGACAGGGCAACCCAGAGCCCAGCCCTCATGATCGATTCATTCTCGATGAATATGTGCGCTATGTGGGAGATGAGGTTGCCGTGGTTGCGGCAGAGGACGAAGTTACGGCAGAAAAAGCCGCAATGCTAGTCAAAGTGCAATACGAAGTTCTACAACCTATCCTGGATTTCGAAAAAGCTCTGGATAATCCGATCATCATACATCCTGAACCCGAAATTCATGAGATGTTTCCGATAGGATTCGAACCCAAGAGGAATATCGCTGCCGCATATAACATGGAGATAGGAAATGTAGAGCAGGAATTGGCCAACTCACCTGTCTACGTCGAGACCACAGTACATACTCAAGCTCAACAACATGTAGCACTTGAATCTCATACGGCCTTTAGTTACATCGATATCCATGGCAGGCTCGTAATCGTCACCTCTACTCAAAACCCCTGGCATACGCGCAGGTTGCTCGCACTAGCCCTCCAGATGCCAATAAGACAGATTCGTATTATAAAACCCAGGATAGGCGGAGGATTTGGCGGAAAACAGCACATTCATATCGAACCTTATGTCGCAATGGTCACTATGAAGACCGGTAGATCCGCTCGCCTTGCCCTCACGCGCCGCGAAGTATTTGAAGCAACCTTCACCCGCCACGAGATGCGTGTCAAAGTGCGGCTCGGCGCCAATTCCGATGGAAAGCTCAATGCTATCGACATGCAAGTGCTCTCTAATACCGGTGCCTATGGCGAGCATGCGCTGACAGTCTTCATGGTTGCCGGCTCAAAGACCTTGCCGCTTTACAACAAAGTAAATGCCGTTCGCTTTGGTGGCCATGTCGTATATACAAACAAGGTTTCTGCAGGCGCCTTTAGAGGCTATGGAGCAATTCAAGGGCTCACCGGTCTCGAGTCCGCCATGGATGAGCTCGCACATAAGATAGGCATCGACCCTCTGGAACTTCGCCGCAAAAACATGATTCACGAAGGTGAAACCAGCGATGTATTTCGCATCATGGGGGAAGGAACCGAAGGAGTCGCCATGACGATCGAATCCTGCAAGCTCGAGGAATGCATTGCTCGCGGAAAGGAACTCATAGGCTGGGATCCGAATCGTTTGGTCTGGGATGTTGCTCCAGGAAAAGTGCGAGCGATGGGCATGGCAATAGCCATGCAGGGTTCAGGCTTGCCACTCATCGATATGGGCTCAGCGAGAATCGAATTCCAGGATGGAGGATTCTTTAAGCTCCACATAGGCGCTACCGATCTTGGTACCGGATCTGATACGATTCTTGCTCAGATCGCAGCTGAAGAACTTGGAGTCGACGTAGAAAACATAATCGTTTACTCTTCCGACACCGATAATACACCCTTTGATGTAGGTGCTTATGCATCTAGTACAACCTATGTCTCAGGTTCAGCCGTAATCAAAGCTGCTCGTAGCCTCAAGAAAAAACTCATAGAAGCGGTTGCTCAGAAATTCGAAGTAGATCCTGCGTTCGTCTTATTCGATAACAAAACATTTAAGACTCTCAATGGTGGCAAATCGCTCTCGCTCTACGATTTTAGCTTCGATACCCTCTATCACGATGGAGAAAGAATGAAAACCCTCGAGGCAACCGAATCCTTTACAGGTGCAAAATCCCCTCCTCCCTACCTGGCAGGTTTTGTCGAGATAGAGCTGGACAAGGAAACAGGCAAAGTCGAGGTCGTACACTACGTATCTGTAGCCGATGTCGGAACTCCAATCAATCCCAGGCTTGCTACCATCCAAATAGAAGGTGCGGCACTTCAGGGCATCGGTCTTGCCCTTTATGAAGATGTGCGCTATTCGGAGAGAGGCCACATGCTTAGCCATAACCTTTTGACTTATCCAATTCCTTCCAGGGAAGATGTAGGAAAAATTACAGTCGAACTGGTCGACAGCTACGAGCCATCGGGGCCTTTCGGCGCAAAATCCGCTGGAGAAATAGGAATAGATGCTCCTCCTGCTGCCATCGGCAATGCTATACGAAATGCAATCGGTGTTCGCTTGACAGAATACCCCTTTACCCCTGAGCGCGTGCTGATGGCAATCGATAGAGCAAAAGCTGAAGGTGCCAATTAAAACAATGCGCGAACTAAGATCCTGGATTGCGGAACGATTGAATAGCGATCAGACAGTCGTTATTTCGGCGATTACTCACGCAAGCGGCTCGACGGCGAGGGGTACTGATGCTCTTATGGCAGTGGATATGAATGGCAAAATGGAGGGTACGGTCGGCGGAGGATATATAGAAAACCAAGCGATTATTGCGATACGAAACATGCTAGAAGCTGGCTATGATCACAGAGATCTCTTTTTTGATCTCTCGCCTGAGGCGCAACAAAATCAGATCACCTGCGGAGGCAAAGTTTCTCTGCATCTCGAAAGAATCGATCCACAGAGTAAGGCAAGGAGTGCCCTTAAATCATGCCTTGAGCAAGTGGAATCTGGCAATCCATGCGCTTTTTTTGTTGCGAGGACTCCTGGAGAAAAATATGTCTCTGCAATAGATGAGAGAGGAAATGTCTTATATCCGCATCAACAAAACTCATGCGAAGAGCTGATAGCCAAGAGTATCATTGAGAGCAGTAAAAAAATACAGACTTGCTTGGACGGCGCCCGCACTCTCTCAGGAGCCTCTTGTTTCGAATTAGAATTGCCTGAAAAAGGCATATCTAATATCTTTCAGGTCTTCCTACTTGGGTTTAGACCAGATCCGGTCGTCCATATCTTCGGCGCCGGCCATGTTGGCAAGGCAACGAGCGAGGTTGCAAGCCTGGTTGGTTTCCGAGTAATTGTAAGCGATGATAGACCGGAACTCCTCACAAGAGAACGATTTCCAAAAGCTAATATGCTCAGGATAATAGATGATTTTGCAGACCCCTTTACAGCATCTAAAGGTGCGCCGGCTATCGAAATTGGTCCTCAGGATTGCGCAATGATACTCACTCGAAAACCCGATATCGATGAAAAGATGTTATCATGTCTTTTGCGAACAAGAGCAGGCTACATTGGCCTTATTGGTTCCAAAACCAAGCGAGATGGCATATTTGCTGCGCTTCGAGATGAAGGCTTCTCAGAGACTGATCTTTCGAGAGTCCATTCTCCAATCGGACTTGAAATAGGAGCTCAGACGCCGGAAGAAATTGCAATAAGCATCATAGCGGAAGTAATTGCGGATCGATCAGGTGTGCTGCCCAAGCTCAAATACTAACCCTTGGGTATCCGCTCGGTACTAGAGGATCTTATCGGTATGCCTGACTTTAGGACAAACGAACCTATTGCTATCATTCTGGCAGCGGGATGCTCTTCTCGTATGGGAGCAACCAAACCTCTTGTGGAAATCGAGGGAGTTCCCTTGCTTTTGCATGCCGCTCGTTGCTTTCAGGAAGCAGGGATTAAGGAAATAATTGTAGTGACAGGTTTTGACTCGGATAATGTGGGGAAACTCGCTAGTTTGCACGGAATACGGCCTATATTCAATAAGGATTACCAAAAAGGAATGTTCTCTTCTATTTGCGCTGGTTTGCGCGCCGTTTCTTCCAATTGTGATTCCGCCTTTATTCTGCCGGTAGATATTCCCTTCGTATTGCCGAGCACGGTGGTCAAGCTCAAAAACGCCATTAAGGATAAACCAATAGTGATTCCTCGATATGAAAAGGTCTCAGGCCATCCGCCAATAATTCATAGTGCTTTGTTCTCCCTGGTAGAAAGGTGGAATGGAAAGAATGGGCTAAGAGGATTCTTTGGCCATAGACAGGCCGATATCGAATACCTGGAGGTTGATGACTATAATATACTTAGCGATATCGATACAGAAGCTGACCTAAGAGAGCTACTCCTGAAGCGAGCCGAATTGCGCTCTTGAGTTTAGCCTCCTCCATTTCGTTTACGCGAACCAAGGTAAGCTTCTTTAACTGCAGCATCCTGAGCCAGGTTGCGGGATAGCCCTTGTTTTACAACTCTTCCCTGTTCAAGCACATAAGCTCGGTCTGCGACTTGAAGTGCTTTGAATGCATTCTGTTCCACAAGAAGTATAGTTTTGCCAAGCCCTCGGAATTGCTCGATTATTTCGAATACAGTCTGGACCAGAAGAGGAGCCAGGCCTAAGGATGGCTCATCCATAAGAATCAACTCTCCATTTGTCATGAGGGCACGCCCCATGGCAAGCATCTGCTGTTCTCCTCCAGAGAGTGTCCCTGCTCTCTGAGATTTACGCTCTTCCAGCCTGGGAAAAATGTCAAAGACCTTTTTGAGATCGTTGCGGACAGCCTTCTTGTCGTTCCGTCGATAGGCTCCAAGCATGAGATTATCGAGTACACTCAGATTAGCAAATACCAAGCGCCCTTCAGGCACTTGACAGATACCGGCCTTGACAATCAAGTCTGGGCGCCGAGGGAGAGTCTTACCCTTATACAGAATTGTCCCCTTTGCCGGACGCAAAAATCCGGATATCGTATTCAGCAAGGTCGACTTCCCCGCGCCATTAGCTCCAATAATTGTGACAATCTCACCTTCCTGCACAGAAAGAGAAACGCCTTTTAGCGCTCGAATACCACCATAGGCAACGTGCAGATTCTTTATCTCAAGCATTGGCTGCCTCCTCCGGGGTTCCGAGATAGGCTTCGATGACCAGAGGATTCTTCGATATTTCGTCCGCATTGCCTTCGGCGATTTTCTCGCCGAAATTCAGAACAACAATATTCTCACATACACCCATAACCAGGTCCATGTGATGCTCTATTACAAGAACCGAGAGTTTGAAATCGTCTCGTATTTTGCCGATAAGACTCATAAGCTGCTCGGTTTCATCGGGGTTCATACCTGCAGCTGGTTCATCCAATAATAAAAGCGTCGGGTCAAGCGCAAGCGCTCTTACGATCTCCAACCTTCGTTGCAGCCCATAAGGCAAATTGTTTGCAATAAGGTCCTTATAGCATTGGAGCCCCATAATATCTAAAAGCTGCTCTGCTTTTTCCTTTAGCTCCTTTTCCTGATATCGGAAACGAGGAAGGCGGAAAACTGCTTCCGCGAAATTGTAATTCGCACTTCTATGACAGGCTGTCAGTACATTGTCGAATACACTTAAGTTCTTGAAAAGCCTTATATTCTGAAATGTCCGAGTTATGCCTTTTTCTGCAATTCGGAATGGCTCAAGGCCCACTAAGGAATTGCCCTTAAACTCGATTGAGCCAGATGTTGGCTTATATATTCCCGTTATTAAGTTGAAAATAGTCGTCTTTCCAGCGCCATTGGGACCTATTAGCCCTATAATGCCTCCTTCGGGAACATCGAAGCTAACGTTATCCACTGCGATTAGCCCCTCAAAGTTCTTCGTTAGTTCTTTGATATGGAGAATTGGAGAACTTGTCATTGCTCTTCTCCATCTTGGGCTTCAACAAGGAGCTTTGCTTTTGCCTCGCGCAGGGCGTTTCTTTCTGCACTCGCCTTGCGAATCCCTGATGGCGTAAGCTCCATACCACCCATCAGTCCCTTTGGCCTGCTCACCATAATAAGAATGACTGCCGCTCCATAGAATACGAGCCGCCATATCTCGAAAGCCCTCAGAATCTCAGGAAGGGCCGTTAGCACCAAAGCTCCTAAGACCGAGCCTGAAATGGAGCCAAGTCCTCCGAATATGACAATGATTGTGAGTTCGGTAGATTTGGTGAGAGAGAACATCTTGGGTTGAATGAACGTCATATAATGAGCCAAAAAAACTCCCGCTACTCCAGCATATATTGCACTTATTACAAGTGAGATCATCTTGTAGCGAAATACATCTATGCCCGCGGTTTGCGCGGCCAATTCCTCTTCTCGCACAGCAATCATATTCCGACCATGCTTCGAATTTACAATGTTTGCGAGGACAAGCACCGCAATGACGTCCGCGATAAGGATGGCAAGAAAAGTGCTCCTGCCAGGAATCCCGGGCCACCCCCTGGCTCCTCCAAAACGATTCACATTATTGAAAATAAGGCGGATTGCTTCGCCAAACCCAAGCGTCGCAATGCAGAAATAATCGCCTTTGAGCTTAAGGGTAATTCTGCCTATCAGATAGCTCACCAGCCCCGCGGCAATTCCCCCACCCAATATGGAAAAGATAAAAGGCAACCCAAGGCCCGCTGGCGTAGATGCTGGAGAGCCACTGATCCAAGTTCCAATATAGGCTCCAATGGCCATGAATCCAGCATGCCCGAACGAGAATAGCCCTGTAAAACCCGTCAAAAGACTTAGGCCTAGAACCGTAATCATATTTATGCCTGCGAGCATCAGAATTCCCTGAATATATGTCAAATCCATGCTCACCCCCTAAGCCTTTTCCTCAGTAACCTTACCCATTATGCCCCTCGGTCTCAGAACCAGAACGCCTATCAGAATAACGAAGGCTATTAGGTCTCGAAATTGCGATGAGATATATCCGGCAACAAAAGTCTCAATCACACCAAGAATTACAGAGCCAAGCACCGCGCCCGGCAGGCTTCCTAGACCGCCAAACACAGCCGCGATGAACGATTTGGTAGTAATATTGCCAATCTGTGGATAAACCGTATATTTCATGCCAAAAAATACACCCGCTATGCCTGCAAGAAACCCCCCAAGGCCAAACACGGTAAGGATAACAATATCTGTATTTATTCCCATTAGGGCGCAGGCCTTGATATTGTATGAGGCGGCTTGTATTGCCTTGCCCAGCTTTGTCTTGTCTATAAAAATCATTAGGAGAGTGAGGCTCACAGCGGAAATCACAAAGATTATGAGATCCAGCCTTCCAATGGCTAGATTACCAATTTCGATTGGAACCTTAGGGAATACTTCGGGATAGGTGCGAAAAGTTGGCCCAATCGTCGCAATTACAAGGTTTTCAAGCATGATGGATGTGCCCATAGCCGAAATAATAAAGTAAAGAAAGGGAGCTTTTCGCTCACGCAGCGGCTTATAGGCTATCCGTTCTATAATTATGGCAACTACAAGGGTTCCCAACGAAGCGAGCAAGAATGCCAGCGCAAAAGGAAGCTTGAATAGCGTAAGACAAAAGAATCCAAAATAGGCTCCTAGCATTATTACTCCACCATGAGCAAAGTTTGAAAAATTCATTATCGAATAGACAAGCGAATATCCAACCGCCATGAGAGCGTAAACAGAGCCTATGGATAAGCCATTTATAAGTTGTTGAAGGAATTGGACCATTGCCCTTCCTTTGGACTACATTTTATAGACTGCCGACTTTCTAAATAAAAAAGAAAAAGGCAACCAGCAGTTGGCCGCTAATTGCCTTTTTGTCAGATTAATTACTGGGCTGCATACTTCTCTTGGAAAATATACTCTCCATTGACTATCTTCAGGATTGCAGCATCCTTGCCTTCCGGGTTGTGTGTTTCAGGGCTTATGTGAATTCGCCCGGTAATGCCTTGAACATCGATGCCTTCGAGGGCTTTTGCTAGAGCTTCACCATTTGGCTTGCCAGCTTTTTTTAGCCCTTCCACTAAGAGCAGAACCGCATCATGCGCTAAGAAACCATTGAGCTCGGCTTCCTTTCCATACTTCTCTCTATACCGATTTTTGAAATCCTGGACTGCAGGATCAGCATAATCGAGGTGATTTACAAAATAGCTCCCTTCGACCGCTTTCCCGCCCATCGAGATTAGCTGGTCTGAAGGCCACCCGTCGCCACCAAGCAATGTTGCTTTAATGCCGAGCTCTCTAGCCTGATTAGCCGAAAGCGATACTTCTTTAAAGAAATAGGGCATAAAGATGACATCTGGGTTTTGGGCTTTAATCTTTGAAAGCTGAGGTCTAAAGTCAACATCGCCGGAGTTGAACGATTCGTCAGCAACAATTGTGCCACCCTTTTTCTCAAAGTTAATTTTGAAGAACTCTCGAAGGCCTTGTGAATAATCATCGCTTACATCGTAGAGAACCGCAGCAGTCCGCGCTCCCAAGCGATCATAGGCAAAACCAGCTGCTACAGCACCTTGATATGGATCTATAAAGCAGACACGGAAGTTATATGGCTTTACCTTGCCATCCTGGACCGTGACCTTTGGATTGGTAGCGACTGTCGCTATATCGGGCACTTTTGCCTTTTCGAGGACTGGCGCTATAGGAATAGCACAGCCCGAAGCATTCGGACCAATTATTCCTACTACTTTGTCCTGACCTGTTAGGCGCTTTGTAGCATTAACGGATTCTTGGGCATCGCCCTTATTGTCATAACCTATTACTTCGAGCGTGTACTTCTTGCCTCCTACTTCGATGCCGCCCGCTGCATTATACTCCTCGAATAACATTTTTACGGTATTGAGTTCGCACTCGCCCCATACGGCTTGATCTCCGGTCAGCGAACCGAGCCAACCAGCCTTTATAACGGACGATTTGCCTCCGCCTCCACAGCCCGCCATCAAAAGAGCAACAGCCAGAGCTCCAAATAGAAACTTCTTCATACTCGAGCACCTCCTTTGGGTATGCGATAGAATTCTGATAATTATACCTGCTGATTGAAGTACTCACAAGTATGAAAACGCAAAATATAATCAGGGTTCTGGATCTAGGCTTTCTGTTTTCGCGTCATAACATCGAAGATAACGGCCAATAATAGAACCAAGCCACGTATTATATACTGTAGAGAAATATCCGTTCCCAGCAGATTCATGCCGTTCATGAGTGACATATAGACAAGAGCACCGATTAGAGAGCCACTTATAGAACCAACTCCTCCGGCTGCAGATACGCCACCGATATATGCAGAAGCAATTGCATCCATTTCGAAGAGAGTGCCTGCCTGCGGAGTCGCTGATTTGAGCCTGGCGGTGAATAGAATGCCGGAAAGAGCAGCCAAGAAGCCCATCGATGCAAATACGACGAATGTTATTTTTTTGACGCGGATACCCGATAACTCGGCCGCCTCCGGATTTCCGCCAACGGCATAAATATGACGACCAAGCACCGTACGCCGCGTGATGAAATCGTATACCAGCACAACCGCCAACATTATCACAATAGTCCAGGATAAGCCGTTATATCCTGCCAAAATCCATGTTATGAATCCAAGAATCACCGAAACAAAGATGAGCTGGGCTGCGAATAAGCCGGAAGAGGAGACCTCGAATTTGTACTGGATCTTGCGCTTTCGATCGGCGATCTGGCTAAAAATCGCAAACACGATGGCGATGGCCCCCAGGAGAAGGGTCGTCTTGTGAACCCCAGGTAGAAAAGTCTCACTAGCCAGAATGTCCGGGATATAGCCGTTGCCGATAGCATTGAAGGCCTCGTTTGGTATGATGATAGTTCCTGTACCTGCGGTGACCAACATCAATGCGCCTCGGTAGATAAGCCACCCTGCAAGAGATGCAACGAAGGCGGGGATACCAAGACTCGCCACAGGGAGTGCTGTAAAAAGCCCTGCTACCACACCCAACGCAAGCACGAACAGAATTGTTGGCAATAGCGACCAATTCCATTGAGTCAAAGCTATGGCAGCAATTGCCCCTAAAAACCCTGATAGAAAGCCAACAGAAAGGTCTATATGCCGAATTACAATAACCAAAGTCATTCCGACTGCCAATACGGCTATATATCCTGTTTGATTGAGGAGGTTAGCGATATTTCGCGATGATATGAATATACCCTTAGATAAAATGGTGAATACCGCCATAATTGCTGCAAGGGCGATATACATGCCGTATTCGCGAACATTCTTTTTTACCACAGTCATAAACTCACTCATCTGCTTCCTCCTCAGTACTGTGTCGCAAGGCGCATGATAGCTTCTTGCGTTGCCGATTTTGCATCGAGCTCGCCAGTAATCGTCCCATTCGCTACGACATAGATACGATCGCTCATGCCCAGTATTTCGGGCAATTCGGACGATATCATCAAAATACTCATACCCTTTGCTACCAGATCGTTGATAATGTTATATATTTCGTATTTTGCACCAACATCGATACCCCTGGTTGGCTCATCGAATATGAGCACATCGGGTCCAACAAATAGCCATTTTGCAACGGATACTTTCTGCTGATTTCCGCCAGAGAGATTCATAACAAGCTGGTGAATTCCCGGCGTTTTTATCGAGAGGGATTCCACAAAGCTTAAGGCGGTCTGCTTATCGAGTTCTTCGTTGATCAGGCCATTTTTCGATACCTCTTGTAAATTAGCAAGAGAAATATTTTCCTGGATTGATTTGATAAGTATAAGGCCGTTGGCTTTTCGGTCTTCCGTAGCATAGGCCAATCCGGCCTTTATGGCTTGGCTGGGATGAGAGAAGCGCCGCTTCTCTCCCTTTAGAATGAGGTCACCTGAAATCTCATATTTATCAGGATTGCCGAAGAGACTTCTCGCCAATTCGGTTCTTCCGGAGCCTACAAGGCCAGCTAGCCCGACAACCTCCCCTTTGCGAACATAGAAATTGACATTGTTCAGCACTTTTCGTCCAAGCTTCGGATCGTAAGCATTCCAATTCTTTACTTCAATGGAAATTGTCTCTTCAGGTTTGGATATGCGAGGAGGATAGATGTTCTCTATGGAACGCCCAACCATGTGCCTAATGAGAACTTGCTCGTTGACGTCATCCATGCGGCGATCCAGGGTGCATATGGTCTGACCATCGCGGAGAACTGTTATCGTTTCAGCAATGGAGAGCACCTCCTTTAACTTATGAGAAATCATGATGGAAGTGACGCCTTGCATCTTCAGCATTCTTATTATGTCTAGCAAATTTTCACAGTCATCTTCGTTTAATGTGGCTGTCGGTTCATCGAGGATAAGAAGCGATACATTTCGGCTTAGCGCTTTTGCAATCACGACAAGCTGTTTTTTGCCGATACCTAGGTCCTTAATCTTAGCGGTCGGGTTGATGGAAAGTCTAACCCTCTTGAGAAGATCTTCTGCTTTCCTTATCATTTCGTGCACATCGATGGTCATACCACGTCTGATTTCATGCCCTAGCATGAGGTTCTCATAGACGGTCATCTCGGGCACCAGAGCTAGCTCTTGATAGATAATGCCTACGCCTGCCTCCTCGCTATCGTGGATACCATTGAACTCTACTTTCTTTCCATTGAGGACTATCTCGCCTTCGAATTCATTGTGCGGATATAAACCGCTCAGAACCTTCATAAGTGTGGATTTTCCAGCCCCATTTTCCCCTACCAAACAGTGGATCTCTCCGCGGCGAACTGCAAAGCTGACATCATTCAATGCTCTAACACCTGGAAAGGTCTTTGTTATATGCCGCATTTCGAGAATATTGTCATTCATAATCTGTACCGCCTGGATTGATCTTACTACAAACGAGAGCCGCTCGTAATGAGCGGCTCTCCTGATCGTACTCAAATGGGCATGCTCACATACCCCATTGATCACTTGAGACCAGTGAACTTGTCTGCAGGCCAATAGCCAGAATCGATGATCTCTTTCTTTACGTTCTCTTTGGTCACCGTAACAATGGCAGTCGGCTTAGCCGGTACATCTTTTTTGCCATTGTTGTAATAGGCAGTAACCGGCGGGGTCTGTCCCTTCATGTATGCGGTAGCTGCACTGATCGCATCCTTTACTAGCGTGCGCACATCCTTGAGGACAGTCATGGATTGTTTGCCGTCGATGATGTACTGAATGGAAGCTATCTCGGCATCCTGGCCAGTGATGTAATAGGTCTTGACATCCTTATCTGCGGCAAAGGCATCCGCTATTGCACGGGCGGTGCCATCGTTAGGAGCGCAGATATACACGGTCCCTTTGGCTTCTTTAGGAGCCGCTGTCAGATTTGCTTCGGCCTTGTTCTTGGCATCGCTGAAGTTCCAGTTGGTCGTGACTTGACCAATGATCTGGGCTGCTTCGTCGCGAGTGAGCTTGGCTTTCTTTGCAAGAGCCGCAGCCTTGTCCGAATTCCTCACGATATATGTGCCATCGGCTATTTTTGGCTGGAGGGCGCTCCATGCTCCTTCAAAGAATATGAAAGAGTTATTGTCACTTGCTGCTCCTGCATACAGATAGAGATTGTTTCTTTTTGTGCCAGCCGGAACCTTGGAGTTGAGATAATCGCCCCATGCTTTTCCAACCTCAAAGCTGTCAAAGGTTACGTAGTAGTCGACGCTGGTTGTATCGCGAATTAATCGGTCATAGGAAATAACCTTGACGCCTGCGCTATGGGCGAGATCGGCTGCAGACGCAGCAGCGGTTCCATCATGCGGGCAAATGATGAGAACTTTTATGCCTTCGCTTATCAGGGCTTCGACGTTAGCTTTTTCCTTTGCGGAATCGCCTTGGCTGAAGAGAACCTTTGCACTGAATCCAGCAGTCTTTAGAGCATCCAAAAATTGAGTCTGATCTTGAATCCAGCGGGGCTCATCCTTGGTGGGAAGCACGATACCTACTTGTGTTTCGGCAAATACAAAGCCCGCAACTACTGCAAACAACATTGCAATCAATAATGTTCGTTTCATGAGGACTCCTCCTTGAAAACCGTAGACTCTAGTCGCAATACGACTAGTCTGGCGCTTCAATTAAATTCGGTACGCGCCAACTATCATTTTCCGCTATATTTTTTAATCGCGCATTAGGAATTATGTGATAAAAACCGGTATTTGCGCATATATTGCCAGAGCAACGCAGTATTAGGACTTTTAGGACAAGACAGCTTCAAAAATGTCCAGAATTAGAATCTCGATAGTCTATATATTTATTCAGTGTTTTACATTGCGATATACATCATCCCTACTATGAAAGCCATCCTCTATCACTGTTGATTCCAATGTCTTTGCGGTTACGAGAACTGGCTCGAGCGCAATGTAAGGAACCTTATAGGTACCATCTTCTATTTTGTTCTCATATCCTATTTTTTCGCCTTTGGCCATCATTACCGCAAAGCCAGCCGCCTTGAGCGCCAAGCTGTCGATAGGCTTATAGACGGTTGCAAACTGACTTCCTTCGGCAATGCGTTGACAGGCTGAAAGCTCGGCATCTTGTCCTGTCACCTTGGTCTTTCCAACCATTCTATTCTCCGAGAGCACGGATATCACTGTCTCTGCAAGCATATCATTACCACATAGAACTGCATCGATCTTTTGACCCGGTTTTACAAGAGCTTCAAATTGTGTCCTCACCTCATCGCTCATCCAATCGCTTGGCCAAATCTCTTCCATAAGTTGGATCTTGCCAGATTCAATGAATGGATCGAGCACCGAATGAAAACCCTTGTTTATCATGAAAGCATTGTTATCTGTAGTTGCTCCATTTATGATGACATAATTCCCCTGCGGAACAACTTCCACAACAGCTTGAGCCTGGAGGCTTCCTACTTTTTCATTATCGAAAGAAATGTAGAGATCAACATTAGCTCTATGGACTAATCGATCGTAGCTCAATACCTGCACACCTTTTCTTTTTGCCTCGCGGCATACCTCCGAAAGCCTTTCCGCATCATTTGGAATAATTACAAGCACATCTATGCCTTGACTCAACAGCTCTCGGACTTGCGCTATTTGGGTCTCTGCGTTCTGATTCGCCACTCGAAGCACCACCTCTGCCCCTAGATCATGTGCTGCTTTGGTGAAGCTATCCACATCTCGTCTCCATCGCTCGACCACAAGAGAATCCAAAGAAAATCCAATCAAAGGCGACTTGGTCTCAGATGTCTTTTCCGATTTGCTGCATGATAATAAACCAAGAGCGGTAGTTGCTAAGATCATGGCTATCAAGAAAAAAATGGGACCACTGGCCTTACGCATCGCTTCAGGCATCGCTATCTTCTCCCTTTGCAACCCGTGCAGCATATTCGCGCGGCGTAAGTCCGGTAAGTCGGCGAAACAGACGAGCAAAATAATTAGCATCGGAATAACCGCAGCGCTGGCTCACTTCTCGTATTGAGATATTTGGCATTTTAAGCAATTCTTTGGCTTTCTGCATTCTGTACCCTATCAGAGTCCTCGCGAAGCCTCTCTTCAGCTCGTCTGACATAAGACGCGTAAGATGTCCGGCGGAAATGCCAATTGCCGCTGATGCACTCTCTAATGTTATCGGTTCCTGGTAATGGTTCTCTATATACTGCAAAGCTTTGACAACAAAAGGCGAATGAGTCCCCACCTCCGCGGCGTGTTGTTGCAGACTCTGGAATCTGCCTCTTACCGCTGATGCAAATAAATGCCAAAAGCGCTCCTCCCACAGTGTTTCGATATCCCCAAAATCCATGAAATCTCTATAGACATTATCGGAGAGCACTCCTCCGCCCGCAAGTTTAGAAGACCAGAATGAAAGTGCTGCTATTATTCGGAAATATAGATCGCGCGGTTTGTCTTGCGTCTCTTCCACGGTCAAGATGAGCTTTTCAAGAAGCTGCCCAGCCATGGCATATTGACCTTCCATGATCGCATCATAGAACTGTGTATCGAATACAGAAGCTGGTTCTTCTCGATTTTCGGCAATATCTTCTCCGAGGCGAGGCCTGTAGTGATTTATCGATTCTAAGCCAAGCCCAAAGTTACGTACGGCATTATCCCAAGAGCGCCCAATGTTCTCAAGCAATTCTGGCTGACCACAAGCAAATCGCAATTCGCCCGTTGCGAGCTGTGATGAAAAGGATGAACCTAGCAATTCAAGAAAAGCCGTGATCTCGATCTCAGCGACAGTACCTTGATCAATCCCAGATTTCAATGGCAAGAACCATGCACAATAGCGGTTATCTTCGAGCGGTCCGGCTAGAGCCAGGGTTTTGTATTGCAAGGTAGAGCAAAAATGCTCATAGAGCGAATTTGCCAAGCCATCTGCCGGAGAAAAACTTGCAATACCCATAACACCGGTTTCTCCTGAAATTTGTAGCACTTCCTTGTAAAGATTGAGCTCTTCTTTCAAGGCCTTTGTGCGTTTGGGGTCCCTTGGTTCTTTGTCTTTAGCCTCGCGCTGCTGGCGCAAATATACAAAAAAAGCAGTTTTAATAAAGGGCAATAGCGTTTGCTGGCGCTCTTTGAATTCAAGCTCTTTTTCATCTAGTATATGAAGACGATCGAGATAAGAAGATGCCGCCTGCAAGGCAATCTCGAGCCTTTCCTTGGAAACGGGTTTTAGAAGATAATCGCAGACTCCCATAGAAAGGGCTTCCCGCGCAATATCGAATCGCTCATATGCAGTCACGAGAATAAATGCCCTGGCTCCACCTTGCTGGGAGAGTTCTCGTATTGCGTCCAGCCCATTGATTCCAGGCATGTGAACATCCATAAGCACTATGTCTGGTGCAAGAGTTTTGCTTTTTTCGATTACTTCGCGGCCAGACTGAGCAGTCCCGACCACCAGATAGCCATCCTGGAAATAGCGTTTGAAAAGCAGCTGAAGACCATTTACGATCGGAATTTCGTCGTCGGCTATGAGCACTCTCTTCATGATATTTTTCCTGCAGGCAAGAGGATCGTAACACAAGTACCATTGCCAAGCTCGCTCTCGATCTCGACCCTACCCTGACCTCCTGTCGCGAGAGCGACTCGCCTTACGACATTGTGTAATCCGATACCATTTTGAGGCCTTGTATCTTCTGGGCTTGCTGCTGCAAGAGCAAGGGCGATGCATTCATTACTCATTCCACAGCCTGTATCACTAACCGAGAAATGGATTGTATCTCCTTCCAGCTTAGCTGATATCAATACTCGTCCTCCTTCTTCGATATCCTTTAATCCATGTACAATTGCATTCTCGACAAGAGGTTGAAGCACGAGTGCGGGCGTCTCACAGCCAAGGGCTTCATCCTGTATGTCAAGGCAGAATTCAAAGCGCTCACCGAATCTCAGCCTCAAAAGCCATATATATTGTCGAACGCATTCTATCTCCTCCGAGACAAGAACGAATCTAGTAGAAGGCTTCAATGAGTAACGTATGAATGCTGCAAGCTTTTCGAGGAATTCAGCGGTTTTCTCATTACCTTCAGATAGAGCGATCTGCCAACCGGCTGCCAGAGTATTATATAGAAAGTGTGGGTTGATCTGTGTTTGAAGAGCCAGGAGCTCCGCATCCTTTAGCCTGTGCTGATAAGTTAGCACTCGCATGCGCTCTTCCATAAGCGAACGCTCAAGCTCCGCCTTTCTTGTCAATTCTATAAAAGCCTTTTGGACACTATCCTGCATGTTGACAAATGCATCATGAAGCGTTCTTATCTCATCCTTTCGCTCATATGGCGGCAGAGGATGATTATACTCTCCCCTGCCTACTGCACCTGCAGCCACTGAAAGCCGCGCCAATGGTTCGGTTATTGTATAAGAATATCTTGCAATTAGTGCGATCGAGAGCAAGAAAGCCGCAAGCAAAAGCACCCCATTGGACATAATTGCAAGGCTTATATTTGCTCGATATGAAGAAAAACCAGTCAATGATTGGCCCAAATAGATCGTATCCATTCTTGTACTCAAAAACTCTATGTAAGAAGCTCCACGCCTTGCTTCCTCGTAGTAGCTAACATACTCTGTGACATCGCGACCGCGCTTAGCCTGGACAGCCCTTTCAGCGCTCGCAAGATAGCTCTCTACAAGATAAGCCAGATCCTTCTCCAGCAAAAAGACATCGTCATTCTTATTTTCTTTATTGAGCTTATGAGCCATATTGGAAAGGAGTGTCGAATTGCGTATAAATTCTCTAAGCGATTCTGAATTCTTAGCACTGAGATAACCCATCAGATTTTCTTGTGTTGCCCTCAAAACCGTTCTGAGTTCTTGCATCGATACAGAATTGTGAAATAGAAGCTCTACACTTCGAGCCAAATTAAAAGAAGTAGATGCCGTGTAGGATGTTGCTATGACTAAAACGAGTAGTATTACTGCGGAATTAGCGATTATTCGATCCCGAAGACCAGTTCTGCTGCGCCTGGCTCTCAGAGGTCGAGAGAGCCATGTAAAGTCGATCATAAACCCCCTCCTAGTGCGGGGATCACTCGGTATCCTACCGAGATTCTTTCAGGAGCCCGAATACCAATCCGCTGGCCAATAGCTAGAGCCACGCCAGCTTTACCCATAGCCACTGCATCTCTAACAATACTTGCCTGGACCACGCCTTTTTCGATTAGCCTATTTACCTCTGAGTTTTCATCGGCTCCTATGATGACAATTTGTCCTACCATGCCGCGGTCTATTACAACCTGAGCGGCACCAATTGTGGCCTTGGCGTCTATGCAGAGGATCGCATTGATGTCTGGGTGTTCAGCTAACATGCGCGCGCAAGCATCTTCTCCGCCGAGAATGCTCTCTTCTTCGCGCTCTGCAGCGACAATTGCGGCTCCTTGTTTGCTTTTGAGAGTTTCTTCTACTCCTCTATAGAATGGTTCCTCATAGAAAGCATAGCCCAAAGATGTGTCTGAAGAGAGAATTATGCCGATACGAGCCGCAGCGCCCAGCATACCCAAAGCAAGCGCGCTTGCCTCCCTCCCCTGACTAGCAGAATCGCCAGTTACCCCGATGTTTATCCATTCCTGAGAAACATCCATTGCAAGAGGGACAAACGGTATTTGTGCACTTTCGGCTGCTTCCATAAGCCTCTCAACATCGAGACCGGCAGTCTTAAAAAGAATTATACCATCAGTTTTGCTGCGCAATGCTATCTCGAACCAGCGCAACACTTCTCCGGAGATACCACCACTATCGGCTGCGCCAGTAGGCGAAAAATAAAATATCTGCAGTGCCGCATCCTGTTCTTCTGCTTCTTCGGACAAGCCCTCTTTCAGGTGCATAAAAAATGGGTCCACAGTATCCGGAAGAATAGCAATAATGTGAAAACGAGCACTATGAATGGTCGATGGATTGCGCAGAATGGTAGATGCTAGAGCGTTGCGGCTTCTGCTGACGAGAGCAACGTTGAAAGCAAGTGCCCCTACAAGAGCAATAGCGAATACGACAATTGGCAAGACACGCCATGCACCATGCTTCATTCTACTGTCACGCTCTTGGCAAGATTTCGGGGTTGGTCAACATTGCAGCCGAGTTCCAGCGCACAGAAATATGCAAACAGTTGAAGTGGAATAATCATGCTGAACGGATAGAACCGCGGATCTGCTTTCTTGACAGAAATAAAGTCGTCCGCAAAAGACATGGCTTCTTTGTCTTCGTCGGAACAAATAGCAATGACTGGCCCCCCTCTTGCCTTTATCTCTCGCATGTTCGATATAGTCTTATCGTGCAGATAATCGTCGGAAACAAGGAAGACACTAGGCACTTCCGGGCTGATAAGCGCAATCGGGCCATGTTTCATCTCGCCCGCACTATAGCCTTCGGCATGGATATATGAAATCTCTTTAAGCTTAAGAGCGCCCTCAAGAGCTATAGGGTACAGAATGCCCCGCCCAAGATAGAGGAAATCTTTGGTGCGACAGTATTTCTTGGCTATTGCCTGTATGCGATCGCGCTTAGATAACACATCGCGCACCATATCCGGAACACCTGTAAGAGCTCGGATAAATATCTTGCCTTCTTCTCGCGACATGTCTCGCATACGGGCCATTAGGAGGGTAAAGAGAAAAAAGACAGTAAGCTGACTCGTAAAGGCTTTAGTGCTTGCAACCGCTATTTCTGGGCCAGAGTGCACATAGACGCCGCCATCCGACTCGCGTGGAATCGTAGCTCCTACGACATTGCAGATTCCAAGGACTGTTGCTCCCTTTCGCTGGATCTCGCGCATGGCAAAGAGAGAATCAGCCGTCTCTCCAGATTGGCTCACTACAAACCAAAGCGATCCCTGTTCTACAACTGGATTTCTATATCGTAGCTCACTTGCAAGCTCAGCCTGCGCAGGAATTCGTGCTACTTGCTCCAAAAGATAAGAACCAGCAATACCCGCATGCCAGCTCGTGCCCGCAGCGATTATGCGCACCCTATGGACTTCGGCAAGCTGGCGACGTGTAAGGTTGAGGCCTCCAAGCTTGGCTGTTGCATTCTCTTCATCGATGCGTCCGCTCATGGCGCGCGCGATCGAATCAGGCTGTTCAAAGATTTCCTTTTCCATGTAATGCATGAAGCCACTTTTTTCCATTGCACCAAGCTCCCAGGTGATCTCATCCACTTTTTTAGCAATGGAGTTTGAATGGCGGTCCGTGATGGAATAATTCTCCTGGGTTATATCGACGACCTCACCATCGTTGAGATAAATGACACGATTCGTATAAGCAACCATAGCGGTAAAATCGCTCGCAAGAAACATCTCGTCTTTTCCCACTCCAACTATGAGAGGACTTCCATTGCGAGCACCCACAATGCGACCTGGTTCATCCGCATGGATACAGGCTATTCCATAAGTCCCTTCTAGATGTTGAAGTGCTGCTAGCACTGCTGTAAGGAGGTCTCCTTCATAATAAGAAGCGATAAGATGAGGAATGACCTCGGTATCAGTTTCGCTCTTAAAGACATAACCTTTTTTTTCAAGCACTGTGCGAAGGGTCTTATGGTTTTCGATGATGCCATTGTGCACCACCGCAATTTTGCCGGATATATCCGTATGAGGATGGGCATTGGCCTCTGTTACACCACCATGGGTCGCCCATCGGGTGTGGCCTATACCCCATTGGCCATCCAGATCCTCTGGAATTTTCTTTGCGAGTTCCCCGATTTTTCCTACTGCTTTGATGATCTGGAGGTTCGGTTTCGGATCAGTTCTTCCGACTGCGATTCCAGCCGAATCATACCCTCGATATTCAAGTCTTCTGAGTCCTTCAAGGAGGACTTTTGATGCTTTTCTTGGGCCTGAATAGCCGATTATTCCACACATGAAAATCAGTGTATCGAACCTTTGATTTTTTGCAATAGAGAAATCAAGGATCTGAAACAGTATATTTTCAATCTCACCATGGCTCTTGTCCTTAGATGTCGATTTCGATAGCCTTGAACATATGGACAATAATTCGCGCTCATCCTCATCGATCGAGCCATCTTCTATGAGAATTTTATCTTATAAAAGCATTGACTCGACTATGGATGAAGCACGCAGGATTCTTCAAGAAGGTCTGGTAAAGCACATTACGATAGTCCGGGCTGACACTCAGACTGCAGGCCGCGGTCGAATCGAAGGCCGAGCATGGATCGACATGCCAAAGCATTGTCTTCTTATGACTATAATTCTTCCGCAAAGTTATAAGGATATTAGCGCAATACCGCTGCGAGCAGGGCTTGGCGTAGTGCGAGCATTGGAAAACAGCTTGAAAGATCCAGCTTTAGAGACTCAACCATTTCCAGAGCTCATGGACAATTATGGTCAACATGAACACAAACTAGCGCCATATTTCCTCTTGAAATGGCCAAATGACATAGTTGCCCACATTCCCGGGGATTCTAAGTGCTTTGGAAAGCTCTGTGGGATACTCTGCGAGCAGACTGCAGACACTGTCTTGATAGGTATTGGGCTCAATCTTCTAAAATCGCGCTATAGTGGACTCAACACCGATCTCTCGCCCCTGAGCCTAGAAGAAGCTCTGGGATTTATCCCGAGGGCCTTTGCCAATCTCGACGATGCCGCTTGCTCGATAACCGAGCATGTCATTCAATCCCTGCATGACCCCTCTTGGCATTCTGAATACGAGCACAGACTCTGGGGGAGAGGCGCTCTTATGCGCTTTATTATTGGACACCCACGGCTTGCGCAGGAAGTGGAAGGCATATGTGTAGGTACCAGTGAAGATGGAAGCCTCATTCTGAGCAATAATGGCAAGAAAAGGAAATTCGTCTCTGGAGAAATATCTCTACTCCGCTTTGTATGAATCCTCGAATGAATCCTCTATAGCCCGAATGGCATCGTATAAGATTGCATTTATGGGTACATCGAGATCAGCGGCCTTGGCAAGGCGCTTCATTGCACCAGCAAAAGCATCGACCTCGGTCTGCCTTCTTGCTTCCACATCTTGAAGCATCGATGTCTTGCCTTGAGGGGCAAGTGTCTTTAAGACGGCAATGGCACGATCGATATCTGTCTCTTCGAGATTACCGCCGTAGCGCTTCGAAAGTGAAATAACTTCTATCATTGTCTTACTAAGAAGCTCCTGGCCATGGGGAGAGTCTTGGAAAAGACGATATGGAGCTCTTATCAAAGCAGACCATTGGTTAAGGCCAACATTTATCATGAATTTGAACCATATCTCTTTTACAATATCCTCTGGCACCACGAATGCGATATCGCTCGTACGGAAAAACTCTTCCAGGACGGCTAGCGTAGAAGCATTCTTTTCCACTTTCTCTTTTTCAAAACCACAAAAGATCCTACCCTTGGCCAGATACTGAACCCTATTCTCTTCACGAAGAGCATCGATGCCAAGAATCATAGCATATGGCACACTGTCCTCACCGAACTCTCTGCGGAGTCTGGGCACTGCATCTATACCATTTAGGAGCGATAGAATAATGGTATTTACGCTGACATACGGCCTCATTTCCTCTATGGCCTCTTCGAGACTGTAATTCTTGACTGCAATAATAACAAGGTCTGCTGGATCTGCCTCATACTTGTCTTTTACTGGCAAAAAATACTGCCGCCCATTTACGACAAATCCCTGCTTTAGGTAACGAGCTTTTCTCTCTCCATTAGCGGAAATTACCACCTGTTTCCCCGCTTCCATAAGGCGCACGGCTATAGAAGCGCCAATCGCGCCAGCTCCAACAACCACGACAGAAACGATGTTCTTCATTTTGCAAATATCCTTTCTAAAGAGTCTGTAATTATGGCTTAATTGAATCCATCAAAGGCAAGGCCCCTTTGTATGCATATTTCTGGACTGCTCTAATAAGTTTACGCGGAATGCGACATCTAATCCAGGTATACTCTTCATCATAATACTGATCGAGTACAGTGGCTTCGCGTAAGATGAGGCTGACAATATGGTTGTCGGCGTGTGGAATGCGAAGCATCAATGTCTCCATCTGCTTTGTCAAGGCTTCCTGGATTTCCTTTACCAACTCTCCAAGTCCCTCTTGTGTTTTTGCCGAAACGGCAATGCTTCCAGGGTAGCGCGAAAGAAAAGCCTGTACCACTACCGGATCTACAAGATCGATCTTGTTCAACACGAGTATATGCGGTATTTCGCCGGCTCCAATATCGAAGAGTACCTTTATCGTGGTTTCGATATGTTTATCGATGCTTTTGTCCGAGGCATCGGCTACGTGAATGAGAACATCTGCAAGGCTGACTTCTTCCAGGGTGCTGTGGAATGCTTCCACAAGGCCGGGCGGCAAATTGCGGATAAAGCCGACAGTGTCCGTCAGGAGCAAGGTCTGTCCTCTAACAAGCTGTATTCTTCTTGTGGTTGGATCGAGCGTAGCAAATAGTTTGTCTTCTGCATGCACGCTTGCAAGAGTAAGCTCATTTAGGAGGCTCGATTTTCCCGTATTGGTGTAACCTACAATGGCAGCCCTTGGCACAGCGCTCCTCTCCCTGCGCTTGCGCTGGACGGCTCTTTCTTTGCGAACGGTCTCCAATTCGCCTTTTATTTCATGAATTCTTCGTTCTATCTCTCTTCTGTCGAGCTCCAATTTCTGCTCGCCAGAACCTTTTGTGCCATAGCGCCCTCCGCGCTGCTGCATCAGGTCATTGTAGGAATGGGCTAATCGCGGCAATGCATATTCGAGCTGAGCAAGCTCGACCTGTAGGCTGGCTTCCTTGGTAAATGCCCTCGATGCGAATATTTTGATTATAAGTTCCGCTCGATCATAGACATTCTTAGAAGATAGCTTTTCCCAGTTTCGCTGCTGCACCGGGCTCAATACATGATCAAAGATAATGGTATCCGCACCTGCTTGGTCGGCAGCATCTACTATCTCTTGCGCCTTTCCGGTTCCTATTAACAGAGAAGGTGTGGATTCGCGGAGGAGTACCAACATCTCACCTGCCACCTCATTACCAAGTGTGTCGGTAAGCCGATGAAGTTCGTCGAGCAGCTCCTGTGCCTCTGATCTAGGTATTTCACTCGATGCGACACCGATGAGAAATACGCGCGAGGTTTCTTGCTCGCCCCTTTTGACTCCTGTCATGCTTTTATTCATCATTTTATATTACACAATTCATGCAGATTTGACATCAGTCTCGACGCCCCAGCGTTTTGGGTGGTAGAATATGATAATATCCAAGCGATATCAAAGGAGGAGATCTTATGCCTCTTCAAAAATCCGATCTCAGCGATGCAGTAATCAATACTTACTATGCGGTGCGAGGCCCAATTGTGGCTCGTGCTCAACAGCTAGAGCAAGCTGGCAAGGAAATCATCTATTGTAATATTGGAAATCCACAAGCCCTGAAGCAAAAGCCGCTCACCTATGTTCGAAACACGCTTGCTGCTTGTGAGCAGCCTGGACTTCTGAATATTTCAGATAATTTTTTTATGGAAGATATCAAGGAAAAAGCACGCCATATCCTCGAGCAATCCAAACATGGCCTTGGAGCGTACTCCGAGTCTAAAGGAATTAGATTTGTGCGCAATGCTATTTCTGACTTTATAAAATCGCGCGATAGCTTTGATGGAGTGGAACAGACTGCAGACCCCGAGCATATCTATCTTACCGATGGCGCATCCAAAGGCGTCCAGGCGGCGCTCACTCTTCTTATTGCAGAGAAAAATGATGGCATTCTTATACCTATACCGCAGTATCCTCTCTATTCTGCAACAATCACTCTCTATAATGGACAGCAGATAGGCTACTATCTCGATGAAGAAACCGGTTGGAGCCTGGATGAGCGGATGCTAGAAGATGCAATTCAAGAAGCTCTAGCTAAAGGCATCCGTGCTCGCGCAATTGTCGTAATAAATCCTGGCAATCCTACCGGAGGAGTGCTAACTGAAGATAATATTCGCATGGTTATACGTTTTGCAAAGAGGCACAATATCACGATTCTCGCTGATGAGGTATATCAAGAAAACATCTATAAGCCAGGAGCACGTTTTATTTCCTTTGCACATGTCATGACCTCTATGCGGGAGCAAGAAGTGAGCCTTTTTAGCTTCCATTCGGTATCAAAAGGGTTCTTTGGTGAGTGCGGGCATCGTGGTGGGTACATGGAGGTGCGGAATTTACCTTGCGAGGTTATTGATCAAATAACTAAGCTTCAATCGATTTCGCTCTGCGCCAATTTACCGGGGCAGATCCTTACCTACCTTATGGTAAGTCCCCCAAAACCTGGAGATCCGAGCTTCCAGCAATTTGCCAATGAGCGAAATGCAATCTTAACCGAATTGGCAAAGCGAGCAAAGATGCTCCAAGAAGGGCTCAATAGCATTCCTGGCTACCGCTGCCAACCGATAGATGGAGCCATGTATGCCTTCCCTTCGATCACCTTACCACCTGGGAAAAGCGATGATGACTATTGCATGGCGCTTCTTGAGCAGACTGGAGTCTGTGTCGTAGCTGGCAGCGGATTTGGGCAGAAGCCAGGTACCGCTCATTTCCGAACCACTATTCTTCCACCAACAGAACAGATTGAGAGAGTCGTTGATGCTCTTGGGAAATTCCATAGAACGTGGAAATGACTTCTTGCTAAGTGTCATACCCAGCTTGGGCGGACTTTTCGTAGCTGGGCTAGAGTTGCCTTGAAATCGCGCGGGAATGGTGCCTCTATTAACAGTTCTTTTTTAGTTTTTGGATGAATAAAGCTCACTTTTGCGGAATGCAAAGCCGTTCGGGCAATAAGAGGTCTTTCCTTGTATGCATCTCCTTTCCAGCCAGGCTTTATCATAGAAAGCAAAAGAGGATCTCCATTGCCATATAAAGGGTCCGCAACAATGGCAAGCCCAGAAGCCGCAAGATGCACGCGTATCTGATGTGTTCTGCCGGTTTCAGGAATAGCAAGCACAAGAGCAAAGCCCCGAAATCTCTCTATTACTTCGAAACGAGTCTTAGCTTCTTTCCCTTTTGAAGCATCGATAATAGTTCGATGAAGTCTGTCGCCATCGGCGCGAAGCGGAAGTCCTACTTCCCAGGCCTGAGATTCCGGTTGCCCATGTACTATCGCAAAGTAGATCTTTTCTATCTTACGACTCGAAAAATCGCAGCTGATTATGCGATGTGCTACTTCATTTCTAGCATAGAGCAAGACACCCGTCGTGTCTTTATCGATTCGATGAACAGGCAAAAGTGTGCCAAATTGACTCTGAAGAAGTTGCTGAGCGACAGGAATATTCGGGTCCCAGCGATCAGGTATCGCGAGTATTCCTGCGGGCTTATCGATAGCAAGAAGGTCTTGATCGGCATAAAGGATTGCGCAAAATTCTTTCACGACTGCTAATGTACCATAGATCCGCTAGAGTGTCTCGAACCTCTTATATGGAGATAAGCAAAGAGAGGTTCAGTTCTTTTGTTAAGAGAATATTCCAAAGGTCCAGAATAGTGGTATCCTCTTGCCGTTTTCTATCATTTTTTATATCTTATGACAGGCCTTATCAAAGCCGATCCAAAGAAAATATCCGGCTTCACAGCATCTTATAATTGATGTATGTGTATGTGGCCGGCAAAAACACTGTCAATTCAGGAGAACAAGGTATGGCAAAACAATTGTTGTTCAGCGAAGATGCGCGCCGAAAGCTTCTTGTAGGTGTAGAGACAATCTCTGAAGCAGTCAAAGTGACTCTTGGCCCCAAAGGCAGAAATGTACTTCTGGACAAGAAATTTGGCGCTCCTACAGTGACCAAGGATGGCGTATCTGTAGCCAAGGAAATCGAGCTCGAGGATCCGTATGAGAACATGGGTGCTCAGCTTCTCAAGGAAGTTGCAACCAAGACAAATGACATTGCTGGCGATGGTACAACAACCGCTACAGTACTCGCTTATTCCATTGTCAAGGAAGGCCTCAAATCCGTGGCGGCCGGAATCGATCCAATGGCATTGAAACGCGGAATCGATCAGGCGGTAACTTTCTCTGTCGAGGAGATACGGAATATTTCAAAAGAAATCAAGGAAAAAGAGGAAATTGCCCACGTTGCCTCAGTCTCCGCCAACAATGACATCGACATTGGAAACCAGATAGCTGATGCCATGGAAAAAGTCGGCAAAGATGGGGTAATTACAGTCGAAGAATCTAAGACAATGGAGACCACCATCGAGTATGTCGAAGGGATGCAATTCGACCGCGGCTATACATCGCCATATTTCGTAACCAACCGCGATTCTATGACCACAGTCTTTGAGAACCCCCTCATCCTCATCCATGACAAGAAAATATCCAACATGAAAGATCTACTCCCGATACTCGAGAAGATCGCTCAAACCGGCAAGCCACTTCTCATCATTGCCGAAGAAGTGGAAGGCGAAGCCCTTGCTACTCTCATTGTGAACCATCTACGTGGAACACTCAATGTATGTGCGGTCAAAGCCCCTGGCTTTGGTGATCGCCGCAAGGCAATGCTCGAGGATATCGCCATACTCACCGGCGGTGAGGTTATCTCCGAAGAGCTTGGCCTAAAGCTCGAGAATACAAGCATTAGCCAGCTTGGCACAGCCAAGACCGTCAAGGTCGACAAAGATAATACCACAATTATCAATGGTGGCGGCAAACAGAAGGATATTCAAGATCGAATTGCTCAGATCAAAATGCAGATCGAAGAGACGACTAGCGATTATGACCGCGAAAAACTCCAGGAACGCCTTGCGAAACTCGCTGGTGGCGTTGCCGTAATCAATGTTGGGGCTGCAACTGAGATCGAAATGAAGGAAAAGAAGCACAGAGTCGAAGATGCTCTCTCCGCAACCCGCGCCGCTATCGAAGAAGGCATCGTGCCAGGCGGCGGTATAGCCCTTATCCAAGCAGCTCTTGCTCTCGACAAGGCTGATACCTCAAAGATGGCCGATGATGAGCGTGTTGGTTTCAAGATCGTCAAGCGAGCACTGGAGGAGCCAATCCGCCAGATTGCCGAAAACGCTGGTATCGATGGTTCCATAATCGCAGATAAAGCAAAACAGGAAAAGAAAGGCATAGGATTCGATGCGGCAAAGCTGGAGTGGACGGATATGACAAAGGCAGGAATAATTGACCCAGCCAAAGTCACACGCTATGCGCTTCAGAATGCGGCTTCGGTAGCGGCGCTCCTCTTAACAACAGAATGCGCCATCACCGACCTGCCCGAAAAGAATCCACCTGCAATGCCATCTCCAAATGCCGGAATGGGTGGAATGGAATATTGAGAGAATACCCAGACAGTAATACATTGGAATAAAAGAAAGGCGCCCTTTTCAAGGGCGCCTTTTTAACTTATATCCAATTAAATCATAAATACTAAAGGCCTGAAGCGTTAGCAAGTTGGTCTTCGCCATTCTGATCGAACTGGCTGTTGTAGAGCTCGGCGTAGAAGCCGCCTTTACTGAGCAGTTCCTGATGTGTCCCTTGCTCCACTATATCTCCGTGATCCATAACAAGAATTAGATCCGCATCTCTGATCGTAGAGAGCCGGTGGGCAATCACAAAGCTAGTTCTACCCTGCATCAGCACTCCCATGGCTCTCTGAATCAACACCTCGGTGTGTGTGTCTACATTGCTTGTCGCCTCGTCTAGAATAAGCATAGGAGGCTGAGCTAACATAGCACGTGCAATAGTCAATAACTGCATTTGCCCTTGCGATATATTGGTTGTTTCCTCATTTATCTCGAAATCATAACCTTCGGGCAAGGCTCGCACGAAATGATCGACATGGGCAGCCTTGGCAGCTTCGATGATTTCGGCATCGGTCGCATCGCGCTTACCATAAGCGATATTATTTCTAACCGTCCCTGAAAATAGCCAGGTATCCTGAAGCACCATACCAAACCAGGAACGCACAACGGATCGTGGCAGATTGCCGATTGGTATATCGTCTATAAGTATCTCTCCACTATCCGGATCATAGAATCGCATGAGAAGTTTTACCAATGTCGTCTTGCCAGCCCCTGTCGGACCCACAATAGCTACTTTTTGACCTGGCAATACCATTGCGTTGAAATCTTTGATGATAGGTTGCCCTGGCAGATAGCCAAAGCGAACGTGGCGGAATTCTACCTTACCTTTAATACTTTTTGGTATTTCGACAAGAGCTCCATTTTGTGGAGACTCTACCGATACATTCTCTTCTTCCGAAGCAAGAAAATCAAAGATACGCTCCGCTGCCGCTGCAGTTTGCTGCAGAACATTCGAGATATTCGCGATCTGGACGATTGGTTGTGTAAACTGTCGCACATACTGCAGAAAAGCTTGAATGTCCCCAACTGTCACCATCTTTTTTGCTGCAAGCCAGCCTCCGCTCACCGCAACCGCGACATAACCTATATTTCCCACGAAATTCATAAGCGGCATCATGATGCTCGATAGAAAGTGACTTTTCCAGGCTGACCGATATAAGGTGGAATTTAGATTATTGAAAGTCTGTACAGCCTTTTGTTCTCCTCCATAGGCTTTGACAACTATATGAGAACTAAAAATCTCTTCGATATGACTATTCACATGCCCGAGGTATTCTTGCTGGATTCTAAAGTATTTTTGGGAGCGCTTTACAATGACTCGAACCACGATCAGCGAAAGAGGAATCGTCACCAATGCTATAATAGTCATTTGCCAACTAATGGTGAGCATCATTACGAAAACACCAATAATGGCCATGATCGAATGGATCATCTGGGAAATAGTCTGAGTCAGCGTTTGATTCACCACATCTACATCGTTCGTAATTCGCGAAAGGATCTCTCCGTGATTTGTACTGTCAAAAGCCCTAAAAGGCATTCTGTTTATCTTAGCTAAGATATCCTTGCGAAATGAATAGGTAATCTTGACCGCAATTCCAGATAAAACCCAACCTTGAAAGTATTGAAGAATAGCAGACGATAGATATAGGGCTAAAGTCGTCAAGAGAATGGTCTTGATTTTTGCAAAGTCGATATCCCCAGTCCTTGTTGTCTTCTTGACAACTCCTTCAAATAGCGTCGTTGTGGCATTTCCAAGAACCTTTGGCCCGAGTATTGCAAGAATCGTAGATACAATCGCAAAAATAATCGCAAAGAGAATTGGCCAGCGATAAGGAGCCAGATAAGCAATAAGCTTCTTCATTGTGCCCTTGAAATCTCTTGATTTTTCGCCAGCCATCAACCCTCTACGACCAGGTGGTGGAACTGGCTTTGTTCGCTGTCTTCTCTTCATTTGTGTATCAGGAAAATCAGATGAATTATCAAAATTTTCTTGCTTATCATTGGTATTCATACGAGTTCCTCTTGTTTGAGCTGAGAAAGCGCTATGTCTCTATATACAGTGCATGTCTTCATAAGCTGTTCATGCATACCAATTCCTACTATCTGGCCTTCATGAAGCACAATTATCTGCTCAGCATGACGAATAGGCGCAACGCGCTGGGTTACAAGAAAAATCGTGCTGTCTGCCGCATATCTCTTCAGCGCTGACCGAATAGCACGATCAGTCTTGTAATCGATTGCCGAAAAACTATCATCGAAGATGTAAATTGGCGCTTTTCTGACCAACGCACGGGCTATTGCGAGCCTCTGGCGCTGTCCTCCTGAAACATTCATACCACCTTGAGAGATTGGCCGCTTTAGCCCTTCCGGGCTTTCTTCCACAAGACTCAGGACCTGAGAAACCTCGAGAGCCTCCATAATTTCGTTTTCCAACGCGTTTTCTTTTCCATATCGAATATTCTCTTCAATGTCGCCAGAAAAAAGTATACTCTTCTGAGGAACAAAACCTATCTGAGCTCGTAGCTCTGAAAGGGGAAGATTTCTTATGTCTATCCCATCCAAAAGTATTTGTCCTCCAGTTACGTCATAGAGGCGAGGAATTAGGCTGACAAGAGTGGACTTGCCGGACCCTGTTGTACCAATAATAGCCGTCATTGTTCCTGGCTTTGCAATAAAGCTGATATCTTCCAGCACCTGCTCTTGCGCACCTGGATATTTGAAATCGACTTGATGGAATTCGATCTCCCCTTTGACTGGTTTGGATAGATGAACTGGTTTTTCCGGATCACGGATGCTGACTTCCTTATCTAGAACCTCTGCAACGCGTTCCGCAGAGACACTCGCCCTTGGGAAAAGGATAAACATGGCTGACATCATGAGGAATGCAAAGAAAATCTGCATTGAGTATTGCATAAAAGCCATCATGTCACCTATTCGAATACTGCCTACGGCTACCTCATGGGAACCGACCCAAATAATGGATATTGAAACCACATTCATAATGATGGTCATGAGGGGCATGAGTACTACCATAGCTCTAGTGACATAGAGCATCATATCTGTCAGGTCCCTATTAGCCTTGTCAAAGCGCTTTGCTTCCTGATCTTGCATATTGAAGCTTCTAATGACCATCATACCTGATAGGTTTTCGCGCACGACAAGGTTTAGTCTATCCATAAGCTTCTGAACTATTCGGAATTTGGGGACAACAAGAGCAAAAACAAGCCCGATTATGGCAAGAAGAGCCCCAACAGCCATCGCGATGATCCACCACATTCCAGAGGCCTTCCCCAAAGCCCGAATGATGCCTCCAATTCCGATAATCGGGGCGTAAAAAAGCATACGCGTACTCATCATTATGAGCATTTGGATTTGTTGAATGTCGTTGGTAGATCGCGTGATAAGCGAGGCTGTGGAAAATGAATCGAATTCTGCAAGCGAGAATTCTTCGACTTTTGAGAATAACGCATTTCTGAGATCTCTCGATGTGCCCGCAGATAATCTCGAACCCAGGAAACCAACAGATACCGCAGAACCTACAGTGATAAGCGTTATGAGCAACATTTGAATACCAACACGCAGAATATAGGAACGCTGCATTGCACCGATATTGGCTCCCAGTGCGGTGAATTCTCCCTGGAGCCCAAGGACTATAATCTGAGATTTTATAATAGGATCCAGGGCTTCGATCTGTGCCGAAAGCTCTTGAGGAGTCATCGAAGAAAGACCGGAGAGATCCGAACTCGACATCTGTGGCGATGCCTTACTCGCTGCCATTGAACTAAACTGCAAAAACGCAGCAAGTTTTGGATATTCTGACAGAAAAACCTTCCGAGCTGCATCGAGCTCAGCTTTGTCCTCGCTTGAAAGCATCATGATTGACTCTTTCTTAGCGATAGGCCATTTCTTCGATAGCGATTGGGCTTTGGGTGAATCTGGCAATACTTCGATATAGACCTCTTGCAGAGCCGTAAAATCCTCTGGCCTGGCTTCCATCTGTAGAAGCTTTTGCAGTGCTTCAAAAGTGCTCTTTCGCATGACAGCAGGTAAATCAGCCTCAATGCCACTTTGTTGAATGCCCACATTTACTATTCTTGATAGGTAATCCGGCAAGGATAGATCGGCATTCGCTTGAATAAATAGAAAGAGGATAATCAAAACAATATTAAGCCAATAAGGTTTTAGAAAATGAAGAATAGTCCGCATCTTGTGCTCCTATTGAAAGCGGATGATCAGTTTCAAATTATTGCAGGAAAGGAAAGAATCGATGCTTTTTCGGGATTGGTGAACCCACCAAAAAGACAAGCATATCTGGTATCCAAGATTTTTAACATATTCTCAAAGCCTCAAAAGAAAAGATGTGTAAATAATAAGAAAAGCTCCTGTTTTAGGCAAGGAGAAATGAAGAATTGTATGATAGGGTTTTTTCTATTACCAAGGCTTGATTTAACCCGACAGTTCGAGTTTTAAAAGAATCTTCCTTTATAATAACAGACATTTAGCGCATCTAGTCTATGCTCATGCACCCTCAAGCGCTGGCTAAAGTCTTCAAAACTGCGTTTTCCCCGAGGACTCCAAAATACTTCCGAGAGGGCGCAGAGACGAGGGAACAGCATATACTCCGCCTGTCTGCCAAAATATATTAGTTCACTCCATAGATTGGCTTGCCCACCCAAAATGTGATCTGATTCCTCATCGCTCAATTTGTCCGACACGGGCTCGAATAGATACGAATCGCTCAGCGTGCAGACTCCAAGATGCCCGGGTTCTTCTGGTTCATCGTTATGCTTATGATCAAGATAGCAAGCTCTTGTCTGAGGACACATAATCACATCATAACCACGCTTAGCCGCATGGATACCCGGTTCGATTCCTCTCCAAGACATTACGATGGTATCTCTTCTGATATCGCCATCGATGACCTCGTCCCAGCCAATCATCCTTCTGCCGTACTTGAAGAGCAGATTAGATATTTTTCCCATGAACCATGCCTGCAATTTCTCGGGCAAATACCCGCTATCTTCGCTCACGAAGCCCAGTGTATTCATTCGCTCCCTGCAGTCTGAACATTCCAGCCACCTGGTTTTTGGCGCCTCGTCTCCGCCCATGTGTACATATGGACCAGGGAACATCTTGCATACCTCTTGGAGCACATCGTCAAAATAGACAAACACATCATCATTTCCGGCACAAACAATATCCTCGAAAATTCCATAGCGGTCTTCAGGTTCAAAGTGAACAGTTGGGTCAGCTCTTCCTTTACATGAATATTCTGGATGAGATGCGAGGAGAGCGATGCTATGACCTGGCAATTCTATCTCTGGCACCACAAGGATGTGTCTGGCCTGTGCATAATCTATAATGCGTTTTACATCGGATTGGCTATAGTATCCACCTTTTTTATATTCTTCTTGGTAGCGCAGATCTCTCCTAAAAGCCCCATACTGCACAAGTTCGGGTTTTGAAGGAATCTCGAGCCTCCATGCCTGATCGTCCGTAAGGTGCCAATGAAATACATTGAGCTTGTGGAGGGCTGCAAGGTCGAGAAGTTTCTCGATGAACTCGACCCTGAAAAAATTGCGCGCACAATCGAGCATCAAGCCTCGCCAGCTAAATCTTGGCTCATCTACAATTCTCCCGGCTTGAATCGACACTTCTTGTTCTTCTTTGCGGCCATTTCCTAAGGCAAGTTGCCATAGACTTGCCGCACCTCGGATAATCCCAGCACTTTCTGCCGCTTTAATCTGAATGCAGGATGGCGCAATCTCCAAAATATAGCCTTCCGGCGTATTGAAAAATAATTCGGGTTCTAGTGAGAGCAGTATCATCGAACCTTCAGGCTTATTTCTTTCATGTCCACTTGGCATGAACAAAGACTCAGAAATATTCGAATTTGCAGATACGATTTTAACTTTTTCTATGCCTGGAACTCTGGAAAGCCAGGCCGCAAGGACCTCTGTTTCTTTTTCCAGCCCAGGTTTTGCAATCAACCATGTTTCTTTATCAAAGCGGAAATTGCCTTCTCTGGACTCATAGGCAACAGGAATAGGAATGATACTGTAACGGTCAGACATCTCTCCCCCTTTAGAGACCAAAGCCTGCAATGAGATCGCGATAATAATAAAAACTCAGTTTGGGGCGTCTCTCAAGCGTATTACGATCTACGGCTACAATGCCAAAGGCACGATTATAGCCAAAGGACCATTCAAAATTGTCGATCAAACTCCATAGAAAATAGCCTTTAAGAGGAACACCTTGCTTTATAGCATCCCCACAGGCATTGGCGTGGCCTTTTATGTAGTCTATTCGGTCATAATCCCGGACAATTCCATCAGCATCTTGCTTATCCGGGAATGCTGCGCCATTCTCGGTAACATATATCTTTTTGCAGGGCCATACATTTGCGATATATGATAATATTCTGCGCAATCCTGATGGCTCTATCTCCCATCCCATATCGGTCTTCTTCTGATAGGTAGGAACAAATTCAAATCCATAGGGGTTCTGGGTGCTACAGGGAGCTGCGCGAACAGCTTCTTCATCATAATAATTTACACCAATAAAATCGAGAGGCTCTGATATTATATCCATGTCGCCCGCCTCAATTGGCATATCGGAGCCGAATATGTCCATAAAAACCCTGGGATAAGACCTGCCAAAGATAGGATCGAGCCAAAGCGAAGTTCGCTCAATCGAAGCTCGCTCGGAAGCCTCGGCATCTTCAGGCCGGAGAGTTGCCGGCCTTGGCTTTGAAGGATTGATGACAAGACCATACTCGCCCTTGATTCCGCTCCGTCTAAATGCTCTTAATGCAAGTCCATGCGCTAGAAGCAGATGATGCACTGCTCGGTTTGTCGCACTACGATCTTTTAAGCCCGGCGCATGAATCCCTGTTAGATGGCCTAAGAATGCAGCGCACCATGGCTCATTCATGCTTGTCCAATGGCCAACTCTATCTCCAATATGATCATACATAATGCCTGCATATTCTTCGAAGCGCATCGCTGTATCGCGATTCCGCCAACCACCTTTCTCTTCTAATGCTTGCGGCAGATCCCAATGAAACAGCTCGAGCCAAGGCTCTACACCTGCCTCACATAGGCCATCGACAAGTCGCGAATAATAATCCAGGCCTTTCTTGTTTGGTGCACCCTTCCCTTCCGGTTGGATGCGAGTCCAGGAAACCGAAAAGCGATAAGCTCCAGCATTGAGCTCCCTCAGAAGTGCGATGTCTTCTTTCCATCTATGATAGGAATCGCAGGCTATATCTCCTGTATGATTGCTTAACACTTTATCTGGCGTATGGGCAAAAGTATCCCATATAGAGATCCCTTTTCCATCTTCTTTTGCGGCTCCTTCAATTTGATAGCAAGAGGTCGAACAACCCCATATAAAATCCTGAGGGAAACCATCTTCTCGATTCATGCTTGCTCCTCTTTTGATTAGGGACTTATCCTTTTATGGCACCTGCGGCCACACCCTTTGTAATTTGCTTTCGGAAAATCATATAGAACACGAGCATCGGTATCATTCCGATTGTAAGGGCCGCAAATTGCTTTCCATAATCGGAAGAAAGAGAACCCGAAAATTTATAGATACCCAGGGGAAGCGATTTGAGCTCAGTCTTGGACACCAAAATATTAATCAGCGCAAATTCATTCCATGTATTTGTAATGTTCAAAATTGCAAGAGTCGTAGCAACAGGCACGCTCATTGGCATAATAATACTCAAGAATATTCTGAAAAACCCAGCTCCATCTATGCGAGCCGATTCGACTACCGCGCTTGGAATTGCTCTAATATACTCCGTGGACAGATATATCCCGATTGGCAACCCGGCTCCAATATATACAAGAAGTACCGCAAAACGAGTGTTATATATACCCAACAGATTCACTTCAAGAAAAAGAGGGATCATCAATGTCTGGGTAGTCAGAAGAATCCCCATGATAAAGCTATTGTAGATAGGCTTTGTTGCTTTGGACTTGAGTTTGGCAAATGCAAAACCTGCCAAAAGTGATAGAAAAATTATGCCAAGAGTCGCCCCTAGCGTATACAAGATAGAATTGGGAAATAGTAGGCTAAAATCTCCTATTTCCCATGCTCCTTTATAATTCTGGAGGGTAGGAGATTTGGGTAGTGCAAGCTGGCTTATCTGAAATTCTCTGGTCGTCTTGAACGAATTCATAATGAGCCAGAAGATCGGATAGAGCGTCATAAAGGTAAAAATGATCATAATCAGATAGACAGCGGCTTTGCCAATTATGGATAGGATATTCTTGCATTTCGATTCCTTGATCATCTCGGGCATTGCTCATTCCTCCTTTCCGCCATAGCGCTTTTCTACTGCTTTTGTAAGAGCGATCAGCCCAAAACTGATCAATACCATTATGAGCGAAATAGCGTTGGCTAGTGGGAAATTTGGCCTACCCAAAAATGCATTGTTATACATATAGATGGAAAGGATCTCCGTGACACGCGAAGGCCCTCCGCCAGTCATGGCAAAGATAAGAGCAAAACTGGACAGCGAGCCCGAAATGGCTAAAATCGCGGCATTGACTATTGTCCCCGACAATGCGGGCAAAATGATGTAGCGCATAACCTGCCCTTCGTTTGCCCCATCGATGCGAGCCGACTCTACGACCTGCACATCGATCTTTTGCATGTTTGCCAAAAAAAGGATGAGATACATTCCTGTGTACATCCACAGAATAACAAAGAGAATCGGAAGCATCGCGATATTTGGCTTTGTCAAGAAGGCAGGACTCCATTTTTGAACAAAAAGATTGCTGAGCGCATTATAGACCTCCTTGATTCCTTCACCATGGAATGAAGACAGAAAATCGCGGAGATCCACAAGCGGATCCGAGAACATCGCTTGCCCAGAAGGCCCTACGAGATCCAGAATTCTCTTGACTACATCATCCGAGAGGGAAAACCCACCCGCGGCATCAAATATTCCTCTAAGTTGGCTTTGAAATTCTCTGACCCTTATCGAATTTATAACCTCAGCTATTGGCCCATGTGGTGAAAAAATCGTTTGCCACAAAAGGCCAACCACGATTACAGAAATAATATTGGGCACATAAAGCACACCTTGCCAGAATTCAGGCGCCTTGACGATTTTGGCATAGATGAAATAAGCAAAAATGAATCCCAGCGGAAGTTGACCAAATACAGAAATGAGCACTATATAGATATTATTCTTGAGAGCATTCCAGAACCAGGGATCACGGAATACACGCAGATAGGCATCGAATCCTGCGAATCCCCATTTTTCGCCTCCAAACATCTTGCCGCCAGAATAATTGGATACCGATAGCACAATAGAAAGAACAATAGGGAATGCCATGACCAAGAGATAGATGCCAAAGGCGGGCATAACCATAGCCCAGTAAGCCCGTTTTTCTTCTATATAGGATTTGCTAGAAAAGGCCATATGGACTCCCCAAAAAGGAGCGGAAAGCGTAAAGACACAATGGCTCCTCCATGCTAAGGCGTCTACGCTTTCCGACACCTACTTTTTCAATAGTCTTACTTTGATGAAGCTTTCCAGGTTTCGAAGGCTTTCTGAACATCGGCTGCTACTTTCTCCGGCGTTGCCGTTCCAAGACCGATGGCAATTAGCCCATCATTCAGCACATTATAGACGGCCGGATCGAACAAGCCATCGAAGACATAGCATACCTTGGGATTATCTGCATAGAATTGCGGTACTTTTGCAACAAGTGGTTCGACATTGGCCTTTACGTTCTTTCGCGTAGGCACGTATGATCCCGTGCTATAGCGAATTGATTGCACTTCCTCAGAATAGAGATATTTGAATAGTTTTACCGCTGCTTTCTCCCTTGCGGATCCTGAAGGAATAGCCGCAGATATTGCCCAGCCAGTACCTGCAATTCCAGAGACAACGCCGGGGTTCACTTCACCCGGGATACTTGGGAACGGAAGAAGTACAAAATCTTTCTCCTGTGAAGCCGGCGGGATGAGAGCCTTGCCTGAAGCCTTGTCCGTAATGTAAGCGCCTGCTCTCCAATCGCCATCGATATAGATCGCCGCTTTTCCGGATACAAAGAGACCGGGTCCTTCGCCATATCCGACCTGGTTGTCTTCGCGCGCCATGATCCCATCTTTATATAGATTGTCGATGACCTTTAGCGAATCCACGAAGGGCTTGTCCGTGAACTTGGCCTTGCCAGCAAGAATGGCATCGACGAAGTCATCGCCAGCCATGCGCCCAAGCACAGTAGAGAAGAGGCAAGATTGCATCGGCCAGCCATCCTTATTAGGCAGCATTATCACATTGATACCCTTGGCCTTTAGCTTCCATACCATTCTCTTCAGATCGTCGTAGGTCTTTGGTAAATCGAAGCCATTGTCGGCAAGCAATTTCTTATTGACAAACATGACAGATGTATAGGTGAAAGCCTGTGGCAACATGGCCAGATATTTTCCTAGCTGATTATTGGGATCGGTAGCCGCACCGGAAAAATCCTTGAGGAAATCCGGACCAAGTAGTTTGGAGAGGTCTTTAGCGAGCTTTTTTTCGTGAATAATTGCACTTCTAGATGTAGGCCATACATAGAATACATCCGGAAGAGTGCCAGCAGCCGCATAGACTTGCAGTTTCTGGTGATATGGCTCGCTGAAAAGAACCTCGATATTCAATTTGATATCCGGATTATCCTTCTGAAATTTCTCCCAGATCGCGACATCTTCCTGATATCCTGCCTGGTCTGCCTGTTGGTAGTTGAGTACATTTAGTGTAACCTTTTCCTGAGCCACAACCGCGCCTAACACCACGAAAATTGTTAGTAACGCGAATAAGGCTTTTTTCATAAGAACCTCCTTACGTCGGGCAATTCTGCCCGTGTTCCGATATGAAAAGGCATATCTGCCTTTTTACCCTTGTTAGATATGATTAAGAAATACCGCCCATATTGTCTGAAGAAAAGGATGAAGTGAGCCCCGGTAGACGCTGTTCAGACAATAAGCGCTCAAAAACCATCCCCGCAGCGCCAAAAGCGACCGCCTTGTCACCAAAGCTCGAATAGCGAATTTTCACATCCTTTGGTGAAGGATACATCCAGTTTTCTTTGAGCCTTCGGCGCAAAACCGTAGGCAAATCCACATCGAGCGCTTCTATATTTCCTCCTATGAAAACTTGCTGAAAATCCATGGTGTTTATGAGCATGGCCATGTTCCGTGCAAGTTCATCCACTGCTCTATTTAGCAGACCCCTGTCGAATCTCAGCAGCATGAGCTCGTTGCGAGTCAAGGAAAATTGCAGATCTCCCGGTCCATTGCAGAAAGCACTACGGAATTCTCCGGTGTAACCATGGGCTCCTGTATGTACCTTCCCCCCAAGAACGATCCCAAATCCAACACCGATTCCTCCATATTTCAAAAGAGAAGTCTCATCCTTTCTATATTCAACAAGCGCAAAGAGAAAATCCTTGAGCTCTTCAACTCTATTGAAAGCGAGCTCGCCCCAGGCACAACAGTTTGCATCATTCTCGATAAAGCAAGGGACATCCAATTTGCCTTCCATGGCTTTGGCAAAATCCATTGTTCTATCGATTCCTAGCGGAACCGAGTATCTAATGCGACCCTTCTTCGAATCGATCAGACCCGCGGTACCTACTCCGACGCCTAGAAGAAGGGAACTATCACAGCGTTGCTTACGTGTCTCTTCGATTATTTGCAGCACTACCTGAACAAAATTATCGGAGGTCACATGAGTATCGCCCCGTAGAGTAGCCAGAATATTGCCCGATAGATCCACTATTACCGCATCATAGAATCCGAGCTGAAGCTCGATACCTATAAAATGCCCATATTCTTTATTTGCCGAGAGACAGATAGGTTTACGTCCTCCTCGAGCCGAAGCTTCTCCTTCTTCTTGTTCCACTATCAAGCCATTTTCGATAAGATGTGCTACTTGCTTTGTTACCGTGGATTTATCGAGATCCAGCTTATGAGCAAGATCAATGCGACTTATGGATGGATTGCGCCATATGGTGCGAAAAATCCTTGCCGCTGTGCGGCTCCATTGATCTCCACGCGGTGGCATGCCCTATCTCCTCAACGTCAGCCTAAAAGTTCTGCTTTTTCTTCCAGCAAAATGTAAATTCGACATAATTTCATAATTGTTGGTTGATTTATCCAACCAATTAACATATAACACCGGTATCTTGAATTGTCAACAAAAATCTTTCAGAATTTGGCGTGAGGAGAATTCTTTTGGGAGGCAAAAAGTGGAAGTGATCGATCTTGCGGGTAATTGGAATCTTGTAAGGTCTTCTGATACTACAAATCGACCAATACATATACCTGGCGATATTTACTCGGCTCTCATGATTTCGGGAGAATTACCAGATCCTTACCAGGGGGAAAACGAACTTATGGTTCAATGGCCTGGAAAAGAAGACTGGATTATCGAGCGATCTTTTTTCATATCCGAAGCTTTTCTGGCAGCGTCAAGTATAAGGCTCTGCGCAGATGTCCTCGATACAATCGCTGAAGTATATATAAATAAAGTTCTGGTGGGGACTGGCAAGAATATGTTTCGGCCTTTCGAAGCCGAAGTCCGTCCGGCTCTTCATCCTGGCGAAAATGACATACAGGTGATTATCCGTTCGCCCGTCCAGGCGGCTTTGCGCGAATCACAGCGCCTACCATATCCAATACCCGCTTCGATCTACCCTGTCTCGTCTCCGCATCGCAATCTAATCCGCAAGGCTCAATGCATGTCGGGATGGGATTGGGGTCCCTGTCTCATGACTGGCGGAATATACGATGGTATTCGACTTGTGGCAACGGATGGGCTATTTATTCGCTCCATTCAATGCCATGCCTCGGCTCTGGGAGACTTTGGAAGCCGTAATGATTGCGGCCTGGACTTTTCGCTTCAAATCTCGGTAGAGATCGAAGTGCCCAAGCCGATGAAAGTTGTTGTCTCTTCCTATATCGATGGCAAGAAAGCGACAGTGGAACAGGAGTGCGAACAAGGAAATACGGTAGTCAGCACCAACATGGTTATTCAGAACCCCAGACTATGGTGGCCACATGGCTATGGTGAGGCCGCCCTCTATGATCTGGTTGTTGACGCTGCTGTCCAAACAGCCAATCCCCCTCAACCTCATGTCATACATAAACGAATCGGCTTTCGATCGCTCCAGGTCGTTTCACAAGAAGATAGTATTGGCAGGAGCTTCAAGTTCCTGATAAATGGTAAAGAAATATTTGCCAAGGGCGCAAACTGGATTCCCGCAGATGCTCTCCCGTCGCGATGGACAAGGGCGCGCATCGAGCATTTGCTAAATTCCGCCATAGACGCCAATATGAACTGCCTCCGCGTCTGGGGAGGTGGACGCTACGAGAGCGATGATTTTTATGAACTATGCGATCAAAAAGGCATTTTGATCTGGCAGGATTGTATGTTTTCCTGCGCACTCTATCCTTCCAGCCGGGAGTTTTTGTCCAATGTGGAAGCCGAGATCACCGCACAGGTAAAGAGACTTTCGGATCATCCCTGTATAGCTCTCTGGTGCGGAAACAATGAGGCGCTTGGCGCTATAACCTGGTATGAAGATTCGAAGAAAAATCCGGCTCGATATATAGTCGATTATGATAGGCTTACAGAAGGCGTTCTTGGAAACGTGATTCGAAAGCTGGATCCCGACCGTTGTTTCTGGCCTTCAAGTCCTTCTGCTGGACCCGACGATTTCTCTGACAACTGGCACTCAGACGAGCGTGGAGATATGCATTTCTGGTCTGTGTGGCATGAGGGCAAACCATTCTCGGCATATCTCGATGTCCAGCCCCGGTTTTGCTCGGAATTTGGTTTTCAAGCCTTGCCATGTATGTCGACAATAGCTAGCTTCGCTCATAGAGAAGAATGGAACATCGGTGCACCGGCACTCGAAGCTCATCAAAAGAATCCTCAGGGAAACAGTATAATTCTAGAAAGCTTGCTGCGATACTTTCGCATGCCTAGCGGTTTTCATGAGCTGCTCTATCTCTCTCAGGTGCAGCAAGCTATTGCTATTCGCACGGCGGTGGAATTCTGGCGCAGCACAATGCCTCGATGCATGGGAACACTATACTGGCAACTGAACGATGTATGGCCTGCAATAAGCTGGTCGAGCCTCAACTATGATGGATCTTGGAAACTCTTGCACTACGAAGCACGTAGATTCTACGCCCCTATCTTGCTTGCGCTCTTTATCAAGGATGGAATAATTCATATTCGCCTCGTGAGTGAAAGCCCTAATAATCATAAAGCCAAAGTGTACATAAAGCTAATCGATTTTTATGGGCGACCAATCGATATCACATCGAAAGAACAAGGGCCAATAATTGAACATGTTGTATCTATCGAAGAGAATCAAGTTTATCAGGTGTGGGAGATGCCAATCGATGAATTGCCCTGCAAAGCCAATGAAGCCTTTCTCGAAGCCACATTAGAAGTCCCTGAGATTGGCCTCTTCTCGACCTCGATTCTGTTTCTTACCGAACCCAAACGCTGTGGCCTTATCGATCCAAAACTCGAAACTTCAGTCTGCTACGATGAGAATCGAGTGCTCAAAGCAACAATCAAAGCCACCGATGCACCGGCCTTCTTCGTCATGCCTTACCTCGAAGGAATCGATGGGCAATTCGATGATTCTGGTTTTTATATGCCAAAAGGCAGCACCAAGATTTTAAGCTTTTCTCCGATAAATGCGGCAGACGCCACTGTCAAGCAATCGCAACATAAGCAATCGCAACATAGCCAAAGGCTTCGAGCAGCAGAAAAGACTTTCATGCCTGCGCTTCGGGTGTTTCATTTGCAGAACAGCTTTTAACTGCGCAAAAAGCGCATAAAATCCTTTTATATAAGCATGGTTGCTTCAATCTCGTTTCTGATAATTTGGTGCTTCTTTGCTAATGACGATGCTATGTGGGTGGCTTTCGGCATAAGCCGCGGCTGTAATGCGTATCATTCGCGCCTTCCTTAGTTCGGAAATAGTCCGAGCGCCCGCATATCCCATGCCTGAGCGAAGGCCTCCGAGCATCTGCACCATATAATCAGAGAGCTTTCCGCGATATGGAACCATACCCTCTACACCTTCGGGAACTGCCTTACCACTCTGTCGAACGTTCAACTGCCTATCTGTCGATGCATCAGACTGGCCAGAACCGTAACGATCTCGGCCATATCCTTGGAGAGCTCCGATCGAACCCATGCCACGATAGCTTTTGAATTGACGACCTTCAAAAAACACAAGTTCTCCAGGGGCTTCCTCGAGACCTGCAAGGAGATTGCCAAGCATGACGGTCTCTGCGCCTGCGGCTATTGCTTTTACGATATCGCCTGAATAGCGAATACCTCCATCCGCTATGATTGGGATACCATAGGCCTTCGCGGCTTGTGCACACTCATAGATTGCAGACAACTGAGGCATACCTACACCGGAGATAATCCTTGTCGTACAGATTGAGCCAGCCCCGACTCCAACTTTTATCGCCGAAGCTCCGGCTTGAATCAGCGCTTGTGTGCCCTCGGCGGTTACTACATTGCCAGCAATTACATGGATATCGCCAGAAAGAGACCGAATGCGTCGAATTGCCTCAATCACCTTTTTCGTATGGCCATGAGCGGTATCGATGACAAGCACATCTACATTGCGAGATAGAAGCAAGCTGACTCGCTCCTCCAAATCAGAACCAACGCCTACGGCGGCACCAACGAGAAGTCTGCCACGCGCATCCACCGCTGCATTCGGATACTCTTCTTTCTTGACGATATCTTTTAGGGTGATGAGCCCTTTGAGCCTGCCTTCTTCGTCGACTAAAGGGAGTTTTTCGATTTTGTAACGCCGAAAAATCGCCTTAGCCTCTTCGATGCTAGTCCCTTCGGGAGCGGTTATGAGGTTTTTGGAGGTCATGAATTCCGATACTGGTTTTGGCATATCCTGTGGGCCACAGAAACGCTTATCACGATTGGTGATTATGCCCACTAAGCGACCAGTCAATGGATCAACAACGGGAATCCCAGAGATTCGGTAGGTCTCCATTAGATGCTCAGCTTCTGCAAGTGTCGCAGTTTCCGGAAGCCACACAGGGTCGGAGATCATGCCTGATTCCGAACGCTTGACCTTGTACACCTCTGCAGCCTGAGCTTCTGGCGATAGGTTGCGATGGACTATTCCGATGCCGCCTATACGAGCAATGGCTATGGCTAGCCTGGAATCGGTAACGGTATCCATGGCCGCGGAAAGCACCGGAGCCTTAAGGCGAATTCCAGGGACAAGCTCCGCGGAGATATCGACTTCTGAAGGAAGAACCTCGCTATATCTAGGCACGATCAAGACATCGTCGAATGTAAGACCTGCGCCTTCTTGCAGAAGTTTTTCAAGACTCATTTTCTACAACCTCTCTTAAGATAGTTCTTTCGTGTCCAATATGGCTCTAGTGCCGGAAATGGCGAACTCCGGTATAGACCATGGTAATTCCAAGCTTGTCGGCCGCGGCGAGCACCTCGGCGTCTCGCACGGAGCCGCCCGGTTGAACCACCGCTGTCACGCCCGCCCCCGCCGCGGCCTCAATGCCATCGGCAAATGGGAAATATGCGTCCGAAGCTAGTACCGAACCCCTGGCACGGTCAGCGGCGCGCTCGCAAGCCTGCCGTACTGCGTCGACCCTGTTTGTCTGTCCCCCGCCTATACCCACCGCCGCCCTGCCCGCCGCCAGCACTATTGCGTTAGACCTGACGTGCCTCACCAGCTTCCAGGCGAATCGCATTGCCTCCCATTCGGCTGCGGTGGGCTTCCTGTCGCTAACCACACTCCATTTTGTGTTCATGGGGTCGCCACGATCCTGATCCTGAACCAAAATGCCGCCAGCCGCAGACCTGAGCTCGCGCGCCTCTTTTTCAAATAAAAGAGGATCAGCGGCTATAAGCCTGAGGTTCTTTTTCGCTTTTAGAATTTCACGGGCAGCTTCATCGAAGTCAGGCGCTGCTATGCACTCCAAAAAGAGCCCCTTCATCATAAGGGCGGTTTCGAGATCCAGGGGACGGTTCAGAGCAACAATGCTACCAAATGCACTCACTGGGTCGCAGGCAAGGGCTGCTCTGTATGCTTCCTGCAGACTATCGGCCTCGGCAGCACCACAAGGCGAGAGATGCTTGACAATCACCGCGGCAGGGCCTTCGAAATCGAGAACCGCTCGCCAGGCTGCATCTAGATCCAGCAGATTATTGTAGGAAAGCTCTTTGCCTTCTAATACCTGCCCACCTAAAGGCCCGCGGATAATGCTGCGGATCGATCGTGTCTTGGGCAGAACAAAAAAAGCCTTCTGATGAGGATTTTCGCCATAACGCAGCGTACGCTCCACTCTGCCTACAAGCGAAAAAACGCCGCCCGGCTCTTCATTGCCCAACTCAGCGCCAAATGAGGTCAATCCGGCAGCCGGCAAGGCAAATTCATCGGAATTTAGGCTTTCAGCATTGCTCTCTAAAAACCATGCTGCAATCGCAGCATCATAATCTCTGGTTCGAGCAAAGGCCTTTGCTGCGAGTGCTCTCAAAGTAGATGATGAAAGACCTCCTTTTTCTATTTCGCATGCAACAAGGTCATAATCTAACGGATCACACAAGGCTCCTACCCTTGCATGATTCTTCGCCGCAGCACGCAGCAGGGCGACACCTCCGATATCGATCTGTTCAATGATTTCGGATTCATCAAGCGAGGCGCTCGGCACAATCTCAGCCGCTTCGGCATCCATAGTATTATTAGCGATTGGAGCCGTATTTGCATTTATAGTAATAGCATCGGAAACCATTCCTTCATCAATATTTGGCACCTTTGTATCGGCCAACGATCCAGATGGCTCTATTTTTTCCCCTTTTTCAGCAAGCGCTTTTTTACCCATCTTAAGCCTTCGCACAGTCTCTTCGAAAGGATATAGGTTCACCACTACGAGATCGATGGGTTCATAACCATGAGCATGCAATTCCTGGAGATCATCCTCTGATGATCGTGCAAGAATGCCGGCATGGATTGCTGGATGGAGAGTCTTAACTCTTCCGCCCAATAGCTCCGGAGAACCAGTATAAGCCGCGATATTCAATGGTTCTAGTTTTGCCTCTCTGAGAGTTGCGGCAGTTCCTCCTGAGGCAAGAAAGCGCCAACCACAGGCTGCAAGCCGCTTTGCAAAAGGCACAAGTCCTGTTTTGTCATATACCGATATCAATGCGATAGGCATGCCCTGACTCCTTTTCTCCCAATTTATCTTGATCTCTTGTTTCTTGCATCTCTTGGCTTTGAATCTCTTTAGGCCTTGGGTTATTAGCAAGCCGCCGTGCAAGATTTATGAGTTCTCGATGCTCGACACTGTGTATTCGTTCTTCCAGAATGCTCAATGTGTCGCCTTTATTGATAGGCACATGTACAACACTCAGCACCGGCCCGGAATCGATACCCTCATCCGGCACAAAATGCAGCATGACGCCTGTATTTGCGATTCTTCCTTGATTAAAGGCTTCAAAAGCCCTTTCTATTGCGTTGGTACCGGGGAATGCCCCCGGTAAAGCGGGGTGAAGGTTTATGACTCTGAATGGAAAATTCTCCAGAAAAGTCCGTCCCAAAAGTCGCATCCATCCCAACAGAAAAATAAAATCAGGCTTGTAAGAATTTGCTACTGCCGCAAGCCTCTCATCATAGCACCTACGCTCAGGAGAAGAACGCTTTGCCTTTTGCGGAGCCGGCAAAATATGCGAAGGAATACCATGGCAAATCGCCCTTTCGATACAATGAGCCCCTGGTTTGTCACATAGAAGAGCCTCAATACGCATATTCTCTATCCAGCCTGATTCGATAGCATCGATTAGAGCCTGCAAATTGCTCCCTTCTCCCGAAGCCATGACGACAATGCGCACAATGCTATCTGAAACTCGATTACCATCGTTTTTGGTCATCATACGAGAACCACATTCCCTCTACCCGAGACTAGTCTTCCTATCACAAAGGCTTGTTCAGGCAGCATATTCAAGAAAGAGTTGAGCTGGCTTTCTTCCACTATCGCAACCATACCGATCCCCAGATTAAAGACCCTACGCATCTCTTCATCTGGCACATTCCCCCAGCGTTGTAAAAGCAAAAAAAGCGCTGGCCATCGCCAACTCTCCGCATATATTTGCGCATCGAGATAAGGGGGAAGCACACGGGGAATGTTCTCGATCAGCCCGCCTCCGGTGATATGTGCCAGAGCTTTAATCGGACATGGGTTTGCATTGAGAATTGCTGCTAACAAAGGAAGATACGATCGATGAGGACGCAAAAGTGCCGATGCAAGGCTTTCGCCCAGTTCCGGGTATACTCTTTCAAGTTCCATCGAAGAAGTAATCGATCGTGCCAGGGAATAACCATTGGTATGAAGCCCTGAAGAGACTAATCCAATCAGAACATCCCCTATCGCTATATCGGATCGGGGAAGAAGCTTATCTCTTTCGACGATCCCTACGATTGTCCCCGCGATGTCCATTTCATCCTCGCGGTATGTCCCTGGCATTTCGGCTGTTTCTCCTCCTAGTAGCACACAATCTGCTTGTCGGCAAGCTTCGGACATTCCTTCGACAATCTTTGCGACCTTTGCCGGGTCGATCCTATCCGCGGCTATGTAATCCATAAAGAAGAGAGGACGGGCACCCTGCACCAGGATGTCGTTAATCGAGTGGTTGACTATGTCAGCACCAAGCCCGGTGAGCCAAATGCCTTTATTCTCTTCGGACCCGTTATTCCTTTTGTCTTTAGGCTCACCGGACTTATGTTTACCATGACTCAGTCTATCGAGCTTAAGAGCAAGGCTAGTCTTGGTACCTACTCCATCGGTAGAGGCAACGAGCACTGGCGCTTTGCAATCTTTTACAAGTAAAGCATCATATTGGCCTCCGAAGGCCCCAATTCCTGCGATTACTCTGGAATTATAGGTCGATCGTACGGCTCTCTTCATTAGCTCAACAGCCATATTGCCGGCATCGATATCGACACCCGCTCGCACATAAGCGCTTGATGGATTGCTTTCCTCGACTTGAGCATAGACGCTTGATTCTTTTGTCCCTGCCGAAAGCGCTCGCTTTACAGCCCACTCGACCCTTTCGGCCTTAGAGCCGATGTCGCGGCGAAATTGCTTGCCTTCGAAATGGACCTGCGAAACAGCATCATAAGCTGCTCTAAGCGCTTCAGCCCGCGCTGAACCTATTCCCAACACCGAAACCACCCTACCTCCGGAGCTTACAAGTATCCCATTTTCAAGTCTTGTTCCCGCATGCAAACAATAAGCCTTCTCGGGCAGATCTCCTATCGTTATGGGCTTTCCTTTTACAGGTTGATCGGGATATCCTAGAGAGGCTAAAACTACACAAGCGGCATGTTCTGCCTTAAATCGCGGTCTTGCATCACCCAATCTTCCATGAGCGCAAGCCGACAACGAAATTAGGACATCGGAATCGAAAAGCGGTAGAATCACCTGAGTTTCAGGATCACCTAAACGGGCATTATATTCCAGCACTTTTGCCCCTTCAGCCGTAAGCATAAGGCCTGCATAGAGCGCCCCAATATACGGATATCCCTCTTCATAGAGTCCAGAAAGCGCAGGAGCGATTGTTGCACAAGCCATTCTTTCGGCATCTTCCATAGAACAGGCTGGAGAATAGGCTCCCATTCCTCCGGTATTAGGTCCTTTATCTTCATCCAGAAGGCGTTTATGATCTCTAGCCGTAGGCAATACCACATAGTCTTTGCCGTCGCAAAGAGCGATCAGAGACAGCTCTTCACCTTCCAGGCGCTCTTCAAGGACGATTTCTCCTTCGGCTGCTAATCGCTCTATAGCGGCCTCGGTCTCTTTCCAATTCTCGGGTACAATCACACCCTTGCCAGCGGCCAAACCAGAAGCCTTGACCACCAGAGGTCTACCAAAATCCTTAGCCCAGGCTTTTGCTTCCTCTGGATTTGCGAAACTTTTGCCTTCCGCGGTAGGAATGCCATGCCTCACCATAAAAGCCTTTGCAAAAGCTTTGGAGCTTTCGATTTGCGCTGCTCCGGCTGATGGCCCAAAGCAGGCAATTCCGTACTCTGTTAGCCGATCGACAAGGCCTGCGGCTAGAGGTGCCTCTGGCCCAATCACAACGAGATCGGCGGGAATGTTCTGTGCAAGAGAACAGAGCCCTTCGATATCCTGCAGACCGATATTCGCTATCTCTCCAACATCCGCCATGCCTGCATTGCCTGGTGAAATTACCAGTCTTTCACATTCCGCTGAAGCCGCTATCGCTATTGCGAGCGCATGTTCTCTCGCCCCTGAACCGACGAGCAGCACTTTCATAATGCCCCCTTACTTACACACTCGAAGCATTCTTTTTGAAAGCCCTCGTTTACTGGTATTGGGTAATTCCCATCGAAACAAGCTTTACACAGCCCATCTACGCCAATAGCATTTGAAAGCCCTTCTATACTGAGATATGCAATGGAGTCGGCTCCAAGAATCTTTGTTATCTCAGAAAGATTCCTTCCTACCGCCATAAGGTCACTCTTGGTCCCCATATCGACACCCATATAGCAAGGATAGAGAATTCTCGGAGAGGCTATCCTGAGATGTATCTCGCGAGCTCCCGCTCTTCGGCAGAGCGCAATTATCTGAGCCGTTGTTGTACCGCGGACTATTGAATCATCGACTAGCACAATCCGAGCTCCTTCAAGGGTTTCTCTGAGCGGGCTGAATTTTAGCGCTACTCCCTGCTGACGCAAGGCTCTTGTGGGCTCGATGAAGGTACGCCCAATATATCTGTTTTTAACAAGTCCTTCCCCAAAGGAAATACCTGACCGCTGAGAAAATCCTATGGCTGCAGCAATCGAAGAATCAGGCACAGGAATGACAAGATCGGCTTCTGCTGGTGCCTCGTCAGCCAGTAAAGCACCGAGCTTGCGACGAACAGCATGAATATTCTTGCCATTCCACACAGAATCTGGCCTTGAAAAGTAAACATATTCAAAGCTGCATGCTGCTGTTTGGGCCTGAATATCAGCATGGCCGCGCTCGACAACTCCATGCTCTGTGAGGTGGAGTACCATACCCGGCGGAATCTCCTCGAGTTCCGAACAGCCCATAACTCTGAGAGCCGAGGTTTCCGAAGCAACAGCATAGCCACCCGAAGCTATTCTACCCCAAGCGAGCGGCCTAAAACCCCAGGGATCCCGGGCCGCAAAGACTCCCTCATGCGTCAAGATAACGAGCGAAAATGCACCTATCCAGGATCGCATTCCACTTAGGATTCTTTCTGTCCAATTTGCTCCATGAGTTCCCGCAAGCATCATGGCCAGAAGCTCGCTGTCCGAGCCTGTCATTAGACCAAGCCCTCTTGCAAGCAGCTGATTCCTTAGCTCCGGAGCATTGGCTATATTGCCGTTATGCCCTAATGCGAGAGGCCCGTACTGTGTATCGATTAGAAGAGGCTGGGCGTTGCGGGCGCTTGGCCTTCCTGTGGTTGAGTAACGAGTATGGCCTATTGCCATATTGCCCTTAAGGCCTGCAAGATTCTGGTCTCTGAAGACCTGTGATACAAGACCCACATCTTTGTGGAGATAAATGTTCCCCTCATCGAGTGTGGCGATGCCTGCAGATTCCTGGCCACGATGCTGAAGGGCAAAGAGACCAAAAAAGGACAATCTCGCCGCTTCTTCTCCCACGACCGCCACTACGCCACAGCTCTCCTTGGCCTCTTGCTGTCCTATCATGGGCGGGGCCTCTCCTGCATAGGCTTTTTCTCCATAGTCTCGTTCTTTTCAATGAGCCGATCTTCTTCGATAAGTCGATCGATCTGCTGTTGCTGGAATCTGCGAATGTTTTCGCGCAATGCCTCGTCTTTCAGAGCGAGCAGCTTGGCGGCGCAGAGAGCCGCATTTACTGGATCTAGAATTAGAGCGGAAGCTATGCCAGAAGGCATACGAAGGCTCGACCAAATATCGTATGCAGACCACTGCTCCGAAGGAGGTGGACAAGCTAGAACAGGATACTGAGTTGCCGCATCGACTAAGCCCGATAATGCATTAGATCTGCCTGCAACAGTTAGATACACAGTGGGAATTCCCTCTGAATCGTAACTCTTTATCATATCGAGAAGCCTTTTTGGGGTCTTGTGCGCGGATGCGATGCGCGCCAGGCATGGAATCCCAAATACTTCGAGAGCCTTCTGGATTGTTTCGAAATGTGCTTTGTCTGCAGGCGATCCTGCAAAAATGATAACTCTGACGCGATTCATCTTATGTCCTCCGAGCGGCGTCCTTTTCTTTTAGCTCTTCCACGGTTCGCAGAATACGCTCTTCCACAGGGTAAGAACACGGCACAAAGGTCAGGCCGGTTAGTTTTTCATATAATTCTTGATACAATATACTAGTTTGAATCCATACCGAATCAGGAAGTTTGGGTATGTCACCGTCGCCACTATAGCCCAACTCCGCATACAAGAGGCGAACGAATTCCTTGTCTCTGCTTTCTGGCTCAAACCCTGCTTCGAGTCGTTGCTGATAACTAGAAGCAAGCCAGAAACGCGAAGAATCAGGTGTGTGGACTTCGTCGATCAGCATGAGCGAACCGTCGGGAGCAATGCCGAATTCATATTTGGTATCCACCAGGATAAGTCCTGCGCGCTCCGCACAATCCGTTCCAGTAGAAAAAAGAGCAAAAGCCGCATCCTGGACATCATTCCATGTGGCAGCATCCAGGTAGCCTTTTTCGAGAACTTCTCGAGGTTCGAGCCTTTCGTCGTGGCCAGAAGGGCCTCCTTTTGTTGTGGGTGTGATGACTGGATGCGGAAGCTTCTCATTCTTGCGAATACCTTCGGGAAAACGCTGCCCATAGATTATGCGTTCCCCTAGCTCATACCGCCTCCAGAGAGCAGTGGAAGTGACTCCAGTTATATAGCCCCTGACCACCACTTCGATCGGGAGCGGCTTGACCTCTTTGACTACAGCGCAATTGGGATCAGGCAAAGAAAGTAGGTGATTGGCAATGATGTCCTCAGTCTTTCTAAACCAGAAGGCTGAAAGCTCATTGAGTACCTGCCCCTTAAAAGGCACGGCCGCAAGTACCCTATCGAAGGCGGAGATTCTGTCTGTGGTTGCTATAAGCCTTTTGTTGCTCGACAGTTTCCACCATTCTCTGACCTTGCCCTCTCCTTCGGCTTTTCTTGTTCCTCGAAAAGCAATTGGAAGAAGCTGCCTTACTAGATCTTCCGAAACCATGCTGCCTCCTTTTTACAAAGCCGCATAACGCAATCCATTTTCAAAAAGCCTGCGTGCGCCACTCGCAGCGGGAGAGGCCAGGGCTAGAGTCTGCCACTCGAAAACCGCATTCTCAGGATGAGGCATTAGTCCGAGCACATTGCCTTCCGGATTGCAGATGCCCGCAATGTCTCTCATAGATCCATTGGGATTCTCCGGGAAATTACTATGGGCAAGCTTCCCCGAAGAATCTGCATATTGCAGAGCGACGCAGCCCTTTTCCTCCAGCTCATCGAGGGCCTTGGCCGAGCTGGAGCGGAAGCGTCCTTCGCCATGAGCTATCGGGCAGAAAACAAAATCTATTCCCTTTGTCCAAATCGAATTGGAAGCTGGCGCCAAAAGAGTAACCCATCTGCACTCGAAACTCCCGCTCTCATTGTGCGCAAGAGTAAATTTGTTGGGTTCAAATTGTTTGCCTGGTAAAATTCCCGCTCTCACTAATACCTGAAAGCCATTGCAAATACCTAGCACCGGCCTGCCAGATTCTACATAGCGGCTTACTTCTTCCGCAAAGAAGCGCAAGAAGTCTAGAGCAAACAGCCTTCCAGCCCCTAATGCATCTCCATAAGAAAAGCCTCCAGGAATGACCAGCATACCATAGTTCTGTAGTAGCCTTGCATCGCTACGAAGGCGAGAGATGGGCAGAATATCTGCATAGCCTCCAGCTTGTTCTATTGCCGACTGAACATCATAATCTCGATTTGTGCCTGGAGCCTTGAGAATAATGGCTTTCATGGAAGCAACTCCTGGCTTGCGGTTTTCCATGCGTCGAGCATTTCTCCTATAGAAACCATAAAAAGAAATGGATCCACGATTTTGAGAGAAGGTTCCTTCAAAACTTCGCCAATCCTCTTAGCCAGATTATTTTGTTGCAAGCTTGTCTTCGAAGAATTAGGAGCAAATCGCGCCACAAACTGCTCTTCTTTCCCAGCACCGACCTCGACCAGAAGACAACCCATCGTCTCACCAAATAGGGCGAGCCGTAAAACACCAAGAATAGCATTATCGGTTTCCGTGGTCTGACTTATGGGAATATTCCTTTGCTCATAGATATCGGACAGCGCGATCCGAGCGCCTAGCCTTCCTCCAATACACATCTCCGCAAGAGCTACTGCAAGGCCTCCTTCTGAAAGATCGTGTGCAGCGAGCACTTCACCTTCTTGAATCGCATCAAATAGGGAAGAATAGACCTCTTGCGCTCTTAGGCTGATTTCAGGCACTTCCTCTTGCCAAATTGCGCTAGGCTTAAAGTCTCCCACAAGCCAGATCGAATCGGCTGGGTGCTTGAAAAAAGTGGTCACTACCCGTTCCACCTTGGGCACATAAGCCAAAGCCGAGATTAGTAAAGATGGCGGAACCGCGTGCCTGCTTCCATCTGCGCCCAGGTATTCGTTGTAGAAAGAGTCTTTACCGGAGATAATTGGAGTATGAAAGGCTAAGGCAGCCTCTCTTAAGCCCCGTGCACTCTCCAGAAGCGACCACATTACTCCAGGATCATTCGGGTCTCCCATGCAAAAATTATCGAGAATTGCTGTCCGGCTCGGATCGCCGCCACTTGCCACTATATTCCGCATGGCTTCGTCCACCGCAGCCCATGCCCCTCGATATGGATCCAGTTCCCCATAATCCGACCTAAAACCATTGGAAAGCGCTATTCCCCATTCACAGGCTGCCCCTTTAGGCTTCAGAACCGCGGCGTCCGAAGGCGAATCGCAGAAAGCTCCCACGAAGGGCTTGATAACGCTATTGCCTTGCACTTCATGATCATAACGGCGCACTATTTTCTCGCGCGATGCAATTTCTCTGCTGCCGAGCAGCTTTAGAAGTTGCTCTTTGAGTTCGATCAGTCCTGGACTCGCTTGTCTGTTCTCATCCGGACCCTGCAATTCCGAATGAACATTGGAGGCCTCGGTGGTCTGTATGCCCAGGGTATCAAGCCTAGCTTGATACACATTTGCTTCTATCGATTTTTGTAGCCGTTCTTGTGGCGATTTTGATAGCGGTTCTTTCGCCATAAGCAGCTTTTTGGGCAAGCCTTGATGCAAGAATATCATGCTCAGATCGAGTACAAGCTCGCCCTTCACCCTCACTTTCAGTTCTCCATCGCTTCTAAATGCCCCGATATCCCAGAATTCGCATTCAAAAATACTGCATAGCTCCGAGAAAGCCTTGATATGCCGAGGAGGTATGGCTAATACCATGCGTTCTTGAGCCTCGGAAAGCCAGAGCTCCCAGGGGGCAAGGCCTGGATATTTGGTGCCAAGACCAGATAGATCGATTTCCGCCCCGAGCTCTCTTGCCATTTCACCAACAGCAGAAGAAAGCCCTCCTGCCCCGCAGTCCGTAACTGCGTTGTATAGTCCTGCATCCCGCGCAGCCAGGAGCACATCCAGAGCTTTTTTTTGGATGATAGGATCTCCTATCTGTACCGATGCGCCGGCAACCTCTCCGGTAGAACCATCCATCTTCATCGAAGAAAAAGTGGCTCCGCGAATTCCATCTCGGCCTGTACGCCCACCCAAGACTATCACATGATCGCCTGACTCTGGTTTATTTCGATGTATGCCTCGAGGCGCAAGTCCAATGCAACCACAGTACACAAGCGGATTTGCCGCATAGCCAGGATGAAAATGAACCGCTCCGTTGACAGTTGGAATACCCATCTTGTTGCCATAATCCTCGACACCCGCTACAACGCCTCGCGCTACGAGGCGCGGATGAAGCGTCCCCTGAGGTAGTTCGTCTTCGGATATATCGGGAGGTCCAAAGCAAAGAATATCGGTTACTGCTATGGGCTTTGCGGAAACACCCATAATATCACGAATAACGCCTCCTACACCGGTATTAGCGCCCCCAAATGGTTCAATTGCAGAAGGATGGTTATGTGTTTCTACTTTGAATGAAAGGTCCCATCGGTCATCAAAACTCACAATACCGGCATTATCGACAAATGCGGACTTTACCCACGGAGCTCCGATTTCCTCGGTGGTATTCTTAATATAAGTGTTGAAGATACTATGTATAATTCTTGGAAACGCCGATTCTCTATCGCTTGGTTTGGAATCTCTTATTACCTCGATGTCGGCTTTGAAGCTCTTGTGTACGCAATGTTCGCTCCATGTCTGGGCAATCATTTCAAGCTCAACATCGGTAATCTCGCGTCTTTGTGCAACAAACCAAGCCTGGATGGCCTTCATCTCGGTAAGATCGAGTGCCAATCGCCTCTCGGAAGATAGAGAGAGCAGAGAATCATCATCCATGATTCCAAGATCGTATTGCTCAACCGGGGGAACAAGAAGCTGTCCCTCTGGGAAAATGGGATTGATTTCCCCAAACTCCCATCGATCAATCAACGAATTCGCCAAGAGCACTCTGGTGAGCTTCAATAGTGAGGTTTCATTTAGCCAATCTGCCTCCAGCTCCCAACGGATACCTGTCGCAGCCCTATTGAGACATGGGATTCCCATCTCTCTCGCTGCTCTGACAAGCTCATTTGCGACCGTATCAGTAACGCCTGGTTTTCGGCAAATCTCCACAATCCGGACTGTATCTGGCTCCGAGATCGAGCCATGTAACGCTTGTCGCGACACCTCTCGCCATTCAAAAGTCTCCTCTACCGGATCGGATAAAAGAAAACGCCCGAGAAGACAAAGCTCCTCGGGCGCCAAATCGCCTTCCACAAAGTACAGTGCCGTGTCGCGCGCACTGCGCAATATCCCCATCCCTAGCGCGCGTACATCCGCTTTCAATGCTTCTATGCGCGGGCTTCCGGCTCCTCTGGTTCGGACCTCGAACCTATAGAGATTTTCTCCGTTAGCCATACTACTATCTAGCGCGATATGGATATATTGTCAAGCCGCCAAGAAATCTTTGGCAATGGTGGCTTTTTTAATTTTGACCAATAATCGCTTTATAATACTTGCCAATTCCGGCCTTTTGAAATTAGCGACCGATAGTCTTTTCTGGAATATTGGTAAACAGCCGATTTTATCATGCGCCTTTGACCCGATATATGGCAACCTATAACCCTGGGAAATAACCTCAAGCCCACACAAGCCAGACAAAGGCCGATGCCGCAATAGTCGTTATAATAGTAAAGGGCCCTGCGAGCTTGATCCATCTCCAGAAACTAACCTTGCATCCATGTTTTTCCGAAAGTCCTACTGCAACTATGTTAGCCGAAGCTCCAAAAGGTGTAAGATTTCCACCGAGACAAGACCCAATAAGGAGGCCAAACATCAACAGGTCGGGCTGAATCTGCATTGCATTTGCAAGCGCATTCGCAACCGGAAGCATCGCGGCAATATATGGAACATTGTCAACAAATCCCGAAATAAGCACAGATATTGCTACAATTAGCGTAAAACCCAAAAAGATGTCACCCTTAACCCATTGAGCCAGCTGTTCTGCTAGCTGATTTAGGAGACTCGATTCAGCAAGTGCTCCCACCACAATGAAAATGCCAATGAGAAAAACAAGTGTCATCCAGTCTAGATGGATAATGAGGTTCTTGGCTTCTTCCTTCTCTTTTTTTGCAAGGACAAGCCATGCCAACCCCACAAGCGCAAGCACAAAGACGAATATTCCACTAGCAGGGTGGATCCCTCCTTGAGCAGAAACCGCAGAAAAGAGAGCGAGGCCTCCGATCATAGACAAAAGAAGCACAGATGGAAACCAAGCAACAATGCCCTCTGGCGGCAAGACTTTGATATCGCTATCAGTTTTTCTGAAATAGAAATAGAAATATAGTGCTCCGACTATTGCACCAATCTGGATAGCAAAAAAGATCGATGGCTTACCAGATTTGAAAAAGAAGTCGTTGAATGAGTAGCCAGCAAAATTAGCAAAGAGCATAGAAGGAGGATCGCCCACCAAAGTCGCTGTACCCTGCAGATTAGCCATTACAGCAAGTCCAATCATGAGAGGAGCAAGGTTTCTCTTACCCCGCTTTGCCAACTCGATCATGATAGGCGCAATAACGAGTACCGTCGCAACATTCTCGACAAATGCGGATAGCAGACCCGTCAAAAAGAGAATAATCGTTATGGCTATACCTATCGAAGGCGAACGTTCAACAATTCGCTGGGCTATAAAAGCAGGAACCCTCGAATAGATGAAAAGCTCGGCAAGTATTAGGCTCCCCAAATAGATTAACAGAATATTCCAGTTTACAAGCGAACCAAAGGCATGTGCAGGAGTAACCGCACCTCCCAAGATGAGCACAACAGAAGCCCCCATAGAAATCCATGCTTTTTTTGAAGGCAGGAGTATGATTCCTAGATACATCACTATGAGCAAAATGAGCACAAAAAGGTCCAAGGTATCCTCCTTTGAAAAGCCCAATGGCATTTCGCCTGCAGCCAACTTCTTAGCCGTTTTTGGTCACTGTACAGTCAAAAAAAAGACCGCACGGCCATGACACCGTGCGGTCTTGCTCAATCGTTTTGGATCTGCGAAAACCGGAAGCAAAGCTCCGTCTTGACGATCTTCGCACCTGCTCTTCAAATGCAGGAAGCTACTCCCCGCTCCGCTAAAAATACTCCATTCATAAAATGCCAGTCAATAGAAAATATGACACCTCGATCATCTTTTCATAATATGCCTAGTTGTATTTTTGAAGATATGTAGATAGCTCAGTTTTTTAGCTCTTCATAAGACTAATTTACAACCAAATGTGCCAAATTGAGCATTGCATATATATTAGCTGATTTTGCATTTTATTGAACTGTCCTATTGTCTCGATTGCTCATTATGCGTTATCATTCGAAAATTTTTGGGAGGTTCTTATGAGTCGATTTGAATCAATGGTCCAATCTGGCACAATCGTCCCTACAGCCCTGTCTGCAATCGACTGGAACAAGCTTGGTTTTGGAGGAATAATCACACCATTCATTGGAGGAAGCGTAGCTTTATCCGATGGAATCTTCGAATCCATATCGATAGTTGCCAATGGCAACATATCTATTCCTCCCCTTGCTTGCTGCCTCAACTATGGCCAGGAACTCTTCGAAGGAATGAAGGCCAACCGCGGACCAGATGGCCGGATCAGACTATTTCGTATCGATGCAAATGCGGCGCGCATGGCAAAAGGAGCCGCGCGCTTTATGCTTGCAGCTCCTTCAGAAGAGCTGTATCGCAAAGCCATTATCGAAACAGTTAAAGCGAACGCCGACTATGTGCCACCATACGGCAAAGGAGCCCTATATGTAAGACCAATCCTGGCCGGAGTCGGTATGACCCTCAATCCCGCTCCATCGGATACGACTATTTTCCTTGTCACCACCGTTCCGGTTGGCATGCATTACAAGGGAAGTTCTATGGTCAGTATAAAAGTCGAGACTGACTTCCAGCGAGCCGCTGCAAAGGGCACTGGCTGGGTAAAAGCCGCAGGAAACTACGCACCTTGTTTTCTTCCGACTTCTGAGGCAAAGCACAAAGGTTTCGATGATTTGCTCTTCCTCAACCAGACCGGCACCCATGTTGAAGAAGTGGGCACCGCAAATTTTGCTATGATAAAGCATGGCATACTGTATGTTGCAGACTCTCCTTCGATCCTTCCTGGTATTACCCGCGATTCGGTGATGCGCATCGCCAGAGAATTGCTAGACATCGAGGTTGTTTTTGCGCCTCTCGAGCTAGATCGTGTCCTCGGACTAAAGGAGTTTGCTGGCGAGGGGCCTGCGGACGAAGCTTTCTTTACGGGTACTGCAGCCATAATAAGCCCTATATCTAATATCAACTATGAAGGAAAAGACTATTGCCTTGGAGAGAATGTTGGTCCATTTGCGACTAAACTGCGCGAAGTTCTGCTTGGAATTCAGACTGGAGTCATGCCCGACCCCTTCGACTGGGTAACCATAATCGAATAATAAGCTAATAGAAGACAAACAAGTAAAAAGGCAAAAGCTAAAGAACCCAAGAGAGAAAAAATGCCAGAAAGCCCAATATGGAGGACATTGCCCCTTGATAGATGCTTATGAAAAGACCATAAACAGTGCAAGAGCGACTAGCTCTTGATTCTCGCCTTTGCTCTTTGCTATATTCTATAGTCGCCAATGGTAGAGAACGCGGAAAGCAATTAGCTGCCTAATAGATCTGTGGAACTTGCCATATCTTTGTCTTGCTTTTTCCAAGGTCTTTACGGGGAATTAGCTCAGCTGGTAGAGCGATAGGTTCGCAATCTATAGGTCAGGGGTTCGAATCCCCTATTCTCCATTAACTCTGGGACGAAAAGAAGGGAGCGCATACTACTCCTCGGTCGGCGTTCTCTATCGCTCAAGAGCTTGAGCTCGATGCGAAAAAGTACCCTTACAACTCGATATAATGAGCCCATCTGTCTGGACAGATGGGCTCATTATAAACAGCGTTGTACAGGAATGCCGTAATATTTCCATTATCTCTAAGCCAAGCAGATATAATTGCGCAACTTTTTCTGCCACAACATTAGTTATGCCTTTCAGATTTCTCTTCTCAATAGATCATCGTATGTTTCGCGCCTTACCGACAGCCGATAATCCCCACTTTTTGTAATTACCATGGCGGGACGCGGCACTCTGTTGTAATTGCTCGACATTGAAAAACAATAGGCGCCTGTCGAATAGACAGCAAGGATATCGAGCGGCTTGGGATCAGGCAAGAATACATCTTCTGCAATTATGTCACCTGACTCACAGTAGCGACCCGCAATCGTCACCTTTCGCAAGATTGGCTCTCTATTCGAGTCCATACCTAAGGCTTTTTCAGCATCTCTCTCCCTTAAAACCTCGACCTTGGAGCAATTCTTCTCCTTCTCGCAAGGAACCATTGCACAAGCCTGGCTCACCGTTTCTACATGGTATCGAGCATCATAGAGTGCAGGCCTGATATTATCGCCCATTCCACCATCTACGGAGACATAGGTGCGCACACCAGGTATTTCTTTGACAGCAATAACTTTATAGAGCGTTATTCCGGCTTCTCCTACAATCCATCGTCCTGGTTCGATTGCGCAGACCGGCATGGGTAGATTTTCTTTCCGACTCCACTCTTTTACCATCGACATCATGGGATCAATAAAATCAAGAAGAGCGGGCGCCCTATCGGAAGGGAGATAGCGAATACCAAAGCCTCCTCCAAAATTTATCTCCTTCACCTGAAGTCCGAATTCCTTCGAAAGTTTCGCGGCAAAATTCAATACTATTTCAAGCGCTGCCAGATGCGAAGTATTTTCTAGGAGTTGCGAGCCGACATGGAAATGTAAGCCCGAGAATTCGACATGAGGGCACAGAGCGAGAGCCTTTACATATCGCTCAACTTCCGAATGCTCAATTGGAAGGCCAAACTTAGAATCGAGGCTTCCAGTAGAAATGAATCGATGGGTGTGACTGTCTACTCCAGGCGAAACGCGAAGAATTACCCGCTGATCTCTACTGAGTCTATCTGCCTCCTCCTCGATCCTAAAAATCTCCTCGATGTTATCGACGGCGATCAGTCCCACCTTAGAGCTAATGGCATAATGTAGCTCCTCGTCTGTTTTTGCATTCCCATGAAATATGATATCGGAGGAAGCAACTCCAGCATTCAGTGCCGCATGGAGCTCTCCTCCAGATACGACATCGACTCCAAGACCTTCTTCTTTTATTATCTTGAGCACATCGAGAGTCTGCAACGCCTTGCTTGCGTAATAGGCTCGAGTTCCTGGGTAGCGGCAAAGAAAAGCACTACGAAGCTCTTCACAGCGTTCTCGGATAATGGTTTCGGACATCACATATAGCGGAGTGCCAAACTCATGAGCCAGATATCTAAGATCGACACCGTCGAAATAGCACTTAGAGCCATCGATAAGAATAGCGGGGGAAAAAGGCGTATCTTTCATTGCTTCCTCCATTTCCACTTTACTGACCCTTTTCTGATTATGCTAGCACTTTGAGCCTCCACTATGCCTGGCAAACCGGATTGACTACAATAACTGTATGAAAAAGCCTCTTATAGGTATTACGAGCTCTGTGGACCGGTCTCGGCAACCAGTGGCCTATTTTTCTCTCAAAGAATCTTATGTCAAAGCAATAGAGATGGCTGGCGGCACGCCTTTGATTCTAGCTGTTACGAGTTCAGCTGTTATGAAGGCGCTCACTTCTATTCTGGATGGTCTGATCTTTTCAGGCGGAGGCGATATTGCACCTTGGCTTTTTGACCAAGAACCAATTTTAGGCCTTGGTTCTTTCGATACCCTGCGAGACGAATGGGAGATCGAGCTCTGCAATCAAGCATGGAAAGCAAGAATACCCATGCTGGGGATTTGTAGGGGTTGTCAGCTTATGAATGTAGCCCGTGGCGGAAGCCTCTTGCAGGATATCGAGCGCAGCAATCCCGCGGCGCTTTTACACAATCCGCAGATAGCTTACGATGAGCTGTTCCATCACATAGCCATCGAAAAAGAAAGCGTTCTGTTCGAGCTTTTCAAAACCGAGAGGCTCCTGGTCAATAGTTTTCATCACCAGGCAGTGGACAAAACCGCGAGCGATTTTAGAATCACGGCGCGCAGCTCAGATGGCATAATCGAAGCATTGGAACCAATAGATCCTGAACGATTCGCTCTAGCACTGCAGTTTCATCCTGAAGGGCTTTTTCTTCGCTATGGTGCATTCCTTGCGCCTTTTTCCGCTTTGATAGAGGCTACAAAGGGATCTTTATCGGCGACTCGTCGTTGAGTCCTCCTTGAGCTATTCCTGAATTATTCTTGAGTTATTCTTGAGCCATTCCTTATGAATTCCTAGTTATACACTTATCCGCATGATTCCTGATTACGCAAATGCAGAAAAGTCAGCGCTGAAGCCGCTTGAATTGCGACACCTATGGGCAGACACGATTCATCTATATCGAATTCAGCGGAATGAAGCGGGTGGATTTTCTCCATTCCCGGCTTTCCACAGCCCAGATGCCAAAAAGTCCCCGGCCTCTCTCTAAGAAAATATGCAAAGTCTTCAACGCCAAGATTAGGCTGTTGGCGCATAATCACATTGGACTCTCCCAGAATGGATATGGCAGTATCGCGCACGAGCTCTGTCGCGCTCTGGTCATTTATCATAACAGGATAGCTCGGACGAATATGGACCTCGCAGGAAGCTCCAAAGGCTGCGGCGATTTCTGTGCAGATTTCTTTGACTCTTTTACGCATAAAGCATTGGACATCTTCTGAAAGAGCCCTAATTGTACCAATCATGATGACTTCGTTTGCGAGAATGTTGCTGCGCACTCCTCCCTGAATCTTGCCAATTGTAAGGACTGCATTATCGAGGGCTGAAATAGAGCGAGAGACTATGGTTTGGAGGGCTTGAATGATAGATGCTGAAACTACAATAGCATCTACGCCTTGTTCCGGATAAGCAGCATGGGAACTTCTGCCTTTGACAATGATCTCCAGGCTGTCGGATGTTCCATAGAAGGGACCAATCTTGACTTCTACCATGCCAGCCATAAGTTCAGGCACAACGTGGAGGCCCAGCACCAGATCGACATGCGGATTCTCGAGACAGCCAGCCTCAATCATGGCCTTCGCACCACCGGTAGTCTCTTCTGCGGGTTGAAAAAGAAATTTCACCGAGCCTGAGAAATCCCGCCTGTGAGCCGCAAGTAATCTTGCTACACCGAGCGCCACGGTCATATGGGCATCATGGCCGCAGGCATGCATATAACCATGGTGGAGCGAGGCATAGGGCCGGTCAGAAGGTTCCTCTAGGGGCAGAGCATCCATATCCGCACGCAAGGCAACGCAGCGTCCTGGCTCTTTCCCTTCGATAAGGCCAACAACGGCTGTTCCATAGCTTCTATGAGGTATATCCATTTCTTCGAGCATCTTACAGATGAAACTCGATGTCTTTTGTTCCTTATTCCCCGGTTCTGGAATCCGGTGTATAGACCTGCGCATTTCTATGAGCCATTCTTCCATGGCTCTAGATTCGAAAAACACTTCTTTTTGCAGAAATGCCAGATTTTTCCATTGAGCCATATCAATCCCCTTTATCTTTCATGGCAAGGCGCATTAGGGAAGGCGAAAATACCAGATCGAAAGAGTGCTCGGCTGGACCGGTCATTTTTATATTTGGCTCGCGCATATCGATATATAAAGTTCCACCAGCCATTCTTACTCTTACCTCATTCTCGACAAGACCGAGTCTTCTAGCCGCTGCCGCAGCCGCACAGGAAGACGATCCGCTTGCCAGGGTATAACCCGCGCCACGTTCCCAGATTTCTATCCTGATGGTCTGTCTATCGATTACTTCCAAGAATTGCACATTCGTTCGGTTAGGAAAATCAGGATGATTTTCAACTAAAGGCCCGATCCGGCGCGCAAGCTCTTCTGTGGGATACTGGCCTAAAAGCACACAATGTGGATTACCCATCGATACCCTTATCGTGCGAAACTCAATGCCATCGATAGCAAGCGTGGAACTACCCGGTAAGAATCTAGCTTCTCCCATCGATACTTCGATATAATGCTCTTCTTCATACCCTTCTTCTCTATGGTCATCTTTCCTATAGCCATCTTCTCCAGAACATGGGCTATTTGTAGCTAGAATTCGGCACTCAACCATGCCACCCTTGGTCTGCACTTCAAAAGGTTCTTTTCCTACAAATCCGCGCTCATAGAGATATAAGGAAAAGATCCTTAGGCCATTGCCCGATTTTTCTGCCTCCGAGCCATCTGGATTGAATATACGCAACCCGAATGGACTACAGATCACCGAGGAAGTTTGCGACAGAATAGGCCCATATAGAATTCCGTCAGAGCCCACTCCGCGGTTTCTATCGCATAGGGCAGAGATTGCAGAAGCTGAAAACGACATCTGAAATTCCGCTGGATCGATGACAAGATAATCGTTGCCCAAGGCCTGATATTTATGGGCATGAAAACCCTGTTGTAAGATTTTCATAATTATTCCTCTTGCGGTTTTGAATCTATGTGTACGCGGGGCACTCGCTTCGAGATCATACACACTACCTCGTAATCGATCGTGGAAAGCAGATTCGAAATCTCCGAAACTGGAAGAGTCCGTCCCCCAAAAAGCAAAACCTCATCGCCAACTCGCGCTCCCGCTATGCCAGTCAGATCTATCATTGTCATGTCCATACATACACGACCAACCACAGGCGCGCGAACTCCCCGAATCAATACCGAGGCACGATTCGAAAGTGCCCTCGGATAACCATCTGCATAACCGATTGGCATTAGGCCAATTCTGCTGAAGCGCTTTGTAGTGAAAGTTCGACCGTAACTAATCGATTCTTCTGCGGGTACTTCTCTAATATGTACGATGCCTGTCGTAAGAGCCAGGGCAGGCTCGAAACCTTCTGGAAGCTCTATATTCGGCGCAGGTCTTAGCCCATAGAGCAGAATACCAGGCCGCACCATATCGAGTCTTGTTTTTGGATACAGAACCATTCCAGCACTGTTCGCTATATGGCGATACTTCGGGGTAATTCCAACCCGTTCAAAACTTTCGAGCGCTATGGAAAAACGCTTCATCTGAAGATCGGTGAACGAAGGATCGGGACTGTCCGCATCTGCGAAGTGCGAGTATATGCCTTCCACGAAGATTTCCGGATAGTCAGCAAGCAGCCCCGCAAATGATCTGGCTTTTGTCCATGGGAGGCCTTGACGATTCATGCCAGTATCTATCTTGATATGCGCTTTTGCTTTTTTCCCCACGCTTTTAGCGGCGGAAGCCAGTATACGCACGTGCTCTTCGGTATAGATTGTCTGAGCACATTCAAGGCGTATTGCAAGGGAGGATGAGGAATGCTCTGGCGCACCAAAGATAAGGAGAGGCATTTGAATGCCAGACTCTCTCAGATCGAGAGCTTCTTTTGCCAGGGCAACAGAACAAAACTGTGCTCCTTCGCGTTCCAGCTCATGCGCTATTGCCAGAGCCCCGTGTCCATAAGCATCGGCTTTGATGACGGGGCAGACAATGCTACCCTGAGCTATATCTCTAAGGTGGCGAAAGTTTGCTCGGATGGCGGCAAGATCGATCCATGCCGTCGTTGCACGATGATCCATGACTCAATCCTTCTTTTGTACCCTATGTACCTTAAATTTACTACTGAGCAAATCGTTTGGCTTATAGTCATTTTCTGAAGCCAGAAGCGCTTTGGGTCTTACGGCAGTCTCCAAACCCTTGTCCCAGATAAAAATATCGGCTATTTTCCCAACTTCTATCGAACCATATTCTCCATCCATCCCCAGCGCCTTGCGCGGGGTTAGCGACATCGCTCGGACTGCGCGCCAGAGTGGAACTTCTGCCTTTAAATAATAGTTCTTTACGATATCAATTCCCAGCATATTGGAGCCCATGAGGACACCCGAATCTGCATACCTCACACCTCGCTCAGAAGAGACAACTCTCCTCCCATAATAGCTGAATTCCCCATACGGAAGCCCAGCTCCGATGACGGCATCCGAAATCAGTATTAGCGAATTCTCAGGAATCAAGCGAGAGCAGAGCTTTAGACAACTCTCGTTCACATGGATTCCATCGCCATTTAGTTCAACATAGTCTGGAGATTGTGAAAAAGCGAAATTAGCGAGTCCCCCTTCTCTGTGATCAATCCCTGTCATCGCATTAAATAGATGAGTGATGGAAAAAGGTCGAGACGGAGGATGGATCGAAGATAATTTCGCATCTGAATGACCAAGTGAAACAAGAACGGCTTTATTCTGGAAAACTGGGTATATCTGGTCGATCCCGTCTAGCTCGGGAGCCATTGTACATATCTTCAGCAATCCTTTGGATATGTCGAGAATATGCTCTGCGAGCGCGATGTCAGGTGCTCGAATATTATCTGGCATAATACCACCGCGCTTCGAATGATTTACAAATGGACCTTCGAGATATATCCCAGGAAGCAAAGGCGCAGAAATCCCGCTCGCCAAGATTGTCTCTGTAAGCTCAATGAGGGTTCTTTCCTCCCAGAGAATCGTCGGTACATAGCATCCTACTCCTTTTGCCTCAAGAAGAGCTGCTATTTGAAAAAGATCCCCTGGCTCTGAAATTCTCTCGAACCCCCAAGATGCACAGCCATGGATGTGCATCTCCGCTAGGGAAGGAAGCACAAAAGCATCTTCGGCCTTGATTACGGGAGCATTTTCAAATGCTGGGTCAATCTGAGATTGAGAAGATCGATTTAGCTCTTCCGGCCGCTGGAATTGCCCGGAAGGGATTATTGCAGCTATTTTTCCTCCTCGCACTGCCAGCGTTGCCTTTGGCAATATCGAATCCGGAAGTACAAGGTCTGCGCCTTCGAGAATATAGGTGTCATCATAATGGTTGTATGTCATGAAAGAACATTGTGCCGCTTCTATGTCGGCATGTAAATAATACTGCTACGAACCTTGTGTATATGGAGACATTTGGGATTATGGCAGAAAGAGAAAGTCTGCATAGTCAGCCCCTTGCTCTTCCCTTATTCGGGATATTTCTTACATCTTACTTCAACTTCTTATACACAAGGTTCGTAGCAGTAATGACCAATTACCAACTTTCATATATTATCACCACATGACAGCCTCGAAAAACCTAGACCCATCTAAACTCAGATTCATTGCAATGGATATGGATGGAACCATTCTCGATGAGGGATATCAGCTTTCTCCCCATGTGGCTGATACACTCAAAAAGCTCCAAAACCAGGGGAAAAAATTGATCATTGCAACCGGGCGCATCTATAAGGCCGCAAAGATTGTCCTTGCGGATTCCTTTGAACCAGATGCCTTCGTATGCACGAATGGAGCCGATATCTATAACCGCGACGGTACGATCTTGGCTTCACATCATATTCCGACCGAGGCTCTGCCGATACTCACAAAAGTAAGCAGAGACCATGATGTGCTTTTCTGTTGCTATGTTGGAGAACGATGGATCTACGATCGCTATTCGCCAGGTGTGGATTTTTACGAAAAGCGAACTGGCATGAAAGGTGTTCGGAAGAATTTCGACTCTCTCGTTGGCGAAGATATTTTGAAATTTCTTGCAGTTGGCCCAAATGAGAAACTTCTCGAGATGCGGGAAACGATATTAAACTCAGCACCCGACCTTCTTGATGCGTTTTTTTCTCATGAGACAATGCTGGAAATCGTTGCAAGCGGCGTTTCAAAACGGCAAGGTCTTGAGGAATGTCTACGTTATTTGGGCGGTAGCCTTGAAGAGACAATCGCATTTGGCGATGCTGAAAATGATCTGGAAATGCTAAGATCCGTTAAGGTTGGTGTTGCTATGGGAAATGCCCATAGCTATATTCAAACAGCAGTGCCTTATGTAACCGCCTCTGTGGATGATGATGGAGTGGCGCGTTTTCTGGAAGAGCTTTTCGGAATATGATTTGATCTGTTATACAAGATCGGCTATACAAGCCATAAAGAAGGCATTATCCACAACATGGCCTTGAGTGACTTCGATACTTCGATTGTCTTCTTGACTGCTTTTTATGTGCTGGCTAAAATCTAGATTCGAATTGCCGGGGTGGTGGAATTGGTAGACACCAGGGACTTAAAATCCCTTGCTGCGCAAGCGGCGTGCGGGTTCGATGCCCGTCTCCGGCAAAAGATATTATTTAATTATTTTATAATAATTTATAAAATTGTACTATTTATTGCCTACAAGATACTCCCTTCTTCCCTATTTTAAGAAGGTGCTCATTTGTCGGTTAAGAAAAGAATTATTGGCTTTGGGATTCTTTGCATCGAATCTCAACATTTTCCTTGGCTGGATGCAATATCATCCATCCGTCGCAAGCGCCGCGAAAGATCGCGCGCGAGATTCATTATCATCATCGAGAAAGCTCTCAGATCGAGTTTGAAGATATCGTAGAGGGCACGATTAGAGATTGTAACGGTTTCAAGAGCAGTGGCCGCGCGAACTGTTGCGATACTCGGCATGATATCTAGAAGCTCCATCTCGCCGAAGGTTTGCCCTTCCCTTAGGCGGGCTATGACTAGCCCCTTTTTTATTATTTCAACTTCCCCGCTTAGAATAAAATGAATCTTATCGTTGGGCTGCCCTTCGACCTGTGGACATTCTCCGGCTTCGAAATGCTCTGTACCAAGCAAAGGCTTGATCCTTTCTATCTGTTCCGGACTGATGCCTCCGAAGAGCGAGTATTTTTGAAGCTGGTCGACCTCGATCATTTCTTGCTTCCTTCAGAATATTATGCTTGTTTCAACGTTCCCCTGATTCGTAGATCTGTCCAGCAGCCTTGGGTCCCACCGATTTGCCTGCAAAGAATAAAAGAGCGATGATGGTAAGCAGATAAGGCAGAATATAGAAAAATTCTCCAGGAAGCCCAGAGAGCAGCGGAATATCTTTCGCATAGAATGAGAGGGCAGTAGAAAACCCAAAAAAGAATCCAGCTCCGAGCACTCCGAAGGGATTCCATCTACCGAAGACCAGCGAAGCGAGAGAAATAAAACCTGTGCCATGAATAGACACCAAGGTATATTGGATATCCGCCGTCAGTACCATTACGGCTCCGCCAAGTCCGCCCAAAGCACCCGAAATCAGAACGCCAAAATAGCGCATTTTTGCAACGTTAATACCCATGCTCGCGGCTGCCTGAGGATGTTCACCACAAGCCCTCATACGAAGACCAAGCGGCGTCTTATATACCACAAACCATGTCAAAAGTACAATGGCGATGGCAATGTAGAACGTAGGGTACACCTGGTCGAAAAACATCCTTCCAAGCACAGGAATCTTGCTCAATCCGGGGACACTCAACTTCTTTATGCCATAAGAAAATGCACGAGTCCTCTGTTGATGAAAAATGATCTGGCAAAGGTAGACCGTAAGCCCTCCGGCCAGAATATTCAGGGCTGTACCTGAAATGACTTGATCGGCCTTGAGATTGATGCTCGCAACGGCGTGTAGCAAGCTGAAGGCCACCCCTGATAGAAGGCCTCCGAGCAATCCAATCCACGCCGCCGCGGGAGTCGAATTCTCCAAAAGGACGGTTATGGTAGCGCCAGTAAAGGCACCTACCATCATTATTCCTTCCAGAGCAATATTGACGATGCCGGATCTTTCGCTGAAGAGACCCCCTAGGGCAGTCAATATAATGGGCGCTGAAAACATGAGCGCAATAGGAAACATCTGAAGGAATACCTCGAAGGTCATACGCGTTCCCCTTCCGTTGTGGGCACCTGTTTTCGCTCGAATTTATCGAGCACCATTTTTATGCCAAATTTCATTGCAACGAATAACACAATCGAGGCCTGAATGATCCCTGCTATCTCTCTGGGTATGCCCTGAGACTGCATGAGAGGCTGTGCGGCCTTCAACCCTCCAAACAGAAGACCAGCAAGCAAGATCCCCAATGCCTCATTTCCTCCCACTAGAGCCACGGCAATTCCATCGAAACCATAGCCTTCTGCTGCTTGAATCACACGACCAAAATTGAAAGTGCCAACAGTGATTATTCCACCCGCAAGACCAGCAAAAGCACCAGCTATTGCCATAGATGCGATGATGTTTCGGTTCACCTTCATGCCAGCATAGCGAGCGGCCTCCTTGTTGTGACCTACGGCGCGCAAAGAGAAGCCAAAGGTAGTCTTATTTATGATAAAGGAGAATATCAGAACCGCTAATAGAACTGGAATGAATCCCCAATTGAGGCGTGAGTTCCGAGTTATGCTCTCCAGAAATGGCGACTTGAGCAGAGCGGAATCGGGGAAAGGCACTGTCTTTACCTTATCCACGCTCCCAAAAATGTTCAGAATCATATAATTATTGAAATGCAGAGCAATGTAATTCATCATTATGGTAACTACTACTTCGTGTACGTTGTATCGCGCTTTCAAAAAGCCGGGAATGGCACCCCAAAGCGCTCCTCCCAGAATAGCCGCAAGCAACACCATCGGCAGGTGAATCACCTTGGGTGCTTGCACAAGAATCGCAACTGCCGTAGCCGAGATGGAACCCATCATCAACTGACCTTCGGCACCAATGCTGAAAAGGCCGGTGCGCGACGCAAAGGCAAAAGATAGACCCGTTAGAATTATCGGCATTGCCTGGATTATGAATTCACCTATATAACGCGTGTTGATCGGCTGTCCATTTATGATATCTATGCCTGAAAATCCTTTTATTATAGCGGCATACATAGAGACAGGAGAACGACCGGTTAGTATGACGATTAATGATCCCAGCAAGAATCCAAGAAGCACAGCAATAAGTGGAAGCACTATCTTTTCTTTTCGAGCAGGCATTTGCCTTCCTCCCTTCCCTCAGACATGCGCTGGTTCTCGGCCAGTCTGAGTCGCTTCATGTGCTTTATGAAGAGCTCCTGACATCATAAGACCGAGTTCATTTTCATTGGTCGTTGCTGCATCGACGATGCCGACGATCTCTCCGTTGTAGATGACAGCAATGCGATCAGAGAGATCCATGATCTCATCGAGCTCAAGGGAGACTAACAAAATAGCCTTGTTTTTATCCCTTTCTCCAATGATACGTTTGTGTATATATTCGATCGCTCCCACATCGAGACCTCTCGTCGGCTGAACCACAATAAAGACATCGGGCGAACGATCGATTTCGCGAGCCACAATGGCCTTCTGCTGGTTTCCTCCAGACATCGCGCGAGCTGGCGTAAGGGGTCCCTGCCCAGAACGAACATCGAATTCCCGGATAAGCCTCTGAGCGTTATCCAGAATTGCCTTCTTGTTCAGTATCCCCCAATGCGCGAAAGGTTCTTTATAATAGTTGTGAATTACGAAATTCTCGCCCAATGTGAAGTCGAGGATGAGCCCATGCTTCTGGCGATCTTCTGGTATATGTCCAAGACCAAGATCAGACCTTTCATTTATAGAAAGGTGAGTTATATCGATATCTCGAAGGAAAATATGGCCAGATTCAACCTTAGTCAATCCGGTTATTGCATGTACGAGCTCTGTCTGGCCGTTGCCATCTATACCACAGAGCCCGAGGATTTCGCCAGCGCGAACCGAGAGCGATAGATTTCTTACGCCAAGTACTCCTTTTTGATTCTTCACATTGAGCCCTTCGACGCGCAGAAGTACATCGCCAGGCTTTGCTCGAGTTTTTTGGACATGAAAACTGACCTGGCGGCCGACCATCATTTCGGCCATTCTCTCTTCATCCGTATCTGCGACAGGAACGGTGCCGACGAGCTTACCTCTTCTCAGAATAGAGCATACATCGGCGACTTCTTTTATTTCTCTTAGCTTGTGAGTGATGAGGAGAATGGTCTTGCCTTCTTCGACCAGTCGCCTCATTATCTGCATGAGTTCGCGAATTTCCTGTGGTGTAAGAACAGCTGTAGGTTCATCGAAGATGAGAATCTCGGCATCTCGATAGAGCATTTTGAGTATTTCGACTCGCTGCTGCATGCTCACCGAAATCTCATCGATCTTCGCCTTAGGATCGACCGCAAGCCCATAGAGCTTGGAGATTTCTTCTACTTTTTGTTCTGCCTTATGCATATCGACAAGAATACCCTTTCGAGGCTCCATGCCGAGTATTATGTTTTCGGTAACTGTAAAGTTATGAACCAGCTTGAAATGCTGGTGAACCATACCAATACCGAGAGCGGTTGCCACATTGGGGTCACTTACCTTTACCTCTTTGCCGCGAATGCGAATTGTTCCTGCATCAGGCTGATATAGCCCAAAAAGTATGCTCATCAGCGTAGATTTCCCAGCACCATTCTCTCCCAGAAGTGCATGAATCGAGCGCTCTTCGACTTGAAGTGTGATGTCGTCATTTGCTCTAATTCCGGGAAAATCCTTGGTGATATGAAGCATCTCTACGATGTTAGGCACCTATAACCCCCCTGGATTAGGATGAAGCAAAATTATATCACAGCGCGACTATTCTCGCTATATAACCAGCACACATTATACATCGGTCAAAGACCGATTTTGAAATGATTTCTTTATGGAATCGCCAATTCAAGATGAAACGCATCAAAAAAGCCCCCTCTTTTGGGGGCTTTTGAAACAACTATAGAGGAAGCCGTCCACACAGAGCTGCTTTTTCGGCAATTTTGAGCTTTAGCAGATCGCCGATTCGGGCGCTTCCCCCTTTTTGCTTAGACTGCTTATTTTGCAGGAATCTCCGAGACGACAAGCTTGCCTGATGCTATAAGTGCTTCGTATTCCTTGACTTTTGCTACGATGTCAGCGGAGAGGTTTGGGTTATTATCAGGAATGCCAACACCCTTATTCTTCAATGAGAAAACAAGGACTTGCCCGCCCGGGAATTTCCCTTCCATGGTCATCTTGCTCACTTCATAGGCTGCCACATCGACACGCTTCATCATCGATGTAAGGACTGCGGATTTGTTGCCACTATAGATGCCATCGGCATATTGATCCTTGTCCACGCCGATTGCCCAGCGGAGATCGCCTTTCTGCTGGCGTTCCTTTGCTTCCTTGATGAGTCCGTTACCGGTACCGCCTGCTGCATGATAGATTATGTAGGCTCCGGCGTTATACTGCTTTTGAGCTAAAGCTTGACCTTTATCGGGGGCAGCAAAATCCCCTGCATAGTCTACTAAGATCTTGCAGTCCGGATAGACTGCCTTGACACCCTGCTCGAATCCTGCCTGGAACTTTTCGATAAGCGGGAACTGCATGCCACCCAGGAATCCGAGGATGTTCTTACCATCGGCCTTAGCCTTTAGGGCTGCCGCCACACCTACCAGGAAAGATCCTTCATGCTCCGCAAAGGTAGCGGATACTACGTTTGGCAGAGATACGACCGTATCGATTATTAAGAACTTGCGGGTAGGGTAATTTTTTGCGACCTGGGTCATCGCTTGCTCGAACAGGAATCCAGGGGCTATGATGAGATTGAGACCTTCATCGGCAAAAGTGGATAGGTTGGGAACATAATCCGCTTCCGCGCTTGACTGCAGATACTTGTAGTTGCTCTTTGGAAGTTTGTAATCTTGAGCAAAACGAACAATACCTTCCCATGTACCCTGGTTAAAGGACCTGTCGTCTATACCACCAACGTCGGTAACGAGGCCCACTTTGAATTGTGCAAATGCGGGCACCGCGATCAAAGCGGTTACGACAAGCACCAAAAGCGCTTTTTTCATGCTTCATCCTCCTTCATTATAGGTTCGATGCTGGAAATGCGTAGATTCTCTATCAATCTACCGCATAAAATCAAATAAATGGTAAAGCCGAGGCAGCAGATTGTCAATAACAATCTTTGCGTTATGACAGCTGTTCTGGCGATTTATTATCTAAAGCTTCAGACTCCCTCATTATTGCAACTCCCGCGGAGGCTCCTATGCGCGAGGCCCCAGCCTCTAGCATCGATACAACATCCTCGCAAGTCTTGATTCCGCCTGATGCTTTTACGTGAGCGACTTCGCCTATGGTTCTCTTCATAAGGCTGACATCTTCTACGGTAGCACCACCGGTCCCAAAACCGGTGCTGGTTTTGACAAAAGTTGCTCCTGCGGAAATGGCTGCTTCGCATGCAGCGATTTTTTCCTCCTGGGTTAGGTAACAGGTCTCTATTATAGCCTTTACAATGGCTGGTCTAGATGCCTGTACCACTCCGGCTATATCATCCCTAACCGCAGCCCAGTCTCCGGCTTTAGCCTTGCCAATATTGATGACCATGTCGATCTCGTCGGCTCCTTGAGCTACGGCCAACCTTGCTTCTTCGGCTTTTATCAGACTGGCGTTAGCGCCAAGCGGAAAACCAACGACTGTCGCAACGAGAACATCGGAATCTGCAAGCTCTCTGACACAAAGCGGAACCCAGTAAGGATTGACACAGACTGCTTTGAATCCAAACTCCTTTGCTTCTACACAGAGCGCTTTTATCTGATCTTCGGTTGCGGTAGCCTTGAGAAGCGTATGATCGATTACTTTAGCAAGCATTAGGCTTGTCCACTTCTTTTTCATGTTACTTTCCTTCTGCCCTCATCGGCGCCTTCTTTATTATATCTCAATTCTGTTCCGCAAATACTCTCGACGAGTAGCGACGAGCTCTCTCAATTCCATCAGCATTCGCTCATCTGCCCGTTCGGCAATAGGATAGATATATTGTTCTGTCTCATCGGTATATCGCCTAACGAATACATCGTCTGTCACATAACCAAGACTGATCATGTTGGAAATGCGATCAGCGCTCTTCAGCACTCTTGCGTGCGGTGTTCCATAATCTCGAATTCGAATTAAGAATTCGGCCTTGTTTTCGACTGGCCGTCTTGTAACCTCGAGGACCAATTTATATACATCTATGGACTCATCATCAATCGAAAGAATGGAATCAGGATTCGTTTCCGGTGCGTCTTCGAGTAGATCATGGATTAGAGAAGCCTTTAGAAGCACAGAATCGATATATCCATAATCGATTAGGATGGCCATCGTGTCCAGTTGATGCCTGAACATGTTGCCTCCGCTTCTCCTGGGCTTTCCGATTAAGGATGTCGCTAGCTGAATATATGGCGCAAGATGCATACGCTTTAGGCGCAGCATCGCTGTCTTATTCATTATCAGGCGCTCGGCACGAAGTGTTGAATTCCGCCCTATGATGGGAATGTCTACTTGAGGGATACCCTCTTCTGAACTCATGAGAGCTCCTCGATATACTGCTCGAGCTTTGCAGCCTTTGCCATAGATAGCCTGAGCTTTTCCTTTTCTTTTTCGATGATATCTGAGGGAGCAGAGGAATGGAATGTCCGATTGCCAAGTTTTGCTCTGAGCTTTTCGATGTATGCTCTCTCTCTTTCCGACTCCTTAGAAAGGCGATTAATCAGTCTTGCGATATCGAGAAGACCTCCCACCCCCACATGGACAGTAAAGCCATTACCTACCAAAGAAACACTCCCCTTTTCTGTGGCCTTGCTTATCGATACCGAAGAAGCACCTGCCAATAGGCTTATGAGCTCAATATGACTCTGTATGAATTGACCATGCGAAAAATGATTATCAAACTCAAGAGATAGAGGAATTGAAATCTCGGGCGCAATCTGAAACTCACTTCTAAGTGTACGCACCAAAGTGACAATCTCTTGAAGTGCTTTGAATTGTGATTCGATTTCAGGCGATTCGCGATCCTTTGTCCACACGGGATAGGATGCTATAATCAGCCGTCCCTTTGCATTTGGTAGCATGCCATAGATTTCTTCGGTTACAAACGGAAGAAAGGGATGCAAAAGCCTGAGTGACTCTTCCAGTACTCTAAGGAGCATTGTAGTAGAGCGATCTTTTTCTGATTCGCTTCCCGATTTAGTCGATAATTTTGATGCTTCGATGTACCAATCGCAGAAGTCGTTCCAAAAATAGGAATAGACTGCTTGAGCTGCGTCATTGAAACGCCAGGATTCGAAAGCCTGAATGGCTGCTTTCGCGGCTTCGTTTAGCTTATGCAAAATCCACCAATCTATGTCGCTATAAGTGAGGGCATCATCCTCAAGAAAAGCACGGTTCTCGAGATTCATCAGAATATAGCGCGAGGCATTCCAAACCTTATTAGCGAATTTACTGCCTAATTTGAAACTTTCTTTATCGAGGAGAATATCTTGGCCAGCGGCGCAATTATAGGCCAGGGTGAATTTCAGTGCATCTGCGCCATATTCTTCCACTATATCGAGCGGATCTATGCCGTTTCCCAGACTCTTGGACATCTTTCGGCCTTGTTTATCGCGAATTAGGCCATGAATATAGACTTCCTTGAAGGGACTCTGACCTGTAAACTCCATACCGGCCATGATCATCCTGGCTACCCAGAAAAAAATGATATCATATCCTGTCACCAAAGCGCTTGTAGGATAAAAATATCTCAGGTCTTCCGTATCCTCAGGCCAGCCAAGTGTACTGAAAGGCCAAAGCCAACTTGAAAACCATGTATCGAGGACATCTTCATCTTGATATATGTTGCTGGAGCCACAGTGTATGCAGACAGAGGGGTCTTCACGGCAAACCATCATTTCACCGCAATCTATGCAATAGAAAACCGGAATGCGGTGTCCCCACCAAAGCTGGCGTGAGATACACCAATCCCTGATATTTTCCAGCCAATGGCGATAGGTGTGTTCCCACTTTTTCGGGAAGAAGACAACATCTCCATCCTGCCAAGCCTTTAGAGCCTTATCAGCAAGGGGTTGCATTCTAACAAACCACTGCTTCGAGAGATAAGGTTCGATGGCGCTATGGCATCTGTAGCAATGACCGATCGCATGCACGATTTTTTCTTCATTTTTTAGAAGGCCTTGTGCTTTTAGATCAGCAAGCACTGCTTTGCGGGCGTCAAGTACACTTAAACCGCGATATTTCTCGGGCACAGCATCAGATAGCGTCGCATCTGGATTGAGAATATTGATATTCTCGAGTCCATGGCGCTGCCCAACGAGGAAATCGTTCGGATCATGAGCTGGTGTTATTTTGACAAGACCTGTGCCGAATTCTGGATCGACATAGCTGTCCTCGATTATGGGGATTATACGATCTGTAAGAGGCAAATGAACTTTCTTGCCGATTATAGCACGATAGCGATTATCATCGGGATGGGCTGCTACAGCGGCATCGCCAAGCAGCGTCTCTGGACGAGATGTTGCGATCTCGATCCTGCCACTCGGACATTCCCGACAAGGCCCATCGACGAGCTCGTACCAGATGTACCATAGAGAACCTGGTTCATCCTCATGCTCCACCTCGTCATCCGAAAGAGCGGTGCCACAGGATGGGCACCAGTTCACCAGGTATTCGCCGCGATATATGAGATTTCGTTCGTAGAGCGCTACAAAGACTTCGCGCACAGCTTTCGATAATCCTTCATCCAGAGTGAATCTTTCCCTGCTCCAATCAAGACTAGATCCAATTCTGGCAAGCTGATTATCGATAAAGGCTCGATGTTCTCTCGCCACTTTCCATGTCTCTTCGATGAAAGCTTCGCGCCCCATAGACTCACGATCTCGTCCTTCTTTACGAAGCTTGCGTTCCACCACATTCTGATTAGCTATACCCGCATGGTCTGTACCAGGCAGCCATAGTGTCGGAATTCCTTTCATGCGACGATATCTAACCTGGATATCTTGGAGACAGTTATCTAGTGCATGCCCCAGATGGAGAGCCCCTGTTACATTGGGAGGAGGAATTACAATGGTAAAGGGTCTTTTGTTCTTGTCGATCTTTGGCTTAAAAAGGCCTTCGCGCTTCCACATTTCGTAGATGCGCTCTTCGAATGATTTGGGGTCGTAAGCTTTTGCAAGCTCGACTGATTTCATGCTCTCCTCCGCATTGCACTCATTCCATCAATATGATCGAATGATTGAAAGTGCACAAAAGAATACCGCAAAACTGAGCCCACTTGGAAGGGGGCAAAATCATGTTTCAACCTCTTTTCAACGCCGCATTTCTGTATCATAATGTCTGCTATGAGAGAAACAGAACCTTGGAAATTCCTAGATGCATATCGAGGTCGTATTTTTACTAGCAAATGGCCTACTATTCCACAACTATTCGACATCACTACGGATCGCTTTGCCGATCGAGCATGCTTTACGATATATAGCCCAGACAGAGTAAGCCTCAATTATCGCGAAACTCGTGAGATTATCCTGAGGGTTGCCTCGTATCTCGCTTCGATTGGCCTGGGTCCGGGCAGTCATATAGCGGTTACAGGCAAGAACTCGCCGGAATGGGCTGTAGCGTATATTGCAGTTCTCTATGCAGGCGCAGTTGTTGTTCCCATCGACTATCAGCTATCTACACAAGAGATTATGGCACTTATCGATGCCGGAGATGTAACAGCAGCTTTTATCGATGAGGAAAAATACGATGATATTAAAAAAGGTCGTGCTGGAATGCCCTGTTTCGGCCTTGCCAGGAGCATGGAAACCTTTGTCTATGATCTGGAGCCACCACAGGGTTTTGCTTTTAGTCCTCCTCAGGTGGAGGTACAAAGCACTGCAGCAATACTTTTTACCTCAGGCACAACTGGCGATCCAAAGGGAGTAATGCTCAGCCATGAAAACCTTGTCTCTGACTGTTTTTTGGCTCAAGCAAACCTTAACATTTCCGAACAGGATATCTTCTATGCGCTTTTACCGATCCACCATTCGTACACGATGCTTGCAGTCTTTATCGAGTCTTTCTCGGTCGGGGCTGAGACTGTCTTTGGTAAACGCATGGTAGTCAAGCAGATCCTATCGGATCTCAAGGAAGCCAAGATCACTATGTTCCTCGGAGTGCCAATGCTATTCAATAAGCTCTTATCAGGCATTCTGAAAGGAGTCAGAGAAAAAGGTGCTCTAGCCTATGGCCTTATTCGGACTCTAATGGCAATCTCTGGCTTTATCAAGAAAACTTTCGGGGTAAATCCTGGAAGAACTTTCTTTGGTTCCATTCTCGAAAAAGCTAGCCTATCTTCGATTCGCATTTGTATCTCAGGTGGCGGACCTCTCGATCCGAAAGTATTCAGACAGTACAACCAGCTTGGCGTCGACTTCGTTCAAGGCTATGGTCTTACTGAGACCTCCCCAATAATAACTCTCAATCCAGTCGAGCATTACAAAGAAACATCGGTTGGGAAGGTGCTTCCGGAGACGGAGATGATTATCGATAATCCCAACGAGGATGGTATCGGCGAGATCGTGGTCCGCGGTCCAATGGTAATGCAGGGGTATTACAAAATGCCAGAGGAGACAGCGGAAGTCCTTTCTCCTGACGGTTGGCTGCGAACTGGCGATGTCGGAAAATTAGACGATGAGAACTATCTATACCTTGCGGGCAGAATAAAGAATGTCATCGTCACCGAAGGTGGCAAGAATGTCTATCCTGAAGAAATCGAAAACGAGTTCCAGCTCTTTGATGAAATAGACCAAATCCTTGTTCGAGGCTATATACCTGAAGGGAAGGCAGTGGCTGAGGAAATCGAAAGCCTTATTTATCCCAACCAAGACTGGGTTTCGCAGAATAACCTTTCCCAAGAGCAGGTCGAAACGCGGATTCATGACATCGTAAATCAAGTAAACCAAAGGCTGCGCTCTTATGAGAAGATCACCCGGATTCATATTCTCAAAGCCCCGCTCGAGATGACTACTACAAAGAAGCTCAAACGACATAGCGCAAAAGAATAGTAAGCTTGACTTGGCAGCTACGATTTTACGGTCTCGGGAATTTACCCATTTCGATCTGTTCGTTATTGAACTCGGTCTATTAGAAGATGATACAAACGTTGACCAGCATGCTTTATAGTTGCACAATATTGTCATGTACTGCGATGCGCATTTACACTTGGTAGGCCTCGAGCAATATGAACCTGACTTTGCTCTAAGAGCTCTGCCATTTGATTGGCGAGGCGCGGTTGTATCTCATAACCCTGAAGAATTTCTGCAAAGCGAGGCCTTGCGAGCCAACTTGCCTTCTACTATTGCCGGATTTGGAATTCATCCTCAAGAACCAGACATGCGGCACGCAGATTTTCTCAGCATGTTATGTGAGCAAAGAAAAGTAGATTTCATAGGAGAGGCTGGCTTCGATTTCTTCGGTGATGGACCATTGCGGTCAAGAAGCTCCGAAGCCATGCACTTGCAGCTCGAGGCTTTTCTTTTTCAAGTTCATCTGTCGGCTTATACCCAACTTCCGCTCGTAATTCATATAAGAAAAGCGACTGATGTCATAATGGCTTACGGACGCGAGCTTAGGCGATTGCCTTCGATCATCTTCCATTGCTGGCCAGGGAGACTCGAAGAAGCTCAGATGATTTTGAAAAAAGGAATAAACGCTTATTTTTCTTTTGGCACACCATTATTGAGAGATTCGAGGCACGCGATCGAGTCTTTGGTGGGCCTGCCTACTTCACGAATTCTTTCCGAGACAGATGCACCCTGGCAACCGCCTCATGGAGCCGAATATACAAGCCTAGAACACATTACCGATGTTGTCGAAAAGATGTCCTCCGTTCTCAATATGAGCTCTGAGGAATTGAGACATGAGCTCTCTGTAAATTTCTCGGCCGCATATCTTCACTGCTGATACGAACCTTGTGTATAAAAATTGCATGAGAAGGCTTCCTAATGCCATTCTCAATCCTTATAAACAAGGTTCGTAGCAGTATAGAATATATGAAGAACGGAGCGAAATACATGACAGAACCCTTTGAAGAAACCAGTCCTTTCAAAAAACACGAAGGATCATTTCTCGATAGGACAAAAATAATAGCTGGTGATGATGGACTTGCCAGAATTGCGGATTCCAAAGTTGCAGTCTACGGACTTGGCGGTGTCGGAGCTGCTTGCGCATTGGATCTTGTTCGCGCTGGAGTCGGATATCTCCATGTTGTGGATTATGACATTGTAGAATACTCGAATCTCAATAGGCTCGCCTTTGGCTATAATAGATATGTAGGATTAGCTAAAACAGAGGCATTCAGCCAGGCAGCCAAAGAAATAAACCCTGCAATCCAAATCATGAGTGTAAGATCATTTTTCTCAGCTGAATCTGCTTCACAAATAATTGCTCGCGAGTGCGATTTTCACGCAGACTGCATAGATTCTATCATGCCTAAGGTAATTCTTATCGCCTCTTTATACCGCGAGCGCTCAGCTTTCATATCTAGCATGGGGACCGCAGGCCGAATAAGGCCCGAGTCGATCAAGCTTGGCAAAATGCAAGAGGTGAAAGGCTGCGCTCTTGCCCGCGCAGTCCGCCTGCGACTTGGCAAAATGGAGATTCCTCTCGATTTTCCTGTAGTATGGTCTGACGAGCCTCCTACAAAACCTATCGTTCAAGAAACCAAAAGAATCATTCAAGGTTCGATGCCTTTTGTTCCCCAAACAGCAGGCCATATGATGGCCTCCTGGATTATAAGAAGAATTCTGCAGAAAGATGCTCCTTGATTAGGCTTGAAATTGCCTATTATGCTTATTGGCCGCTGACCTATTATGCTTATTGGTCGCTGATCTATTATGCTTTTTGGTCGCCGAACAAAAATCTTCGCGGGTTGTCCGAACAGAAAAGGCGCTTTTTCTCTACGCTTAGAACACTCTCAGAAAAATACTCCAGATAATCTCTATAGGAACGAACCTTGAAAAGATTCACCATGAAATCTGAACCAAATAGAATTCGCTGTATTATTTTTTCCTGCTCAGGCTCTTTTAGGTGATTTAACGTAGAAGCCAGCTCCTCATAGAATGAAGGTTCTCCGGCCGTAAATGAAAAATCCGAATATACATTTGGGTATTCGATAATTAAGTCGAAGATATCCTTGCGCCAATCTGCCTGTTCGTTGCCACGTATGGTTCGAATATGGCGCTTGCCCATATGAGCAAAATTCAAAATTAGCCTCGGATATTTTTGCAGGACGGGTCTATATCTGGATGGAGCAGTAAATTTCAATGATTCCTCCAAGGAAATGATGCGATAACCCTGATCATCGCAGTGAGTTGTAATAGGAACTCCTTTGGTTTCGGCAAAGCTATATAGCAATTCGACTTTTTCCCTCTCCGCCGGATCCTCTGGCCATGGATCAAAGCCCATAGGGGGATACAGTTTTATTCCGGAAAAAATACTATAACTCTGAAAATCAGCAATCGCATCGAAAGAATAAGAAAGGAATCGCCTTTCGATATCATTTTCGCTCTTTGTATAATTGCCCAACCACTGTTCGAGAAAAGCAGAAAGCTCCTCTGCCGTATAATGTCCCGTATTTATCCCTAGAAAGGGATAGATTTTCAGAAAGCCCGACGGTCGTTTCTCCCGGTATGTGCAAATCGCAAATAATACATCTATGATCTGGGCTTCGATCCATTTTTGTGGTGGACGATTATAGTAGGTTTCCGGAGAAAAGGATGAAGGGGCGAGAAAATCCATGATAAGAGGAGTTAACACGAAAGAAGAAAACTGCTGATCTGCTATATAAAGCTTCCCATTTCGCAAAGGCGGTGCTTGCCTAAAGCCTGGTGTCTTCTTTGGCTCCTTGAATTGGCCAGAGAGATCATCCTCTAGCAAAAAGAGTATGTCAGCGCAATCATTATCCATTACAGCCAGAAGGTTCCTTAAATTCTCACCGCCCCTTTTGAGCAGGGAAGAAGCGAGATAGTCGAATGATGCAATCTGCGAATAAATAACCTCTCTAGGCCTATGGCGCATTGATTCGATAATCGATACAAAGGCTGGATGAGATAGATTAAGAAGATGACAATGAATGTCATAGAACGCAGCATCTTGCATTGTGCCTCCTCAGCTAAATTGCGCCTTAGGATTTCGCTTTCTCTTTGAAGGACGAGTTCACGACTGCTATGCCCAATATTATCAGAATTACACTCAATCCTTGGCTCCAACTAAATTGTTCTTTTCGGATCAAGACTCCAGCCAGCACCGTTATGACCGTTACAAGGTTGGTGAACACCGCAGATTGTGAGGCTTTGAGTTGAGAGAGAGAATAATTTATGAGGAAAAATGCTCCCACAGAAGAGAGTATGCCTAGATAAAGTATTCCGCCCCAGACTCCCGCTATTCTATTCCATTCACCAAACAAATGGCTTATATTGCCCTTTCCCTTGATATTCTCAAAGAGCGCAGGTATAAAAAAACAAATGGCTGCGGACCACATCATCGCAAAGGTTCGTTCTACCGGCGAAAAGCTTTCTGCCGCTTTCTTACTGGCAATATTGAAGAAGACTGCGCTAAGCATGGATCCGGTCAAAAATATAATCCCGATAGGCTTTGTCTCGGTATTGTGACCTTGTCCAAATACCGCAACAAGAATAACCCCAACTATCGATATCGAAAGACCAGCTGATTGAAGAGCGCTGAGACGCTCTTTCAACAGCAAAGCTTCCATTATTGCCACACCTGCAGGCAATGCTCCAAGAATTATGCCTGCAACATTCGTCGCCGCATTAGCAAGTCCATAGGTCTCAAAGGTGAAGTAGGCAATAGGCTGGAATAAGCACATCAGCGCCAGAAGCCCGATGGGTTTCCCTTTAAAATCCACCTGTATTATCCCCGCAATGACAAGGATGCTCATCAACAGCGCAGCAATGATAAATCGCATAGCGAGCAATTCCATCGGATTCAGCACTTCTAGGGCTTCTTTTGTCATAAGAAAAGAAAAGCCGAATATTGTGGAATAACCTAGACCTGCCAGAATACCGCCCATTCTATTCATGATAGAAAAATAGCATCTTCTCATTGATAATGCCAGGATGTGGGCCGGTCGATAGATCGTCTGCAAAATGAGCTGTTTTCATGACTAAACCATAGCATGATGAGTCGTTTGCATAGAGATGAAATGAAATTGTATTTATAGTAGACTATGACTGTGTCAGATAAAGGAAAAAATCATGATGCAAACCGATGTCGATGCCTTCTGGGCTAATTTCGAACAGGAAATTGGAGACAAGATTATCTCTAAGACGATGGGTCAACATTTTAGCTCAAAGAAATCACAGGGCGAATGGGGCCTTCTCGTATTGACCGCTTCGTCTATCCGCTTCAGGCCTACCCCGGGCGAGAATTGGTTCCAATCGCTCTTTAGAATGGCCGCACCTAAGGTCCCTAAGGAAACGGCATCGGACATAGTCTTGCCCTTAACCTTGATAACATCGATTGAACTGCCCAAAAGACATTTCTTTGACTTTCTCTTTAGCCCTCCTTTTACAGTTTTTGCTTTGACATATCGCTTGGGAGAGAATGAAGAGCACAAGATTTTATTGGGAGCAGATCCTAAATCAGAGCTCTTTATGAAGCTCATTTCGACAATTCCTGTCATGCAAGGAAAATGCAAGGAAAATGACTGAGATTTATTCACGGCTCGAAGAAGCACACTTGCTTTTCTTCGAATATGGCATTACTGCGCTTGATGCATACTTGGACGAGAAACCTCGGCCATTAAAGTTCCTTGCGGTACAATGTTCGCTGGTAGAGCTAGCCCGCGTATTCGATGTTCTAGAATACCCTAATCTGCCTTACGCCGATGCGTCTCTATGCGACGAAGTACGGTTTATCTGTACCGAGGATGCGCTCGAAGAAAATCTGGGCAGCCCTTGGATGAATTTTAAAAGAAGCCCTTCTACTGGCGTTTATTATGATAAAGGCGATATATACAATTCTCTAAAAGCCAGAAATATCCAACCATCCAGCTCAGAATATTCTGAGATTGAAAGATCATTGTTCGATTTCACACTTCTAGCTACCCTATCCGAGTTACCTCCGAAAACAATTGGATCCATCGCTCTTCCGCCTTCGCCATCTGTACTTTTTCAAAGAGATCTTCTAATAGGCATTCTCTCTGGGCCCTATCCAGTCTCAGGATTCGAGGTGCTCAAGCAAAGCGGCTTTATTGCTCGGGAATGGCCTGAAATCGCGCTTCTCGACAATGTCGATCATTCAAAAGACTTCCATCCCGAGGGCAATGGATGGAACCATACTATGCAGACATTTTCGTATCGAAAAACCCGCGATATTACTCTCTCGCTTGCTCTACTTCTCCATGATATTGGCAAATCAGAATCTAAAAGCCAAAAAGGCCATCGCTTCGACAGACATGCCGAACTGGGAGCCAAACGTGCGGAGAAATTTCTTTCTCGTCTAGGATTCTCAGAAGAAATCCAAGAAGATGTCAAATTCCTAATCAGATATCACATGATGCCAGCCGCATTACCAATACTTCCTGTTCAAAAAACAGAAGCGCTGATAAGAGATCCCCGCTTTTCCGTTTTGTTGGAGCTGTTTCGCTGTGATGAATTCTCGAGTTTCAAGAATGCCGAACGATACTACGATGCTTGCAATATGTATCAGTCTATTCGTCGTAATCTTAGAAATCCATATAGAAAAGCCGATGGATCCAAAATTCATGCTTCAAAGCGCTCATATTCGCACTTCTCATGAAGTGAGCATCCATGGACTATAAGACAGGGCCCAACGCGGTGGCCTAAAACCATCCAATTCTCCATAGTGGTCCATAAGCAGACTTACTATTTTTTGATCGAGTGGCATCGATCTCATCTTCTGGAAAGCGCTTAACGGGCATATAGGATCGCGATAAGGACGCTCTCCTATAAGTGCTTCGAATACATCGACTACAGCGATGATCTTAGACTCGAATGGAATATCCCTGCCTGTCAAACCTTCCGGATATCCCGAACCATCTTCTCTCTCGTGATGATAGAGCACAATTGGGCTAAGTCGCTCAAATTCCTTGAAGCTTCTAAGAATACGTGCGGAAATGGCAGGATGCTGTCTCATCTGGACAAACTCGCATGGATCGAGCTTGCCGTTTTTAGTAAGAATGTTGTTTGGTATGCCTATTTTGCCGATATCATGGAGCAATGCGGCAATATAGAGATCCTTGAGTCTTTTGCCTCTAAAGCCAAGATTCTTACCAACAAAGAGAGCAAGCATGGCAACATTCCTTGAATGGCTCGCTGAGATTCTCTCGGTCTGCTCAAATAGATAGATTATAGATTCGAGACCGCGAGTGTCCAGAAAAGTGTTTGCATTCCTATAAAAATGCTGAAAAATGAAAATCGCTACAAAGCCTGTCAATAGCGCTATAATTATGGAATCCCATAAGCGATTCCCGGTAAAATTAGCCGATATTGGAATTCCATAAGTAGTCTTGCGGCCATGAGCTAGATCGATTCTGAAATCCTTAGCCGAGACAGTATTCAATAGTCTCTGAGCTTGGATAATCGCCACGCCAATCATATTTGGGACAATGGCTGTCTTGTCATCATTGCGGATTGGACACTCTATGCGCAACAGTTCTCCATCCATAATGATATCAAAACTATCCGATGGTGGTTTGCCTTCCACAATTTCTGCCAGATCTATGAGAGAAAATGAATCGGTTGCTTTTTGTACAAGGGCATTGGCCTCGGCAAATTCCCCTTGTATAACTAAGTTATAGGTCTGGTTGTTTGAAAGACAACCGTTATAGAATGCATACGCTTGTATCTCAATGATACTTGAGAGCGCATCATTGACAGACTCGAAGTTCCGACCTGCAATATGCCTCTGAATAGAATAGATCAATAGTCCGATCAAAAGCAAACTTGCCAGCGTAATCGTGATCGGAACAAACAACTTTCTTTTCATAAAACATTTCCTAATAATAATGGGCAAAATGATTGAGAATTACTTATTCGACTGTTTGTGTTCCCTATAGTCTGCGACTATCGCTTTGGCATCTTCTTCCGAACTATCCGGGACAATTACCTTTGCTCCTTTTGGTTCTATCGAATAGAAGGGGTTTATATCCAGCATCTGATCAGAGAGTACTTCAGCTGGAATGCCAGCAGATTCGAGCATAGTCTTTACAACAATTGAATCCTCGAGAAATGCGGAGACGAATACTGTCTTCATCTATTTGCCCTGACTTTCTGTATAGCTTCAATGCTCCTGTCGAATGCCGGACCCAATCTCCGGGCTCCTTTGTCGGTTATGCACCAATCTTCCTCGACGCGCATCCCACCAATCGGCATCCATTTTTCGATCATATCGTAGTTTAGAAAACTCTCACAAATCCGCTCAGCTCGCCATTTTTGTATGAGCTGCGGTATAAAATATATCCCCGGCTCGACCGAGTGGACAATCCCTGGCTTAAGGGTCTTTGCAAGCCTGAGCGAGCTCAATCCAAACTGCTCGCTTCGCTTTAGTTCATCTCCATATCCTACATAATCTTCGCCTAGACCTTCCATGTCATGTACATCCAAGCCTATCTGATGTCCCAAACCATGAGGAAAGAATAGTGCGTGAGCACCAGATTCAACTGCCTCGACCGGATCCCCCTTCATAAGGCCTAGAGATAAGAGGCCTTTTGTTATGGTCAGACAAGCAATCTTGTGCACATCGATAAACCTCACCCCGGGAGCAAGCGCATTTGTGGCTGTCTGGAGGGTCTCATATAGCACTTGATATATTTCTCTCGATTGATGGCTAAAGCTCGGTCCTACAGGAAAGGTCGTCGTAAGATCCCCCGCATAGCCCAAAGTCGTCTCCACACCAGCATCTAACAGAAATGTATCATGCTCTGTGGTTACATGCTCGGTGGGGGAATTGTGCAGAACCGAAGCGCGACAGGTTGCGATAGTGGCAAAGCTGAGTTCACAGCCTTGCGCGCTGGCGCGAGATGACACAAAACCAGCTGCATCTTTCTCTGTCCATCCAGCCTTTAGTTCATGCATAAGCTCTTCATGGATGATCTTGGTGATAGATACCGCTCGCTCGAGTTCGGATAGTTCTTCAGGCTCCTTTATTTCACGCACACTTACAAGAGCCAGAATTATGCGCGGATCGATATGGCGATAGATAAGCTCCTCTAGGTTCGATACAGAGACAGCAAATAAATCCAAAAACCTTGCAATTTGTCTATCTCGATAAGGCGGAAGAATAAAGACAGGCTCTCTTTGCTTAAGCGCTCGCCCCACAGTATTGGAAAGAACCGAAGTTGGCAATACTTTATCTATACCTGCGCTATAGGCCAGCTCTGATGGAGAAGGTAATACTCCAGTCCAGATGATCTCTTCAAGGCCTGGCTCATCAGCATAAAGGCAGTTTTCCCCACTCTCAATATCCAGAGTGCAAGCGAGACTAGGGATATTCAGGCCGATCAAGTATAACCAGGAAGAGTCCTGTCTAAAGGGGTAGTAGTTTTCGGGATAATTGCGCGGACAGTTTTCATTTGCGAGCAATAGAACTTTCCCACTTGTTATTCCTCGGTCGCGGATAGCGTCTAAGAACGCTCTCCTCCTTTTTTTATATATTTCTCTGATGAACATACATTCATTGTAAATACTTCAAATGGAGCGGTCAATCGCTCTTTGAATAATATAGGATGGAATTAAATTTATTGGCAGGATCCTTCGTCATAGAAGGTGATTTGCATGCTCTCGGTGCGGAGACATATCTCATATTGAGGTAGTGTATGTTAAATGGATTACGTGCGATATTGTTTCGCTTCTAATCTTCGCTTGAGAAGGGCTATTCTTCAGATGTCCCAGGAAGAGCTTGCCCATCTGGCTAACCTCTCTCCTGGTTTTATAGCAAATATAGAGACCGGCAGGAATTTTCCTTCCAGTAAAGGAATCTTGAAGATTTCATCTGCACTAAAGGTCGAGCCATGGAAACTATTTCTCGATCCTCAAAAGCAGGACATGTTTTTTACCCGCGATGAGGTTTCTCATTGGCTCGAAGATTCTCGCAAACGTCTTTTTGGAGATTTCTCTCAAGGGGAATACCATACAGAAGACGATTCGGAAATAGATAGTAACGAAATTACGCCTCAAGATTGACAACAAGTTGCTCTGTTTTTACTATAAGCAGGTGGAACATAGCCGCAGATTTCTATGGATAGTGATCCTATTTTTAATACTCTCAAAAGGCTCCTCTGCTTCCGCACAATATCAAATCAAGACACTCGCAAATGGAATGACAGTATGTCTCAATCCCATCGAATATGAAGAAGATATATCCATAATCCTTGCCTATCGCGCAGGAGCAAATTCTCAGACAGCTTCAACTGCTGGTCTATTCAAGCTTTTGGAGTATGTTCTATTTAATGGTCCCGCGGCGAATCCTGGTATTCCGGAGCCCGCAGCCGCGATTGATGTGCTTGAAGCAGAGGATATAAGAGGTGGATTGGGGATCGATAGATTTGAATTCGGTATTTCGTTCAAAAAAGAGAACTTGGTCCAGGCATTTGACACTCTTCTCTATCTCTTTTCGCAGGAAAGAAGAGAATTCATCTTTGCTCAAAAAGACGGAATAGAGTTAGCTCGGCGGTCTATCTTGAATCTCATTCAGAATGAAACCTCTGATAATGATCTTGTAAGCTCGATGGCCATAAATAAGAAGCTTTTTGCTAAGGCGCCTTATAGAATCGACATATTGGGATCCGAGAATGTCCTGGAAAAAGCGGATGCTGCACAGCTAAAGAACATTGCCTCTTCCTGGCTTGTTCCCAACAATGCTTGCCTTTCAATTGCCGGTGCTTTCGACCCCAATCAGGTTTTGTCCTTGATCGAGGCACGCTTTGGCCTGCTACAAAAAGCCAAGAATCCATGGCCAGCAAATCTCGCTCCATTTCCTAGACCGGGCGTCACGAAGCCAATATTTCTTGTTTTTCCTGACAGTGACATTTCAGCAGATCACATGAAGATAGAGATGCGATACAGGGGTCCGGATCCAAAGGACACTACTTCCTATTTCGCAGCGCTGATGCTGCAGCAACTTGCAAACGAACCTACAAGCCGATTTCAGATGGCAGTTCGCAAAAGCATGCCTAAGGGATCGGAACCCGAGAATATCAGGATCGACTATGTCCCTAACACAGACTCATCCTGGATCAGTGTCTTATCGATTGTGCCAGCCGGCAAGAAGCCCGCCGAAACTGTATTTGCTTTCAAAGAAGCCGTGCGTGGAACCGAGCTTTATATGGTTAAAGCCAATCCATCCTATTTTTCCGCGGCCGATTATGATCGAGCTTGTCAAGCGTTATTAGAAGAAATAATGGCGATTCAAGGAGACGCGATGAGTTCCGCTTGCCATATGGCCACACTATGGAGCTGGGGAATACCATCACTGATTTTTCAGGAAAGCGATTTTATAATGAAAACCAGACAGAAGAATATCTCCCAATTTGTCGATACTTACATTCAGAAAAATCTAGAGGTAGTGATGGTGCGCCTCAATCCAGATCTATATGAGGTCAACAAGAAGAGTTTTTCAAGCTATGGATTCGAAACCGTAAGCACCAAGAATGCCTTCTGGTGGCGCTGAATAAGAGGCCTATATTGGCTCTTCTTCGATAGAGAGAATGCTCGGTAATGTGCGTAAAGCCTTGGCAACGCGCTTTAGGCCTTCGCGTGAATCGACTTCCAGAATAAAAAAACCTGAGAGTGTCCCATCGCCACGCTCTCCCAGCTTGCCTTCCTTAAGCCGTCCTGAACATCTGCGGACGGTGGATTCTATCTCTGAGAAGATATCGTAGCTCTTTTTAGTAGTTACACGGTAGCGTGCCGTAGTATTGATCGCTTCGTCTTCCCATTTGACATCGATGCGCCGCTCTTCGAAATCCGCAATCGAAGCTATGGATCTGCAGTCTTCGCGATGTACGATAATTCCACGACCACGCGAAACATAGCCTACGATACGATCGCCAGTAACCGGTTTACAGCAGCCTGCGATGCGAATCATCAAGTTGCGCATGCCTCCCACCGAAACGCCCACTTTCTCACTGCGAAGCACAAGGCCAGGCTTTAGGCTATGGAACTCCACAACGGAAGGAAATTCGCCGCGGCGAGCTTCGATTTGAGATCGATCGGCTCCGTGAACGCGAGCCTGAACCGTTTCCTGAGCAGCTTTTTCGCTCTTGCGAGCCGCAACTATGTGCTTGTCTATCGCCACGGCCTGGCCAGTCTGTACAAGAAGCTGACGTATCTTTGAGCGTGCTTTACTAGTGCGGGCTATCTTGAGCCAATTGAGATTAGGTCTTGCATTGGGTGAAGTAATGATCTCGACAATCTGAGTATTGCGAAGCTCGGAATCGAGAGGTGCTATGGCACCGTTGATCTTTGCGCCAAGGCAGTGTGCCCCAACGTCGGAGTGAATAGCGAATGCAAAGTCTATAGGTGTCGAACCAGAAGGCAACTCAATTATATCTCCCTTTGGGGTAAAGACAAATATAGAATCACCCAGGAACTCTTGCTTTATTTCTTCTAGATAGCTGTCGCCTTCGGCAATAAACTGGTTCCACTGCCTTAGCTTGTTCATAATCGGCAAATCTTCAAGCTTTGGAATCTCTGCCCCGGTACCTTTCTTGTACAGCCAATGCGATGCTACTCCATATTCCGCCACAAGGTGCATTTCTCTAGTTCGAATCTGTATCTCTAGCAGTTGCCCCCCATATGCGATCACTGTTGTATGGAGGCTTTGGTATCCATTTGCTTTTGGCATGGCAATATAGTCTTTGAATCGACCATCAATGGGCTTCCAGAGCCGGTGCACGAGTCCAAGCAGAGCATAACAATCATTTATGCCATTGCAGATAATCCGTATGCCAAGAAGGTCATATAGCTCTTCGGCACCTTTCCCGCGCCTGCGCATCTTCTGATATATGGAGTAAAAATGCTTAGCACGAGCGCTGACCTCGACATCTATCCCCTCTTTTGCAGCTGTTGAGAGAATCTTATCCGTCACTTTCTTTAGAAAGTCCTGACGCTCATGCTTGCGCGAATTTACAATTTCCTTTATCTGGTCGAACACCTCACGGTTTAGAGCTTTCAGGGACAAATCCTCTAATTCATCCTTTAGCCAGGAAATACCCAGTCTATCGGCAAGAGGAGCGTAGATATCTATGCACTCGGTAGCTATCTCTTTCTGGCGATCTTCCGGTAGATATTTCAGAGTGCGCATGCTATCTAGCTTATCTGCGAGTTTTACGAGGATAACACGAATATCGCTAGTCAAAGCGAAAAGCATTTTTCGCATTGTTTCAGCAGCATGCACGGTTTTGTTCTTTGCCTTGACCGATGACAGCCTGTTGACTCCGGCAACGATCACCGCGGTTTGGGGACCAAATCGTTCCTCAATAAAAGGATCTGGCGCCGCAAGAAGGGAACTCAATGCGTTTGAGCTTTTTTTCTTCAATGCGTGTTCGCCTTTGGTAGTCTGTTTTACCCCTCTTGGCGAAATTCGGGACTCCTCCAATGCCGATTTTTCTCTGTTTGCAGGTTTTCCTTCGATATTTCTATCTAAATTCGCATCCTGGACAAAACCCGATATTCGCTCCTCTATTGTATCGTGGAGAAGACCAGCAAGGATTGAGTCAAGATCCATACCAAGGTCGAGGAGAATTTCAGCAACCCTGATATCATGATAATAAGCAGGCTCACCAGATGCTCGCTTTCTTTCTCCATGAACACTATGAGCGTGATCCAGAGCATTTATAAGAAGATTCTTCTCTTCATCATTGAAACGATGCTCGATCTTAGAAGAAAATTCATTAACGAATTCATCCATGGCGTCCGCCTACTACCCTTATACTTCCTGTGAGATCCTTCCATGTTTTAAGATCTATATAGCCCATCTCTCCAAAGAGAGCCAGAGACTCCGATGCCTGGTGTGGATCCATCTCCAATAATAATACGCCATTATGCGATAAATATTCATATCCCTCCATGATTATTTTCCGGATATACTCCATGCCGTCTATACCTCCATCCAGAGAGATAAGGGGATCCTTCCATCCTTTGGCAATCAATTGCTCCGCTTGATAATGCGGAACATAAGGAGGATTTGCGGCAATAATTTCGAACTTTCCATCTATTTCGGAAAAAAGATCGGATTCTATGAAAATCAAGGACTGAGCGGGCAAAAGCCGTTGCGCGTTCTTCTTTGCAAGGTCGAGAGCTGCAGAAGATATATCTGAGGCTGTTACCTTATGATTTGGCATTTCGGCTGCGAGACTGATTGCCACTGCGCCGCAACCGGTACAAAGATCGAGAATGGAAATTTCTCGGACTACATCAAGACTCCCATTTATGCCTGCTGAGGGCTCGAATAGCTTTGAAGATTCAAGTACAGCCTCTACCAAGACCTCTGTGTCTTGCCGGGGCGATAATACATCACTGTTGACTAGAAATTCCCTACCATAGAACTCACGGAAACCGCGAATATGGGCTATGCTCTCGCCATTTCTTCTGCGTTCTGTCATATCGAAGAAGGACTGTGGGACAGAATCTACACGCTCAGAGAGCATTGAGAAAAGCTTTTCCTTAGTTATACCGAGGCTATGAGCCATGAGCAAAACTGCATCCAGAAAAGGGCTATCACTATCGGAAAAGCTGCTAGATTCATTCAAGATAAGTTCTCGGTAATTCATGACAATTAGCGTTCTTCGGCCATCAGTGCCTGTTCTCTATCCCATGCTATCAGCGCATCGAGCAATTCATCAAGATCACCTTCCATGATGAGGTCGAGCTTATATAGAGTCAAATCTATCCTATGGTCGGTCAAGCGATTCTGCGGAAAATTATAGGTTCTGATGCGCTCGGAGCGGTCTCCGGTTCCGACTTGATTTCGTCGTTCCGCGGAACGCTCTGCTTGGCGTTTCTTATCTTCGATCTCGAAAAGCCTGGCTCTGAGGATTCTCATGGCCTTTGCCTTATTCTTTATCTGGCTCTTCTCATCTTGGCAGTGAACAACAATACCGCTTAAAGTATGTGTAATGCGCACAGCAGAGTCAGTGGTATTGACGCTTTGGCCACCTGGACCAGAAGAACGCATTACATCGATGCGCAGATCTTCTGGCCTTATCTCAATTTCTGTCTCTTCTATCTCGGGCAGTACCGCAACCGTCACCGTGCTGGTATGGATTCTGCCTGAACCTTCGGTTACCGGCACACGCTGAACTCTGTGGACTCCGGATTCCAGCCGTAACCTCTCGTATGCTGCATCTCCAGAAATCGAGAAAATTATCTCTTTAATTCCGCCAAGCTCGGTTTCGTTTGAACTCATTATCTCGACATTCCACCCGCGACCATCGGCATAACGACTATACATCCTATATAGGTCAGCAGCAAACAGAGCCGCCTCTTCTCCTCCTGTGCCTGCGCGTATCTCCATTATGACCGATTTGTCGGCCATAGGATCTCGCGGTGCAAGAAGAGTCTCGAGCCGCTCTTCGGCAAGAGCATACTGCTTTTTCAATTCAAGAATTTCTTGCTCTGCAAGCTCTCTCAATTCCTCGTCCTTTGTTTCTCGAATCAGCTCTTCCGTCTCCAGGATCGAAGAGTTAAGTCTTTGCATTTCATCGAATTCCTGAAGAATCTCTGAAATCTTTGCTCTCTCCTTCATAAGATTGCGATAATTATTCTTATCCCTAAGTATATCCGAATTCGAAACGAGTCCATCAATTTCTGCGAGACGCCCTCGCAGTTGCTCCATATGTTCTATGTGTTCTATCACGAATGAATGGTAGCCTGTTTATGGCCTACACTTCAACTCCCGCTTGCGCCAAGCTGCTCATCCGGATAGTATCTAGCCATGCTAGACATACGTTTTATCAAAGAAAACTTAGAAGCGGTTCGCCAGAATATTCGCGACCGATATATGGATGCTGATGTGGACCTATTGGTCTCCCTTTACGATAAGAAGAATGCATTGCTCCGCGAACTCGAGGAATCCAGGCGCCTCAGAAACGAGAATGCCCAAGCCATGAAGTCGAATCTATCCAAAGAGGAACGCGCAATTCGCATAGAAGAAGGCAAACGTCTCAAAGAAATAATCGCTCACCTCGAAGCAGAACTTCAGGAAATAGAGAGAGCCTTCGCCGAAGAATTGGCCAAAATACCCAATATGGCTCATCCTAAGGCTCCCCGAGGCAAGGAAGATAAAGATAATCTCGAAGTGAAAAGGGTCGGTTCTCCAACTCAGTTCAATTTTCTTCCTAAGGATCATGTGGAACTTGGCCAGAGTCTGGATATACTCGACTTCGATACAGCAACGAAAGTCTCGGGGACCAAATTTTATTATCTGAAAAATGAGGGAACCATCCTCGAGCTCGCCCTGGTGCGATATGCGCTGGATATGCTATCAAAACACGGCTTTACTCTTATGACAACCCCGGATATTGCCAAGTCACAGATTCTGGAGGGAATAGGCTTCATTCCGCGGGGCCCCGAATCGAATGTTTATACTCTCGAAGGAGAAGAAGCTTGCCTAATAGGAACGGCGGAAATCACGCTTGGGGGTTATCATAGCGATTCTGTCCTTGAAAAAAGCCAACTTCCTATCCGCTATGCGGGCGTTTCTCATTGCTTTAGGCGTGAAGCTGGTGCCGCCGGTCAGTTTTCAAAAGGCCTCTACAGAGTGCATCAGTTCACAAAGGTAGAAATGTTTGTATACTGCCTACCAGAGGACTCCGAGTTAATACATGAAGAGCTTCGCTCGATCGAAGAGGAAATTTTTTCGAGCCTCGATATTCCATTCAGGGTCGTGGACACCTGCACAGGAGATCTCGGTGCCCCAGCCTATCGCAAGTGGGACTTGGAAGCCTGGATGCCAGGCAGGAATAATGGCGAATGGGGAGAGATAACATCGACCTCAAATTGTACCGATTATCAGGCTCGAAGACTCAATGTTCGCTATAGGGATAAGGATGGCAAAAATCGCTTCGTGCATATGCTGAACGGCACAGCAATTGCCTGCTCCCGCGCCATTATCGCTATTCTTGAGAATAACCAGCAAGCGGATGGCTCTGTAATGATCCCGAAAGCCCTAGCGCCTTACTGTGGTTTCGATTTTATTCGTCCCAATCGCACTTGAGGCATATATCTTTTAAGACATCTGTGGAAATGGAACATCAAGAAGCACCTAGAGCATCTAAGGAAACTAAGGCAAATTGGGTGTAAAGATCATCGGCTTGCGCCAGGGGTGTTGGGTGCCAGAAATCTCCCAGCGGATCTTTCGTCTGATCTCCAGTTTGTCCGAAGAAGACTGCACACAAACCGCAAAAAAGCCGCTCCCAATATAGATCAGCTTCTCATCCGGCGCCAGATTCTCTTCCTTGGAGAGGATTTCAATTGCGCAATCAAAATGAATGGGTTCGCCATCTTCTCTTGAAGCAATCGCGCCTGCAAGATCAAATATGGGCTTACCGCAGACTTTACATATCTTGGATTCTTGTCTTGAGCTCTCTACCGACGGTTCCCCCATCCTCGCATGATTCTCCTGATTGCGGTCAGCTGTTTTTTGTGCACCGGCGCGTGTTGATCGATGCTTTCTAAAATGCTGGCTCCCAATTCTTTTCCCCGGTCTTTCATGTTTGGGTGGATTGTTCGGTTGCTTGTTTGCGTTTGGCTCGGAGTTCATTTCGGTTTATTCCTTATCGTATTTGATACCATTTCTGCAATCGAAGCAATCGCCCCATCCAAATAGCCGATATCCACTAGCTTATGCTTGATCTCATAAAGCCTCTTCCAATTTGTGGCTTTCATCTCTTCGGTTATATCATAGTCTGAATATAATAGATCATCCGGAGTGGAACCAGCCCATGCAGGAATATCTCTAGAAACCTTATTATTCTCCATCGTGTTCCGCAAATGCGCCTTCTATATGCCTAAGACAGGCACTCTCTTGTATCAGCATAACATCATAACGGATGCGATACTGTTTATATTTTCGATTAATAACGAGAAATAGTTTAGAGGTTTCTATTATAGAATTGCGCTTTTTGGCTCCTATGACATGCTCGAGATCGCGCTCGGTGATTTGATTTGCCGATTTGACTTCGATAAAGGACAGAATATTATCGCGTGTTGCTACGATGTCGATTTCCCCTCGCCTGCTACGAAAATTGCGCGCAAGAACATTCCAGCCAATACTCTCGAGATATCGGCCTGCCATAATCTCCTCTTCTCTTCCTTTTCTTTTCCATTCATCGCCTTCAGCCTTAGACATAAGCATCGTGTCCAAATCTGCATTCTTATATTTAATGCGCGCCAAAATAGATTTCTCGATTCAAAAATGTTCACGAAAGCCTAAGATTATATAAAAAAGCTGCCAAGGCTTCTGCCTGGGCAGCTCGATTTCCAAATGGCTCTAGAGATCAAACGGTTCTTATGCTTCCTGCTTCTGGCTCTTGCGACCTCCGACAAGAGTCTTGACTTTAGATTTCTTACCCACTTTGCTGCGAATATAGTAGAGCTTGGCTCTTCGCACTTTACCAGCTTTTATTATCTCCACTTTTTCGACACGAGGTGAATTGAAAGGAAACACGCGTTCCACACCTACACCATATGAGTTTTTTCTTACAGTAAAGGTCTTACCTACTCCCGCGTTCTTAATCGCTATGACAAGCCCTTCATAGGCTTGAATTCTCTCAGACTTGCCTTCTACAATCTTAAAACTGACGCGAACGGTATCTCCGACCCTGAAATCAGACAGGTCAGTTCGAATTTGTTCCGCTTGAATCTGCTGTATGAGGTCCATGTCCTCCCCCTTCGTCTATCACTTCTTTGAGCAATCTGCCTAATTCACTGGTCAGATCGATATTCTGCAAAAGTTCCGGTCTGTATGCGAGCGTTTTGATAAGACTCGCTTTGAGTCGCCATCGCTCTATCGCCGCATGGTTGCCGTTTACCAACACTTCCGGGACAATTAAATTATCATATTTGGCAGGCCTTGTATACTGGGGATACTCTAGAAGGCCACTTGAAAAACTCTCTTCCGAAAGAGATTCATGCGAAATAACACCAGGTATAAGGCGATACACCGCATCGATCACAACCATCGCTGCTATCTCTCCGCTCGAAAGCACATAATCTCCTATCGAAACCAAATCCGTAACTCTTGTATCGATTATGCGCTGATCTATTCCCTCATATCGGCCGCAGAGTAAAATAAGATTTTCCTCATGTGCAAAATCCAACGCCATCACCTGATTGAAAAGCCTGCCTGACGGAGTCACATAGATCGTCCTCATTTCCGGAGATCCCGCCGCCGCAAGAGCTCTATCCAAAGGCTCTGGCTTCATCAGCATGCCTGGTCCACCACCAAACACTTCATCGTCACATTTGCGGTGACGGTCAAAAGCATAGTCTCTTATATTGACTAGCTCATAGGATATCAGCCCTTTTTCCACCGCGCGTTTCATTATAGAAGCAGAGAAATAAGCTTCAATAATTTCTGGGAAAAGAGAAATAACCTTGATTCTCATTCCAGAATCCATGGGCTAATGATCTCGAGTTCGCCCCTCTCTTCGTCGATTTTCCCGACGAACTCATTTCGGAAGGGAACCAGGATCTTTTTTTTAAAGTCTCTCTCAATTTCCAAGAGATCGCTCTCTGCTCCCTCTATTACCGCGGTGATCACCCCAATCTCTTCTCCGTCGGCTATTGCGGTCATTCCGACAAGGTCGGCAATATAGTATTCTCCGGATTTTTTGGGACTGGCCTTTGATCTAGGCAGAAAAATATCCCTCCCTACCAATCGGCGCGCTTTTTCGGGCGTCTCAAATCCCTCGAAAACTATGCTTACTCCCGAGCTTGCCTTTTGTAGACGCAAAACTCTTATGGGCTTGGCATCTCTTAGCCCTTCTCTACCACCCAAGAGAAATTCTTGTGCGTCTTCTATATGCGAATATTCTCCCGAATAGCTGAATAGCCTGAGCTCGCCCGTTAGACCTCTTACGGCACCAAGTCTTGCCACTGCCAGATATTCAGGTTCCTGCCTTTCATGCATGATAAAAAATCAATCTCAATCAAGAATCTCCAAGATCACTCGTTTTGACTTGGACGATGCGGATGCAGAAAGAATAGTACGAATCGCACGAGCTATTCTGCCATTCTTGCCTATGACTTTTCCTATATCGCTCTCCGCAACCCTTAGCTCGAGAATTGTGGATTTCTCTCCCTCGACTACCTTGATATCGACGGATTCAGGATGGTCAACAAGCGATTTAACAATATATTCAACAAGATCGCGTTCCATAGTGTTCTCACCACTCATTTTAGTTGAATGCCTTTTTTGTTCAAAAGAGAACGAACGGTGTCCGATGGTTGGGCACCTTTTGCAAGCCATTCTCTTACTTTGGCTTCATTTATGCTTATCTGCTTGTCCTCAGCTTCTATTGGATGATAGTATCCAATCTCATCAATGGTCTTGGAATCGCGAGCTGAGCGGGAATCCATTACAACAATACGATAATATGGTCTAGCCTTAGCGCCAAACCTTTTGAGCCTTATACGTACGCTCACCCTAATCCTCCTGAATACAAAAAATGCAATGTGGGCTTCGCCTTATCCGCACATCCGTTCCTCTACGAAGCCCGATATATGGAACATGTGCGGAAGATTTATATACTATGAATGGGCAAAGAGTCAACGCAGTACCTTGACCATTTTCAATTTTACATTTATGGTAATAATGTCAAAATTGTCAAAGGAGGCTCTTGGCAATGGCAAATACAATCCCTCAGATGTATATTGAGATCGCACAAAGACAGCCAAATGTCCCAGTACAGCTTTCCAAGGATGCGCATGGCGATTTTCAACCAGTAACCTATGGTGAACTCCTAAGAGAAGTCAGCATCTTTGCGCTTGGATTGGATGATTTTGGTGTCAGGCGAGGAGACAATATAGGTATTATTTCCGACAATAGAAAAGAATGGCTTATTGCGGATCTCGCTATTCTCGGAATTGGAGCGGTCGATGTTCCACGCGGCTGCGACGCAACAGCCCAGGAAATTGCATATATTCTAAGCTGGAGTGGATGTTCAACTACAATTCTCGAAAATGAACGCCAGCTAAAGAAAATCCTCGATGTCAAAAAAGGCTGCCTTGCTTCCAACTCAATGTCTCTCATAGAAACACCTTATGCTGATTTAAGGTCCATAATTTTGATCGATCCTCCATCGTCACAAATCGCCCAGGAAGCCCAAGAGGCAGGGCTCAATATTCATCTATTCTCGGAAATTATGGAAAAAGGCCTATCACTCTATAGAAATGATCCTGATTTCTATCAAAGAGAGACTCTAAAAGGTACAAGAGCCGATCTTGCAACCATAATCTACACTTCTGGTACAACTGGCGAACCAAAAGGTGTCATGCTCAGTCATGGCAATTTTCTCCATCAAACCGAATACTTCCCCTATCTGCTCGAAGTGAATAGTGGCGATGTGTTCCTTTCAGTACTTCCAATTTGGCATTCATTTGAACGAGCTGTTCAGTACATTCTCCTGCAGGCCGGATGTACGATCGCCTATTCCAAGCCTATAGGCTCGATTCTCATGGAAGATATGGAGGTAGTACAACCCCACTGGTTTTCAACCGTTCCTCGGATCTGGGAATCCGTGAAAGATGGGGTGGATAAGACAATTCGCCAGAGCGGGGGATTCTCCAAATTCATGTTCTCGATGTTTGTAGGCATTGGAAAGGCCCATGCATATTTCAAGAATATGCTGTACGACCAACTGCCAAAATTCTCTCCCAGGTCGCGCTTTCTTGATATTTCCATATCTATAATTCCCTTTGCATTGCTTAGTCCTTTTCGCGCCTTGGGCAATGCGCTCGTGTTCAAAAAAATCAAGGGGAAACTTGGAAAGCGTTTTATTGCAGGCGTATCTGGCGGAGGAGCCTTGCCGCCCTCGGTCGATCGCTTCTTCGAAGCCATCGGAATATTAATACTCGAAGGATATGGCCTAACAGAAACCGCGCCGGTATTGAGCGTGAGGTTGAGAAATCATCCGGTGACCGGCACGGTAGGTCCAGTACATCGAGGAACAGAAGTTCGCATTTTAGACGAACGGGGAAATGTGCTTCCCGCAGGGCAAAAGGGCGTTATTCATGTGCGTGGTCCTCAAGTTATGCTTGGGTATTACAAAAGACCCGATCTGACCGAAAAAGTACTCTCTAAGGATGGCTGGTTGAACACTGGCGATCTAGGCATGTTCACTATTCATGGTGAGCTAAAGATAATAGGTCGTGTAAAAGACACGATAGTATTGCGCGGGGGAGAAAATATCGAGCCTTTACCCATAGAACAGAGATTGCGCGAGAGCCCCTATATTCAGCAAGCCGCTGTAGTGGGCCAAGACCAGAGATATCTCGCAGCTCTCATTGTACCAAATCAAGAGGTGCTTACCGCATGGGCGGAGGAGAACGATATCCCGTTTAACGATTATGCATCGTTATTGGAACAACCCGAAGTAAAAGAACTCATTAACAGCGAAATAAACAGCTATATCAGCATAAAGAATGGTTTTAAGCCTTTTGAGCGTATTTACTACTTCGCTCTTCTGCCTTCTCCTTTCGAGGAAGGACGAGAATTGTCGGCAAAATTGGATCTAAAGCGCCATGTAATCAACGAGCTCTATGCTGATCAGATAAAAAAACTCTTCGAGGAATGATCTTATATCGACGAGAAACCTGGTCAACCCAATCAGAAATTTCGTGTCAATAATGCCGATGATAGCCCAAAGAATAAGAAGCTCAAGAAATCTCGATGTCGCCGAGAATACTCTTGACATAGAGACGTCTGGACCCTTCTCCTGTGCGAAAGGTACAGCGCTGAGGTCCTATTCCAGAAGCACTAGTGGGGAAGTTTGCTTCTATTCGACCCGAAAGCGTTTCAGCCCTGAATTCAATGCTGCTATACTCAAGCTGTATGGAAATGTCACCCGAATAAGTCTGGACTTCTCCTCCGCCAAATGCACCGCTGACTTCCAGTTCGATATCGCCCTTATTAGAGATGAGCCTGACTCTTCCTTTGACTCTGCGGGCGATTATTTTGCCTTGATCGCATACCGCCGCTACGTTCTTCTCGACCTGATCCATCAAGACAAGACTATTCTGACTCTCCACCTGGACCGAACCTGCAATTCTCGAGCATCTGATAGTACCGTTTATGCTCCGGGCGGAACATCCTTCGCTGCGATCTACGATGATATTGCCATTGACGCTCGAGACTTCGACAAATTTGGCATTCGAGATGCTGATATCTCCTCGATCGGAGATGGCAAGGACATTTGCCGGGATTTCGCGAATCTCCATCGATCCTCTGGAGGAATGCACTTCCACATCTGAGATATGTGAAGGTATAAAAATATTGCATTTCCCAATTCTAACATAGTCATTAGCTATTACTTCGATAATCGCAATACTCTCGGCTCGCCGAAACCGGCAAGACCATGTGTCGATCTCTTCCGAAACCCCTTGAAGTTCTATAAAATATCGTAGCTGCGAGTCTTCTGATCCGGTCACAATGATATTGCCTTCTGACACACGGATAACTATCCGTCGGATGCCTTCCACATCTTGAATGTCTTCTATAAACCGGAAATCAATATCTATACCTTCGGTGCGCATCAAATTATGCCTCCGGGTTCTCAATCCATGCATTACCTGCCATTCTGTAAGATGCAGATCTTAATATTATTTTTATTATTATATCACAATCTCTCTTTTTAGCAAATCGATATTGGAATAGTGTACGAATTCCCATCTCGTGACTCCAACACTAGAGGCCTTTTCGATTTCGCGATCCTTTTAGCGATTCCTTACCATTTTTGATTTCCTTTGTCTTTGCATCTATCTTCCTCCTCTTGAAAGGATTTGCAACATACAGCATTATTCGTGACATTACCGAGGAGGATATCGTGTACAAACCCGTTGATCCCAAGGTCAACTTCTCTCAACAGGAAGAATCGATCGTTCAATTTTGGCAAGATCAGAATATATTCCAGAAGTCAGTTTCGCAGCGTGAAGGCGCACCGGAATTCAGTTTCTATGATGGCCCACCCTTTGCTACCGGACTCCCTCACTTTGGCCACTTTGTTCCAGGTACGATCAAAGATATTTTTCCTAGATACAAAACAATGCGAGGCTATCATGTAGAAAGGCGCTTTGGATGGGACTGTCACGGATTACCAGTAGAGAACCTGATCGAAAAAGAACTTGGTCTGAATTCAAAGACCGACATTGAGCGCTATGGCATTGCCGAATTCAATGAGGCCTGCCGAGGCTCTGTCCTTCGGTATGTAAAAGAATGGCGCCAGATCGTAACTCGCCTCGGCCGATGGGTCGATTTTGATCATGACTATAAAACTATGGAACCTGATTATATGGAGTCGATTTGGTGGGTTGTCAAATCCCTTTGGGACAAGGGACTCATATATGAAGGCCATTATATTCTCCCATATTGTCCGCGCTGTTCTACGGTATTATCCAACCATGAACTTTCACTAGGCGGATACGAGGATGTCAGTGACCCCTCCATTACAGTGAGGTTTAAGATAACGGGTCTACCGCCATCGCTCGATGATCCTTCTCTCGCAGACCTGGCGAACGGATCTACATATTTCGTCGCATGGACAACTACCCCGTGGACACTGGTTTCTAATTTAGCTCTTTGTCTTGGCCCAGATATCGATTATGTCTGTGTAATCGATGGCAGTGAGCGATATATCCTGGCTGACTCGAAACTTGGAGACTATTATAAGAATCCTGAATCGCTCAAGCTTTCATGGAAGAAGAAAGGCAGCGAACTAGTCGGAATTAGATATGAACCTTTATTCCCTTATTTCGCCTTCTTGACCGAAAAAGGCGCATTTGTCACGGTGCTTGGCCAGCACGTTACTACCGAAGAAGGAACCGGAATAGTTCATACAGCACCGGGTTTTGGTGAAGAGGACTACGAAGTATTGCGCGGTTCCGGTATTCCTACCGTATGCCCGGTCGACGAAGAATGCAGATTTACCGAGGAAGTTCCGGACTACAAAGGATTATTCGTCAAAGACGCAGACAAATCCATAATGAATCGGCTCAAAAACGAAGGTAAACTCATAAAGCGCGACCAGATCATCCACGCATATCCACATTGCTGGCGCTGCGAAAGCCCGCTCATCTACCGGGCAATTTCCAGCTGGTTCGTTGAGATCGAGCCTATAAAAAAATCCATGCTAAAGGCCAACAAGAGCGTCTATTGGGTGCCTGCCCATATTCGCGATGGTAGATTCGGAAATTGGCTAGAAAACGCGCGAGACTGGGCAATAAGTCGAAATCGCTATTGGGGAAACCCGCTCCCCATCTGGAGATGCGATGAATGCGGAAAGACCATATGCGTGGGTTCTCGCAAAGAACTTGCGGAACTCGGCGGCGAAGTACCTGAAGACCTGCACAAGCATTATCTCGATAAAGTTACACTGCCATGCACCTGCGGTGGAGCCATGCATCGAATTCCTGAAGTCCTCGATTGCTGGTTCGAATCCGGAGCGATGCCATATGGACAGAATCATTATCCCTTCGAAAACAAGCAAAAATTCGAATCCATCTTCCCTGCGGACTTCATCTGCGAGGGTCTCGACCAAACGCGAGGCTGGTTCTATACATTGACAATCCTTGCGGCAGCTCTTTTTGACAAGCCTGCTTTTAAGGCTTGTGTCGTCAATGGTCTTGTCTTGGCAGAAGATGGCAAAAAGATGTCAAAAAGCCTACGAAATTATACCGACCCCTCCGCAGTCATGGACAAATTTGGTGCCGATGCACTGAGACTCTTTCTTATGAATTCCGCTGTAATAAAGGCCGAAGACCTCTGTTATTCGGACGAAGGTGTCAGAAACGTCCTTAAGAGCGTAATACTCCCACTTTGGAACGCTTATAGTTTCTTTGTCACATACGCAAATATCGATGGCTTTGTGGCGGAAGATTTCGACTGCGCGGGAGTCGAAAATCCTCTTGACATATGGATACTATCTGTATGCGAGAAAATGATAGCCGATGTAACAACCGGCTTCGAGGCCTTTGATCTACAAGCAGCAATAGCTCCAACTGTCGAATTCGTGGATAGCCTTAACAATTGGTATATTCGCCGTTCGCGGCGTAGATTCTGGAAATCAGAAAACGATGCAGATAAAAAGAATGCATATAAGACGCTCTACCGGGTTCTGCGCCGACTCACCCTAGTTATGGCGCCCGTAATTCCATTTGTCACCGAGGCAATCTATCGCAACATAAAACTGCAGTCGGAGCCCGAATCTATCCATCTCTCGGATTGGCCAAATGCAGAAGCAAAATATCGAAACCTCGATCTGGAGCGCGATATGCGCATCGTTCGACAAGCCGTTACTATGGGGCGCTCGCTCAGAGTAGCCAACGATCTCAAAATCCGTCAGCCTCTCGGATCGATCCAACTCATCAGCAGGATTGCGGAAGAACGAGAAGCTCTGCAGCGAATGGAAGATATTCTTCGCGAAGAACTCAATGTCAAATCCGTTGTCATCCATGAAAAAGAAGAAGATCTCGTCGAATACCACGCTAAAGCCAATTTCCGGGTGCTAGGCAAGGAGCTAGGCCCTTATATGAAAGAAGCGGCAGCAAAGATCGCCAATCTGAGCAGCACAGAGATTGCTCGCCTCCTCGATGGGGAGCAGATATTAATCGCCTTGAGCTCGGGCGAAAAAATAGCTCTGGATAGCTCCCGAGTAGATATAATCCGCGAGGAAAAGCAAGGCCTAAAGGTCCTAAACGAAGGAAGCCTTACCGTGGCGCTCGATACGAATATCACCTCAGAATTGCTCTACGAAGGTTATGTGCGCGATCTGATCCGAGGAATCCAGAATGCCCGCAAAGAAAAAGGCCTCGATGTGACCGATAGGATTATTCTAGAGGTTTCGGGCGATGATGAACTAAAGGTTGCACTCGATCGCTTTGGTCAAATAGTAGCTGAAGAAACCTTAGCCCTAAGAATAGATTGGAAAAGCATGGACGAAGTCATGACAAATGGCTTTGCAGTAGAAGCGGGCGATAAGGCTTGGATGGTGAACCTGAGAAAAGCCTAGATCGAGCCCAATAGCTGTCCATCGGCAAAAAGTGCTGGATTAAGAAAAGGCCTAAGTTCATCCCATGAAAGCAGGATGATGAACTCTCCCATATACCAGGGAGCTATCTCGTAGCGATCGTATTCAAATCCAATTCCTGTCTTGCACAGAAATATCTTGTCGGATGGGCTTATATCAGATTCGAAAAAACCTAGATCGCGAAGATCTTCTATGGGGCTATTTCCATCATTCCCAACCTTGGCAGACTTTGCCGAATCCTGCCAAAAGCCGCTTTGCCTGATCAACTCCACCTTTAGCTTTGGCCCAAGAGTCGATCTCCAGTCGGATACGAAAATATCACTGGGTCCAAGTCTTTTGCCAGTCCTTCGATCTATTATATCAAAATCTGTCGAAGCAGAACCGTGTGCTCCTCCATTGAATAAATAATACTGCGTCGCAACACTAATTATATTCTCACCGACATATACAGGATACTGAATCTCATAGAATTCTATCGGAGGAATCCAATATCGAATCTGCCCTGAACCGTCCTCATTGGGGACATTTTTCGCTGGCTCAGAATCCAAATTTCCAGAATCTTCGGGTAATTCATATTTGGCAATAGGAGAAGCCTCTAGCCGCTGTCTTCTGAATTCAGCCATTTTATAAGGAGAATTCCCTCGGCGGAGAAAATCATTAAATGCCTTTTCTTCAAGCGATTCCCGCGAAACGAGATATTGTAGACGCATGGAAATCTTACGACCGCTTTCTTGAGTCTCTTCGGACAGACCAGCGAGCAATTTAAGATCCTTAATGGCTTTTGATCGATTCGCGGTAACTCTGTGTTGACTAGCTCCTTCCTGAAATATATAAGCGTTTTGAGACGTAGGTTCATAGGAGACCTCAAGCGAGTCTCCTTTTTCCCTGGCATTCAATACCAAACCATTCATTCCTCCATCTCCTATCAAGAAAGAACGAGTATCCCTGCTCCCACTGGTCTCCACAATACGTCCGTAAACACCTTCCGTCCTCCATTCAAGAAAACCCTGCGCCCCATCCGCGCTCGAAACACAGATCAATGCGAAACCTTCGTCGCAATTTTCCCATGCCTCGAATTTTGGATAGAATGGGGCAAAGCCCTCCGGCAAGTATTGAGAATTATCGCTGCAAGCTATCAGAAAAATGACAACACAGGCATATAAAAAGAGCTTGAAAGTGTTCTCTAGCCTATTATTCTTGCAGGTAAAATCGAATTCGCTATAGACTTTACTCATATAATTTGCAATCCCTGCCGAAATTATATTGTATAGAAGAGATTCTTACAAATTTTATATCAAATATCCCTGCTATGAAAGCCGGGAAGTGATATAATTAAGATTGATCAAATATACTCACATAACCTAGATTAGATATGAAGGAGGCATCTTTTAAGAAGAATTCTTGTTTATCATGTTTACTCAATCTTGATATGGTTATATCATTAAAGAAAAGACCTAGATATCCGAGGAGGGTAGTAATGAAATTTGTGAAAAGGTTTCTCCCTCTGCTGGCTATAGTGGCGCTTGTACTAGCTTCATGCGCTACCCAAGCCGGTCAGGTACCAAAGGAAGCAGAGACTCCTCCGCCCGTAGCTGAAAGCGGGCCACAAGAGCCTCAACTTCAGCCGGAGGTTGAAGTTGAGAAGCCTTCCGTAGAAAAATCTGAACTGCAGAGTTTATTTGGACAAGCAAATGATCTAAAGGACGAGGCAATTAAATTCGGCCTAGACTCAATACTTTCCGACAAATTCCAAGAAGCAAATAAAAAACATGAGATCGTATCTACAGAATACAAGGACCTCGTCGAAACACCGGATCAATACGATGGAGTAAAGGCATATCCGCTGAAGGATGAACTTACCGAAGTCGTTTCGATGTGGGAAGAACTAATTGAGGAAGGCAGTCTGATATGTCCGGAATTGGTTAAAATGGAGAGAAGCGGGGCAGATCTGATGCGCTCAATAGCTATAGATGCCGATGCGCCGATGATGGCCCCATCCCAGTATGATTTCGGTCTGCGGTGTTATTCTCAAGCCGAGATATATACCGAGGACTCTCGTTTCTTGGATGCCATTGTTTCCTACAAATTAGCCAGTGCCGCATTCGAGAATTCGGCCGCGGCGGCGGAAGTAAATAAACTTAAGGAAAACATCGAGAAAAATGGTTATTCGAGTTATGAGAGCATCCAGATGTTCTTAACCATGGCCGAGGAAAAATGCAAAGAAGCAGAGGACCTATGGCTAAAAGGCAATATCGACGATATTGCGGCATCTACCGCACTCCTAAAAGAAGCCAGAGAATATTATTCCGAAGTGTATTCCAAGGGTTCAAATTTCAAAGCGCTTGAAGCAAAGGACATGGCTATTGCAGCTCAAGAGGAAGCCATTAAGGTAAACGCCGACATAAATGCTCCTGACGAATATCAAAACGCCCTTGATATATTTGCTGAAGCAGAGAAAAGCATGGAAGAGGCCGAGTACGTCATTGCCTATTCTAGCTATGTCGATGCAGCCACAGCATTTGAAGCCGCACGAGACATTTCGCAAGCCATGGTCTTTGATGCCGCCGAGGCTATCGCAGAAGCCGAGACGAAACTTGCGGATGCAAGAGATAGGGCTTCTGAGCTTGGGCTGGAAGAAAACATTTATCTGATAGAAGCCAATTTGCATCTCGATAATGCAAAAACTCTTGAGAAGGAATTGAAATACAGCGCTGCCATATTCGAGACAAATGAGGTATCGAACTATATAGGTCTGTCAGATTCCTTCGTACAGCAGGAAGCCGAGATACGCGAGAAGGCGCGCTTAGAGCAACTTGAAAGAGACAAAGCTGCGGCAGAAACGGCAATTGCGGATGCAAAAGTCCGGATGACATGGGCAGAGGAAATCGACCTCAAATCCGATTATCCAAAGCAATACACGGATGCTTCTAATGCCATGATAGCCGCAGAAAAGGCCTATCAAATAGAGAAATATAGTTCTGCAAAGACTCTCGCCGAAGAGGTTTCCGCAACGCTATCCGATGATTTTCAGAAGCAGGTTCTCGCTGCCAGAGAGCTAGAGAAGATAAAAGCTGCGGAAGCCGAAGAAGCAAGCCGATTGAAGGCTGTCGCAAAACAAGCCGCAGATGCAGCAATTGCAGATGCCGAAAGCAGAATGGCATGGGCTAATGAGAATCAGATTAGGGCCGAATATGCCCAAGAGTATCAGAACGCCAGCGTTGCAATGGTTAGCGCCTATGTAGCTTATGGGAACGAAGATTACCTGCTCTCAAAACAGAAAGCAGAAGAAGTCTCTGTCATTCTCTCCAATGACTTTCAAGCTCAAGTAGCAGCGGAGCGAGCTGCAAAGGCACAGCTTGCTGCTGACAAAGCGATAGCCGACGAGGTCATGCCAAAGGCCCAAGATCGCATAGAATGGGCCGATCTAAACAACATCAAAGCCGATTATCCTGAAGTATACAATTCCGCGCATTCTGCGATGGAAGCCGCACAAAAAGCCTATCAAATAGAAAAATATGCCGCCGCTACTCAGCTAGCCAATGAGGTGTTATCAACGCTCTCTTCCGAATTTGAGGCCAAGGTAACCGCTGATCGTGCCGAAAAGACACGGCTTGCTGCTGAAGCAAAGGCCAAAGAGGAAGCTGAAAAGGAAGCCCAGGCGATGGCAATCGAGATCCAAAAGGCTTCGAATGCGGCCGAGGCTTTGGGTATAGCCCACAGTAGAATGTCATGGGCGGTTCAGGCCAATCTCGCTTCTGTTTATCCAGATGAATTCCGCGATGCAGACACTTCCATGCAAGCGGCAGACAAAGCCTATAGTGAGAAAGCTTATGACGCCTCCATAGCGCTTGCCAATGATGTTGTCCGTATCATTTCCGATGATCTGATGGCTGAGGTGAACGCGCTGAGAGAAGCCGAAGCACAACTTGCTGCTGACAAAGCGATAGCCGACGAGGTCATGCCAAAGGCCCAAGATCGCATAGAATGGGCCGATCTAAACGACATCAAAGCCGATTATCCTGAAGTATACAATTCCGCACATTCTGCGATGGAAGCAGCACAAAAAGCCTATCAAATAGAAAAATATGCCGCCGCTACTCAGCTAGCCAATGAAGTGTTATCAACGCTCTCTTCCGAATTTGAGGCCAAGGTAACCGCTGATCGTGCCGAAAAGACACGGCTTGCTGCTGAAGCAAAGGCCAAAGAGGAAGCTGAAAAGGAAGCCCAGGCGATGGCAATCG